>FUWD013172348.1_pt1 | contig 11475 bp, 6 predicted proteins | sample 1063281 | NCBI WGS metagenome assembly FUWD01 (sample SAMEA79048168, study PRJEB19326) | metagenome | biome: marine
ATCGTAAGCGTATGACCGCTGGACTTGCTGAGATCCAAAAAGGTCGAAAATAAATCGGTGATCTGCCTGATGGTAACCGGATTAGCAATAGAATCGAATACCTCCTTCGACTCGAGTGGAGCGAATCTGACTCCGCAAGCAAGCAATTTTTCCGTCAATCGATCCTGCCAATCCCGTTCCGTGAACTCATAACTGTACGTTTCAATGAGTCGCGTATCATATTGCCTATGCAATGCGCGTTTCCAATCCATCTGCTTCGCGTACTTGAGCGTATGGATAGCGTTCTGCGCCTCATCACTCGTGAATCTCGTCCGACCGTTCCTGTTTATGCCGAAATGTTCCAGATATGCCCTGTATTCCGGAAGATAGAAATCCGGCCGGTACTGTTTAAAAACGGAGTCCGAAGTCTTGTGCTCATACGGTCTTTCGTATTCGTATTCAATCCCGTTCAGGTATAGGAAATTTGCGATCATGACCTCCTGCTGACTCTTCATGATCTCTTTCTTCAATGAGACATTCTGCTGAGTCTTTACGAAGTGATAATAATCATCCAGGCTAGAAAACCCCGGCTCCAAAACGACCGGCTTAAAATAATAGGCGAAATAGTGGATCGCAAGCTGCAGATACGACGTATCCTCCAATAATATGGAGAATTGCTCGTTCAAAAATACCGACTTTTCATATGACGAAGCAAAGGCGATATCAGGCTTACTCCCAAGCACACTTCCGATGACCGACAAACCGAAACTATGAAATGTCTGCGCTTTCAGATCCACTCCGGGAAACTTCTGTTCGATTCGGGAAGAAAGCTCCCGGACTGCCCGGCCGGTAAACGAAAGCAAGAGAATCTCCCTGGGCTTCACGTTCGCACGCTCGAGCAGATATGCCAGTTTCCCCAATATGGTCGTCGTCTTCCCGGTGCCGGCCCCCGCTACTAGCAAGGTATTATCCTCGTCCGAAGCGATCGCATTCACCTGGTCCTCATTATTTTGAATGTTCTTGGAATCCAAGATCCGCTTGATAATAGGGACCTCTTGCCGTACAAAGTCCTCATTCAGGCGATCGACGAACAGCGCTCGCCCGATATCATACCGATCGATAAAGTCGGCATACAAAACAGCCTCCGACTTCATGCGCTGCGATGTAAGCCAGACCCGATCCACGCTCTCGGCCAAGTGCACATACTTGGATTTCCACTCCCGATATTGTCTGTCACTGATATACCAGCCCCCTGCTCCAAGAGAATCGAAATCCTCCACGGCGCGCTTGAAATCGCTTTCGTGCGACTGCAAAGAAACCATCGTCCGATGGTTATGCCGAATTTCCACGGCCCTTTGTAGAACGACGATAACCCCGATAAGGAAGAGTGCGACGACAAACCACATAACAGAAATGTATTCAGTCTATCTTTTTCGTGTACCGACACTTCGGGAAATTCGAGCAGCCATAGAAATCACTCCCGGCATCCGTCCCTTTTCGAGCCGTCCGCAACACCAACGGACTATTACAAAGCTGGCATAATCCAGCAGCAGCCCCCTTGGCTAACGCAACTTTCTGTTTCCTCTGTTTCATCCAAGCATTCAACTTTTTTGTCAAGATTTCCTTAATCATTCAAAACACCGTCTCCGCGATCTTCCCCTTTATCAGACTCCTCGCAAAATCTTCTTTTTGATACATAGATTTTATGAGTACAGAAAAAGGTACCTGACCCCTTATTTCTCCCTCGGTTCTTACTGCAGTAGCGCAGTCACCGTAGAATGCAACGTAATCCGACTTGTGGGAACGATGACATATCTCCAAGGCTTCACGATCCCGTGTTTGCCGATGCTGTTGTTTACAGTCTCGCAATATTTCTCGGCTGTCGCCTTTTTTGCCTGCACGTTTGCATCATCAATCTCATTGTCCGGTTTCACTTCGACCATCACGATACTACCTTCGAATTCAACAACAAAGTCCGGTTCATATCGATGTTGAGATTCACCCGATGTATCCGTCCAATAGAGTCCCTCAAACTGATTCGGCGCGGGTCGCATCCAGTCTTCGACCGACTCATCGCGATCCAATAGATATGCGAACCGCACTTCGTCGGACGAATCGAAACGATATATCGAATGACATGCCTTCTTGAATCCCGTATACACCGGTTTCGCACTGAATGTATCTACCTGCGAATCGATCTTGACCGGCGCATTCGCTGAAGACAAGGCTATATTGTGCTGTTCGGGATATGACTTCGGTTCGCCGATTTCCGATGCGAAATACCCTTCGGATTTCAACTCTTTGTGAACAAGAATCTGCTTGTATATGTCTTCCGCGATACCCCTTGCATTGCTCTCAATGATCAATGCAAGGTTTTCCTCATCGAGAGCGCGCTTTCGATAGTATTCAACGGTTTGCTTGGCTAATTTCAAAAGCAGCGGTTTCTGTTTCGGATCATCGTAATCGACCAGCGCAAAATCGAGCAAAGCGGCGATGAGTGTACTTTCTGCTGTCTGTCGAATATGAGATCCGAGACTGGTCACCCGAGTCACCTGCCTCTGTTTTCTTCCTGGAACATCGTCCCCGAACAGATCCCGCCCTCGCTCACTTTGCAATTGCTCTTCCAAAATCGCACGTTCGTTCGAATATGGTCGCAACACGCTTTCATTAAGATCAAAGTCATCGATCGAAAGTTCGGCGAAATGCGGAGTCAATATGAGTCTCGGGATGGGTATATTGCGTCGTTCCAATGTCGAAACCGCTTTCACCGCTATCTTCTCTAACTCGCCCCTTGCGTTCTGCGAAAGCGACGCAAAAATCGTATCATCACCGAATGATTGCCTGTCGGTTCCGTTCGGTTCTTGTCCGTGATATCCGGAAAATGATCGCGTATCAATAGCTTCTTTCCCTAATATGCTTACCATCTCGCCTGTTTTTGTCTCAACTATCGTTGCCCGAACTTCCGTTTCCATCGATTCGATACGGGGCAGTTTCAAGACTTCCGCTTCCACTTTCTCAGCGACCGCCTGCATGATTGTCTCATTGCTTCGGATCTCATTCTCCACGTCCTGAAGCACGATCGGCTTCACTTCGGTCAGTGTCCGCACTTCGCCCGCTTCCGCTGCAGTCACCTGTTCCACATTCCCTTGAATAAGTGAAGAATCCTTGGCGAGTGCCACAACTTTGGCAAATTGCTCATGCGCGACCAGTACAAGTCGGTCGACCAACGGTTCCCCAGTTCGTTCTCCATACGGCAACCGAAGTCCGCGACCGATTGTCTGTTCCGTGAGAATAGCAGCCGCCGATTCGCGCAAGGGCGCTATCGTATAGACATTCGTCACGTCCCATCCTTCCTTAAGCATGTTCACATGAATCACAACTTCGATCGGATTGTCGGGATGTTCGAGTGAGAGAAGTTTCTCGATATTCTCGTCCGCCTCATCCCCGCGCAACTTCGTATGGACCTCAATCACCTTCCCCTTGAATTCCCCTCCTCGGAAATCATCGCTGTCAATCAGCGCCTTCAGCTGTCCGGCATGAGCCGTATCCTTCGCTACGACCAGCATAACCGGTTTCACGACCGGCTTCGCATGTTCCAACGCGTATTCCTTGAGGGCATTCTTGGCGCGTTCATGAAAGAACGCCGCAAGCGAAAGTTTACGCGCATCCGTATCGATGGAATCCGGATCGAACTGACTGAAATCGACATCAGCTTCGGTCCCGACCCACGGATCCTTCACTAATTTCCCCCGTATCGCATCTCCGAGATTATAGGAATAGAGGACATTCTTCATCCGGATCTGCTGTGCGTTTTTTCCAGACCCCTTCGTGCCGAGATACGGTGTCGCAGTCATTTCTAATCCGAAGAGCGGATCGAGCACATCAAACGCACCGAGTGCCGCGTCCGCATGATAGTGATGCGCCTCGTCGAGCATGACCACGAGGTCTTCCTGCGCTTTCAGATAATCGAAGTAAGATTCGCCGGCAGTCTCCCATGCCTTGGTGATACCACGCTCGTTCGTCATGTCTTTCTGCGCAAACTGCTGGATATTGAAGATATTGATCTCAATCTGGTTGCCGAAGAGCGCGGGCCCGCGCTGATTCGCATAGTTCTCGGTCGTGATGACTTTGGCCGTATTGATGTTTATTTCCTGTACGCCCAAGAAGACATATTTTGGATTGTTCGGCTGACTGAAATCTTCGTAGAGCTTGCGATAGATAGTCAGGTTCGGCGCGACAATCAAAAAGTGCTGGATATTGTAGACCAGATACAAATATGCGACGAATGCCCCCATGAGGCGCGTCTTGCCGACGCCAGTCGCCAAGGCGAACGTATACCCCGGGAATGCCCGCTCGAAATCCGTAAATTCCTTCGCTTCTGGAACAGCGGAAAAATATGCTTTGCTCTCGATCAACAATTCCGAAACATCGCCCCGTTCGGATCGCTTCATCCGCGCGAGTACTTTTTGCCCGGCCGGTGATTGCAGATACGATGCGAACAATTCCAGACTCTTCCTCTGGGGTTCGCGGAGACTCATCGCCCCACCCAGATATTTCAGCGCTTCTTCGGGTCGCATAGTGTGTATAGTTACCATTGAAGGGGGTCAGGTACATTTTTCTCTGAAGAAAATATGTACCTGACCCCTTTATTCTTCCTCTTCCAACTCCTCTATCGCCTTGGTTTCCTTAATCGGGAGGAGATAGTCCTTCTTGCCATAGTGGCAAGCCCGAAGCACCGACTGCGGAATCTTCCGGATCGTAATCCGGCTGTCGATATTCTCCGCACCCGACTCATACGTCTTCGGCGCGATAAGAAGCGACTCACCCGCACCGAGATGCTCCGCGATCTGCCGGACCATTCCGCTCGTCAGATACTGTGTCGTCACATAGAGGAAGCTCCCGCTCTGGCCCGCGCCATGTTTCCAGTAGTCCGTCTTGCTTGGCGCATAGGTGAAGTTCATCAGCTTGCACATCGCTTTGATCAGCTTGGCATCGTCGTAGAATGTATCGATCACGGCATTGCCGAACTCGTCGCGTGCGATGAACGAAGGCGCCAGCTCATAGAACTTGTACGCCCCGCCACCTTTCCAGTCGAGCGCCTTGCTAATACCGCCCTGATCCGACCCGTCAATCACCTTGTCGAGGCGCACCGTGCAGTGCGTATACGCATGCTCCCCCATCTCAATCCCGATATACTTCCGCCCCATCTTCTGCGCCACCGCTGCGGTCGTACCAGAGCCAAGGAAAGAGTCAAGAACGAGATCATTAGGATTAGATGCTAAATCAAAACATCTTCGAACTAACTTCTCTGGCTTCTTGCTTTTTTTAAATGACACACAACCCTCTTTTGCAATTCCTTCCCAGGCTATATCAGTCCAAATATTAGTTAAAAAAGTCGAGGCAACTAACTCGCCATCGATAGTATGAACATTCTTTGAATAGAAAGAAATTTGCGCGCCGTTTAAAATATATATAGGTTCGAATTTTTCGCGTTCAACAACAAATATCTTTCCTGGATGAATAATTGATTCCCGTTTCATTTCAACAACAGCCTTTCCCGCACCCGTATCACTAATTTCTGTTGCTCTCCAAATATGCTTAGCATTTTGAATTATGAATCTATTATAATGCTCCAACATTTTTTCAGGTTTCCCTGTCCGCGGTTTCGGCACAGATTCATAAGCCTCGCTAACTGTTCGAAAAATCCAGTTTGAATAATGCTCCTCTGGATTATCTATCCATTTGTTATAGGCATAATTCGGTAGCCTTTTTACTCTAACTGGCTTTTCAGAAAATGAGTTCTTATTTTTCGAATACCAAATAATATATTCTGAAGATTTGAAAACACCTGGATTCACAGTACTAAAGGCAGATGGTGATCGTGCTTCGATTGTAATTCGATTAATAAAATTTTTACGACCAAATATTTCATCCAATAAAACCTTTAAATAATCACTCTCATTATCATCCAAGTGAATATAAATACAACCGTCCTCACGCAGCAGCATCCGCAACAATTCCAACCGCGGTTTCATGAGCGAAAGCCAGGTGCTGTGTTCGACGTTGTCGTCGTAGTGTTCGAAAGCATTGCCGGTATTGTACGGCGGATCGATATAGATGCACTTCACCTTGCCGGCATATTCGGGCAAGAGGGCCTTGAGCGCAAGCAGGTTGTCCCCGTGGATGATCATATTCTCCGTCTCCGGGTCGTTCGCACAGTTCGAAAGTTCCGGATTCTCTTCCAGAATCCGCGGTTCGATATTCGCGATATCATACTCCGGATTATCCTTCCCGATCCACGTCAATTCCAGTTTTTGCTTGTTGGCCATGGTTTTGCGCTATCTGATAATGCGATATCGACTCTTTTCCCTTTCTGAAGCCATTTTCAGAACATTCTCTTTTTCGTATCACGTGCCCTTGATACTATTCCCATGCTTCCCTTTATTGACAGGATACCGCATACGCGCTATACTGCATATATTAGTGGCTTCGGCCTCCGAGGACTCACCCGCAAGGGTGGGTCCGATTTTTTTAGAAACAGTCCTTCAACCGGGTCCTGACTTCCAGAAAACTCCCTTCGGAAATGACACCGACTTTCCGTAATACTCGCTTGGTACTCAACAGCCTCAATTGCGACAGGTTGGCATACGATACCCCTTTCTGATGCTCGACCCGTACCGTATACGGGTTCTCCTTCTTTTTGGAAGTGAGCGGAATACCCCAAAACATCAACCCATTAAACTTCTTGACCAGCAATACCGGACGTTCGAAATCATCGTTTTTCCCATCGATTTCCACCCCGACATTCACGCCCACGGAACACCACCACACTTCCCGCTCATGGACGAACAGATCTCGTCCAAGAAACTTTCCATCCGTGCGTTTTTTCTTTTCGTTCCATCGGTCGAATTCCTTGACATAGTCACCTGCCATACTCTTGAATTATTTGATATGCCTGATATGGTTCAGTCATCAATACCTGCCACGCCTCTAGGCCTCACTGTCCATGCGAACCCGGCAGGTTTTTTGTTTTAGCCTCAGGCCGCCGGAAGTTACGATAAAAACGACTTGCCTATTTAAAGCACTCCTATTTCTGATCTCCGTCTTCAGAATCACTAGATCCCATTTCCTTCAGATGCTTGATAACCTCCCGGTCAAAATCAGACTCAATTTTCTGGTACTTATTAAATTCCTTGTATTCCGATATCGCTTTCGCATCGGCATCGACTTTTGAAATGCTTCCTTTTCCGTCGAGAATCTTATATTCGTTGAATGTCAGGAATTTGTCGACGCTCTCGGCGAACTCCTTCATGGTAAAAGAATTATTGCGATCGATCAGCCCTTCGATATAATCGAAAAATCCTGTAATCGTCCGTTCAAGTCGCTTAATCTCATCCTCTTTCAGATAATTTTTGGCAATCGTCACGTCGGATTGGAGTATTCTGCCATCTGGAGAATGTCTCCAAGTCGAGAGACCCATATGCGGAGATGTCGCGTCTGCCGTGCCATGTATAATTTCCGGTGCAGTTTTTCCGGTGATCGCAAAATGAAATTTGTTCTGCACCATGGCGTAAAATTCGTGGCTCACGGAGGATTCACGGTCATAGTCGATGCTGCACTCGGCGAAAATATCCGTAATCTGTTGATAAATACGACGCTCGCTCGCACGAATGGAACGAACCCGCTCCAAAAGCTCTCGAAAGTAGTCCGTGCCAAAGGTTTTCCTGCCTTGTTTCAAACGATCATCATCGAGCGCGAAGCCTTTGATAATGAAGTCACGCAATATCTGGGTGGCCCAGATGCGGAAGTGGGTCGCGCGCTTTGAGTTCACCCTATACCCCACAGCGATGACGGCGTCAAGAGAATAATGCTTGGTGTTGTAGTCTTTTCCATCGGTGGCAGTTATTAAGAAATCCTTAACAACTGAATTTTCAGCAAGTTCGCCATTTTCAAATATACTTGTCAAGTGCATACTGATATTGGCTACCGTCGTATCAAAAAGCTCAGCCATGAGCTTCTGCGTCAGCCACACCATTTCCCCCTCGACACGAACCTCAATTCGTGGTGTACCCGCTTCGGCGGTAAAAATGAGAAATTGAGCCGTTGTGTTTTTTGGAAGTTTTTCGTCGCTCATACACGTAAAAAATGGTACTTGATTATACTACCTTCCATCGTACCGTAAAAAGCTCTTTCAGAGTAGTTTTTTGCTTCAGCTGCGCTTCCACTCGTTCCAATAGACTCTCCTTTTTCACATCCACCTCGTCTTGTGACAGGAACAGTTTTTGCCGCATCTCATTGCGCTTCTTTTCCAACTCCTTGATCTCACGCTGCAACTTCACCTTTTCGGCCAGATTCAATACTTTTTTCGCGGATGTTTTCGCCGCCTTGATATCGATTTCGAGTCGCCGAAGATCAAGCTCCAGCCCCTTTTTCACATCTTCCGCCCATTTGTCGAGCTTGTCCATCTCGTCATCGAAAAATTCAGAATTCCGGTCTGCAATTCCACTTGAAATGATTGATGACCGTTCGCGTTCCGCTTGATCAACTATTGATAGGTCCAAGGGTGTCTGTACCGAAACAGCTTCGGCACCAAGTGAAAAAAGTCGCTTAGCGATATCCTCATCGATCGTTTCACCATCATCGGTTATCGCCGTCACCAGCACGGCATCTTCAGCCTCGAATGATTCGATGGACAAGCGCGACACTTTCATAATTCCACGTTTCCCGACTAGTTCCTTGATCGGAGAAATAATCGTACCATTATCCGAATAGTCGAATACAAGATCGACGGCTGGAAGCGGTTCATTTTTCACCTCCTCCAAGATCCGCTCGGCGAGGGGGTGTGCCGGCCGATAGACATGGGCGTCCTCGATATTTTTCCCGATACGATATGGGCCTTCGTCGATCGCATCTTCGGGAAAGGGATTCTGCTTCAAGGTAAATCCATATCCATCCGACTCATATTCTGCGGCGTCCTTGAGATAATACTGAGTGATATCCCACAACCACCGTTCGTACGTATCAAGATAGGCACGGCTCTCATGAAGGTTCATCCGAAGTTTTTCATGCACATCGGCATCGAAATTTTCAAGCAGTTTTTCCTTGGCGTTTTGCATGCCCGCCTGAATCGAACTGTCCATATCGTTCTGGAGAGCGTCGAAGGCGGTATTGATTTCCTCTTCTGTCCGACAGGATTGATAGATGCCGGCAATCCGCTTCTCAAAATCGACACCCGAGGCGATACTGCCTAGCACTTCATCACTCGCACCAAATACCCCCTTGAACAGTTTGAATTTCTGGTCGAGCAGCTCATAAACCCGCTGATCGGCCGCATTCTTTCGATTCACAAAATTCACCACGACGACATCGTGTTTCTGCCCATACCGATGACAACGCCCAATACGCTGTTCTATGCGTTGCGGATTCCACGGGAGGTCATAATTTATGACAAGCGAACAGAACTGCAGGTTGATTCCCTCCGCGGCGGCCTCGGTTGCAATCATTATTTCCGCATCCGACTTGAAGTATTCCACGAGTGCAGCACGAAGATCGGCTGTCTTCGAGCCAGTTACCTTGTCGGTATCCTTGTACTTTTCGAACCATTCCTTGTATATCTCTTTTGACTTTGGATCATTGTTCGAACCGTTAAAAAGAAGTATTTTTCCTGCATATCCACTCTCGGACAACAGACCGACGAGATAGTCCTGGGTAATACGCGACTCCGTGAAAATGACCGCCTTTTTCTCAGCTCCCAGCGTCGCTGTCATCTCAAATCCATTTTTTAGCGCGATAAGAAGCGACTCCCCTTTCGAGTTCTTAAATATCGACTTTGCAAGATCTCGATATCGTTCAAGATCATTTCGTTCGGCTACTATCTTTGGAATATCTTCAAGAGTATATATCTTATCTTTCTCCTCATCATCATCTTCAAAATCTTCCTCGTTGTCTATCCACTCATCCTGCGTTTCCTCCAGCGTCTCGAAGTCCACCGAAAGCTCGTTTATAAATGAGTCATCGGTTTCTGATTCTACCGAAGCAGCACGAATCTCCTCCTCCAGCTTTTCGAGTTTGAAGACAAGTCCGTTCAACGTGCTCGCGATCGCGAACGAAGATGACGCAAGTAGTTTCCGAAGTATAAGCGTCATAAGTTGACGCTGACTCGATGGAAGAGCGTAGAGCTTCGGGCGCTGAAGATATTCCGTCATCCGGTCATACAGCTCAATCTCCGGCTCCGTAGGGACATAGTCCTGCGTTATCGGCTTCCGATCACGATAATTGATATATTCCAACACCTGTCGCCGAAGCGTGCGGATACAGACAGGCGCAAGCCGATTCCGCAAATCAGAAAACATCTCTTGTCTCGGCTCTACGAGGCCGAGTTCGCTTTCATAGATATCCTGCTCACGCGATACCTTGGCGTAGTTCGTTTTAAAGGTCGCCAAATCACCAAAAATATGATCATCGATGATACTCACCAAGCCATATAGTTCAAGAAGGGAATTCTGAAGTGGTGTTGCTGTAAGTAGAATCTTCGGATACTCCTGCAACGCCTCCTTTATTTCCTTTGCGATCTTATTGCTATTCTTATAAACATTTCGCAATCGATGCGCCTCATCAATCACAACAAGATCCCACGGCGTCTGTCTTACATATGCCGACTTTGATCTAATGAAATGATACGAACAAATTACGATGCGATCCGTTTGCTCAAACGGATTCAGATTCCCTTCTTTTATGATCTGATTGAATGACTTCGATTCGAGAATGACAGATGGAAGAAAAAATTTCTCGGACAATTCTGCGCTCCATTGTTTACGAAGATTCGAAGGAACAATAAGGAGTATTTTTCGTTTTTTTCTGCCCATTTCTGAGACAATACCAATCCAGCTTCGATTGTTTTTCCAAGCCCGACCTCATCCGCGAGAATGGCTCCTTTCGATAACGGTGATTTGAATGCAAAAAGAGCAGCCGCTACCTGGTGCGGATTCAAATCGACTTGAGCATTCGAAAGTGTCGAGGAAAGCTTTTCCAAACTATCCGATGAACACCGTTTCGTAAGCTCATACGCGAAATATTTCGCATGATATGACGTAATATTCCTCATTTCCACTAAACACAAAAATTCCGCCCTTTCCTCTATTTTCCCACCATTCCACCCCTCTGTAAAGCCCATTTTTCGATTTCACCACCAAAATCCCCATCCTTCTGACCCATCTCCGAGGTGACCCCTCTCCGAGGACCGTCCTCGGAAGAAATTTCCACTTTTATGGCATAATATTCCTTCCCGCTCCTCCCCATCTCCCCTCTCCCTCCCACTCCACAAGTAACATAATCTGACGACCGCATTATTATGTCACCAGCACTCTTTCCCGATCATCTCTTTCTTCACCTTCCCCGTTCGATCTCCTGCTTCCGAATATAAAAGAAAAACCCGCATCCACAAGGGGCGCGGGCTTTGCTTTATGCTGGGGAGGTAGGGTATCGAACAAATCCGCC
>FUWD013193225.1_pt1 | contig 11475 bp, 11 predicted proteins | sample 1063281 | NCBI WGS metagenome assembly FUWD01 (sample SAMEA79048168, study PRJEB19326) | metagenome | biome: marine
AGATCTCACCTGTTTCCTGATTACTGAAAAAAAAAGGGCTTCCGGTTTTCTTTCGTTTGTGGTCCCACCCAATAGGGACCTAACCACAGGTCAGGACTATCACCTGCTTGGTTCTTTAGGGAACTTCTTAGGGGGCGCCATTGAAAATGCACGTCTGCTTCAGGCCGTTCGTGAAAATCGAGAAGACCTCAAAAGGCTGACGGCTAAGTTGTTTCATTCGCAGGAAGAAGAAAGAAAACGGATCGCCCGGGAATTACATGACGAGGCAGGTCAGGCCCTAACAGGGATAAATTTTACATTAGAGACCATTGAGAAAGAGCTCACCACAGAAAGTAATAATGTGAAAAAGCTTATAGCGGATGCAAAGAAACAGATCAATCGCACATATCAGGAAGTACGCCGAATGTCATACAGCCTGCACCCTGCCCTTTTAACCGACCTCGGGCTCGAACCTGCGCTGGAATCATATCTATCCTCTGTCTCAAAACACAGCGGACTGGATATAGATTTCAAGATGGTGGGTTTTGAAGATCGGGTGAATCCGACGATTGAAACCGTGCTTTACCGCCTCTCTCAGGAGGCACTCACAAATGTACTGAAGCATTCCAGGGCAAAACATTTCAGGCTTTCAGTTGTAAAGGGTTATCCCCAAATCATTTTTTTAGCTGAAGATGACGGCATAGGATTTGTATCAGGTGAATTCGATCAACCCAAACATGGCTTGGGTCTATTGTCCATGAAAGAGCGGGCGGCCATGTTAGGCGGGCATTTTTCTCTTCGTTCCTCGCCCGGTGAAGGAACGCGAATCCGAATAGAAATCCCTATCACAGAGGGCCCTCATGATTGACAGGGACGTCACAATCATTTTGGCGGACGATCACACAATCGTTCGACAGGGACTTGCCAAGCTATTAGAAGGAGAGTCTGGATTCAATGTGATTGGAGAGGCTGAAAATGGGCGAGAAGCGGTAAGCAAGGTGGAAGAACTAAGACCGGACGTGGTTATAATGGATATCTCGATGCCCATGCTAAACGGTATAGAGGCGACCCGGCAGATCAAGAAAATTATGCCTCGGACCAAAGTAATTGTACTTTCCATGCATTGTCATGATCGCTATATCAGGGAGCTTTTCAGCCTCGGGGCCTCCGGTTACCTGCTCAAGGATTCCTCGGGCGGCGACATCGTAAAGGCTATACAAGCTGCCATGGACGGTGATACCTATATGAGTCCTTCGGTTTCACGACTTGTCATAGAGGATTACGTTTCCACTCAGAAAAAGTCGTTCAGGGAAGATCTCTACAGCAGTCTTTCCAATCGGGAGCGAGAGGTATTTCAGATGGTTGCCGAGGGACACTCTACCAGGGAAATCTCGGAGATCCTGTTCATAAGCCCGAGTACAGTCAAAACCCATCGCTCCAAAATCATGGAAAAACTTCGCATAGAGAACATCTCGCAACTGGTTCAGTTTGCCATAAGAATAGGCATTGTAGACCTTCAGTCACAGTGATACCACCTTCCTCGCGATATGCCTTCGGGCCATTATCCAAGACCAGTCCAGGCCCAAACCAATGGAGACCGAAAAATAGTCCTTTGTCGAGGAAAAATCATCCCATGGACTATTGCAATCCTTTCATATCTTATCTATGAACATTCCAGAATATTTTCAATCTTCATTCAAATTTGATGGTTTCGTAAAAAGTCTCCAAGGACGTCACTCCCGCGAACGCGGGAGTCCATAAGTGGTTAATTTTCCTGGATTCCCGCGTTCGCGGGAATGACAAAACGGGTCATTTCCGACTTCTTACGAGTTTGTCAAATTTAATAATTTTAGAAAGTAATGAGTTGACTCAAAGGAACAAATCCAAAAAAAGAGAGGGTATACCATGATTCTCATTGGCGAAGATTTGAATATAATGTCTAATGCAATATCTCAGGCCATCAAAGAGCGCAATGCCCAACCGATTCGGGAGTGTGTCGAGGGGCAGACAGGAAACGGCGTGGACTATCTGGACCTGAATGTTGGGCCCCAGAAAAAAGATCCGGCCCCGACTATCGAATGGCTTGTGAATACTGTTCAGGGATTCACAGATCTACCTTTGTGTCTTGACACCACAAATGTAGTAGCCATGGAGGCAGGCCTTAAACTGTGCAAGAAAAAGGCCCTGATCAATTCTGCATCAGGGGCCAGGGAAAGTATGGAAACCGTTATGCCGCTGTCTAAAAAATATTCCTCAGGCCTGGTTCTTTCAGTGATCAATGATGCCGGCCTGCCCTCAGATGCAGATGAAAGGGCAGCGAGCATTTTGGAATCGCTGGAATATGCCAATGAGCTGGGTATAGAAAATGAAGACATCTGGATCGATCCTGTTCTCATGCCCGTTGGAGTGGACCAACGCCAGATCTTATCCTACATGGAATTCATTCAAATGATCCCGGACCTGGCGCCCGGCGCAAAGTCAGTATGCGGTCTGTCCAATCTATCCTACAGTGCCCCAAAGGGACTCAGGGGTCTACTCAATCGCACGTTCCTGGTCATCATCACCCGGTACGGCCAGGATGCGGCCATCGTAAGTGGTTTCGACGAGGAACTCATAAGGCTGAACAGGGGAGAAATGCCTGAGATCGTTGACCTAATTCACAGGGCCATGGATGAAGAGGACATGGATATTTCCACCCTGTCCACAAAAGAACAGGAATACGTAAAGACAACCCAGGTCCTCATGGGAAAGACCCTCTATTCCAATTCCTGGTTAGAGGTATAAAAGGAGGAGCGTTATGATGTTTCAGGCACCCTTAGAGAAGTATCCTGTGAATATTCGAGAAGTAATTTTGGGATTGGGTGAAAAGGCCAAAAAAATAGGCGGCGAAAATACATTTCCCTTGCATTTCTTTGAGGGATCCCTGCCTAATCCTCCGGGGCTCGGCTTAGAGGTCCTTGATATGCAGCCCGAAAACTGGCCCACGTGGGCACTTGATCCGTTTGAAGATGTGGTATCCGATCCAGTGGAGTGGGCTAAGAAAGGTGTTGAGGAATATGGGGCGGAAATCCTGTGTCTTCGACTCCTGAGTACAGATCCAATGGGCATGGACGTGGCCCCTGAAGAGGCGGCGAAAACAGTCAGGAAGGTCGTGGATTCCCTTAATATCCCCCTGATTGTATTGGGGACGGGAGGCGGAAGACAAGGACTCGAAAGTTTTGACAGAGGTTGCCCGGGAATGTTCCGGTAAAAACCTGCTCTTAGGCCCGGCCCTAAAGGGAAATTATCAGGAGATTGCAAAGGCCGCCTTGGAGCATGGCCATGCTATAGTGGCCCAGGCATCCATGGATGCCAATCTGACCAAGGAACTGAACATTGCCCTGTGCAAATTTTTCCCGCCGGAAAGGATTGTAGTCGATCCTACTTCTTCCGCACTCGGATATGGTATGGAGTACACGTTTTCCATCATTGAAAGCATCAAGCAGTTCGGGCTTGTTGATAAAGACAATATGATGCAGATGCCCATTTTTGCAGATATTGGAATAGAATGCTGGAGAACCAAAGAGGCAAAGGAGAGTAAAGACCAGGGTGTGCTCTGGGAAGCAACCACCGGCATGACATTCCTGCTGGCAGGGGCAAATCTCGTCGTTTTAAGGCACCCGGAGGCGCTCAGGCTCATAAAAAACATGATTTCAAATTAGGATACAGGAGGTTCATTATGGCACTCAAGGGCGCCGAGATTATGAAGAAGTTACCTAAGACCAACTGCAAGGAATGCGGTTGTGCCACCTGTTTCGCTTTTGCCATGAAACTGGCCACAGGGGGAGTCAAACTGGATGATTGTCCCTATCTCGACCCGGAAGTAAAGGCCGAACTAAAAGGCGCAATGGCCCCCCCCATAAAGCTTGTGACCATCGGCACAGGGCAAAATGCCGTGGTCATCGGCGAAGAAGAGGTCATGTTCAGGCACGAGAAAACCTTTTTTCACGAGCCTGGTATCGCAGTCCTTATCTCCGATAGGGAAAGTGAATCGAGCATTGATGAAAAATTGCCCGTGTAAAAAATCTCCGGTTTGAAAGAGTCGGGAACGTTCTCAAGATCGACCTGTTAGCGCTTTCAAATGATTCAGGTGACGGCGGGAGATTTGAAACTTTAGTCAAAAAAGCATATGAAACAACGGATTTTCCATTTATCCTGATCTCCGAGGATACAGATATCCTGTTCTCTGCCGCGGCCATGTGTGCGGACAGAAGACCCCTTGTGTATCCTATAACCAGCGAGAATGTGAGTGCGTCTATCCCCAAACTAAAGGAACTCGGTGTACCCGCCGGGGTTAAAGGAGACAGCTTAGATGAAGTGATCTCCGTCACGACACAGCTTAAAGACGCCGGTGTGGAAGAGAGTGTTATAGATCCGGGATCCAAGAATATGCTGGATGGGATCAGGGACCAGACCCTTATCAGAAGGGCTGCCCTGAAAAAGGGGTTCAGACCCCTCGGCTATCCCACCATGGCCTTTCCCTGCAACATGTACCAGGACAAGTATGAGGAGGTCCTGGCAACCTCGGCCCTCATGACCAAGTACGCAGGCATCGTTGTGACCTCCCTGACTGAAAAAGATTTTATCTTTCCTCTGCTGGTCCATCGATTCAATATCTATAGTGATCCACGCAGACCCATGACAGTGGAAGAAAAGGTCTACGAGGTAAGTCAGCCCGATGAAAATTCCCCCATCCTGATTTCGACGAATTATGCCCTGGACTTTTTTATTGTATCGGGTGCCATTGAAGAGGCCAACATTCCCGCATTCCTGTGCATAAAGGATACTGGCGGGATTGGCGTCCTGGCTGCCTGGACATCCGGCAAATTTACCGGCGAGGCGATTGCCGAATTTCTAAAAAAATACGATGTGGAAAACAAGGTGAAACACAGAAAGCTTATCATTCCCGGCGTGGCAAAAAAGCTTAAGGACGAGTTAGAAGAAGAACTTCCTTCATGGGAAATCCTGCTTGGTCCGTCTGAAGCAAGCGATATTCCAAAATTTCTGTCAGAGGAGTGGAAGGTCTAATGGCAGTGACTATTGAAGATGAAGAAAAGCAAATAATAGAGGGAATCAGTGAGATACTGTCGCAATATGACAAAGACAAGAGTCGTCTTATTCCCATTCTCCAGAAGGTGCAACAGGCCTTCGGGTATTTGCCTCCAATAGCTACACAAAAGGTGGCATCCCATCTAAGAATGACGGATGTCCAGGTTTTTGGCGTGGCCTCTTTTTATAACCATTTCCGTTTCACGCCATTAGGGAAGCACCCTATACAGATGTGTATGGGAACGGCCTGCCACATGGTAGGGGGAGGCCTGGTTTTAGAGGCATTGGAAAGGACCCTGGATATTAAAGTAGGGGGAATTACGGAAGACAAGGAATTCAGCCTTGACCGTGTTGCCTGTATTGGATGCTGCGGTCTTGCCCCGGTAATGGTGATCGGGGAAAAAATATATCCGAAGATGTCTCCCACCAAGGTGGATGAGGCGTTGGTCAATCTGAAAATGGAGGCCGAAGGGGATTGACTATTGACTATTGACAATTTGTGGAAATAGAAAATCCAAAATTTTTTATATAATTAAGAGAACAACATGACGTTCGAAGAAATAAAGAGAGAGGCACTTGCCCGTTGGGAACGTATAGAACAGGATGGCATCCCTGTTATTCGTGTTGGGACGGCTACCAGTGACAGGGCATCGGGTGCCCTGGAGGTAGTTGAAGAATTTGAGAAAGAGCTTGCAAGGCTAAACGTTGAGGCTAAGGTCATTCAGACGGGTTCGGTCGGTTTTTGCAATTATGAACCCCTGGTAATCATAAGCAAACCGGATTATCCCCGTATCTGTTATAACAACGTGACCTCTGATATGGTTCCCCGTCTGGTTGAAGGATTTCTCTTAGAGGATGACCCCTGCATGGAATTGGCATTGGGGACACTCGAAGGGGGCGACGGAACCCCTCCCCACATCCCGGAATTGCCCCGGTCCGAGCATGAATTAAGGCTTCTTTTGAGGAACTGCGGTTTTATTGACCCGGAAAATATCCATCACTACATCGCCTTAGGTGGCTACAGCGCCCTCGCCAGGTCCCTTGAGATGAGTCCGGACGAAATCGTTGAGGAGGTCAAAAAATCAGGTCTCAGGGGGCGGGGCGGGGCAGGTTTCCCAACGGGGCAAAAGCTGGAGTCGTGCCTCAAGACCCGGGGAACGCCCAAGTATGTGGTCTGTAACGCCGATGAAGGAGACCCTGGGGCCTTTATGGATCGGGTGATCTTAGAGAGCGATCCCCAGGCGGTCTTAGAAGGCATGATCATTCTGGCCTATGCACTGGATTCCCATCAAGGCTATATCTACACCCGTATGGAGTACCCCCTTGCCGTGGAGCGTCTCAAAACCGCCATAGAAAATGCGAAAGGCCTGGGGCTTCTCGGCGACAATATTTTAGGTTCGGGTTTCAGTTTGGATATTGAAGTCTTTCAGGGTGCAGGGGCTTTTATTTGCGGTGAGTCCAGTGCGCTTATGTATTCTATTGAGGGGAAAAGAGGTTTTCCCAGAGTCAGACCACCTCAATCCATAGAGTCGGGGCTCTGGCAGAAGCCTACCCAGCTCAATAATGTGAAGACCTTCGCCTCAATCCCCGTGATCATTGATCAGGGGAGCGAGTATTTTTCGAGCATAGGGACTGATACAAGTAAGGGCACTGCCGTCTTCGCCTTAGCGGGCAAGGTAGAAAACGTGGGTCTTGTTGAGGTTCCCATGGGCACGAACCTGAATACGGTTATAACCGAAATCGGTGGCGGGGTAAAAGGGGGGAAGCATTTTAAAGGCGTACAAATAGGTGGGCCTTCCGGGGGCTGTCTGCCTGAGCAGTTTTTAGATACTCCCATTGACTTTGACTCCCTGAAGGATGCGGGAGCTATGATGGGTTCCGGTGGCATGATTGTCATGGATGAAGAAAACTGCATGGTTGATGCGGCCCGTTTTTTTCTTGATTTTACCGTAAAGGAATCCTGTGGCAAATGTTCTATGTGTCGCCTCGGAACCAAACAGATGCTCAGTATCCTCGAAGACATCGTAAGGGGTGATGGTCAGCCGGAAGATATTGAACAGTTAGTCAGCCTTGGTGAAGATATCAAGGCAGGCTCTCTATGCGGGCTTGGAAAATCTGCTCCAAATCCCGTAATGACAACTATCCGCTATTTCCGGGAAGAGTATGAGGCGCACATACTGGCAAAACGCTGCCCCGCACTGGTTTGTCGTGACCTAATAGCCTACTATATTGACCCGGAAAAATGTTACAGGGGCTGTGAGCACTGTGTGGTGGTCTGCCCATCAGAGGCCATTACCCAGCATCCCAAACGCTTCAAGGTGGTTGAGCAGACCAAATGCATCAAGTGTGGGAACTGTCTGGAAGTGTGCCCACCGGAATATAACGCAGTGGTGAAACTGTCGCCCATCAGTAAGGTGCCGGATCAGGTTGAGAAATGACGGAACTTATTAAACTGACTATTGACAATACCCGGGTTGAGGCGGAAAAGGGAACGAAGATTCTCCAGGCCTCGCTGGATGCCGGAATCTATATCCCAAATCTCTGCTACCTTCCCGAGGCAGATCTTCCCTTTGGAGGGTGCCGCCTCTGTTATGTTGATGTAGAAGGAAGAGGACCTGTGACCGCCTGTACACAACCGGTGACAAAGGGCATGGTAGTTCATACGCAAACCCCTGAAGTCGAAAGGCTTCGGTGCACTGCATTCAAATTGCTTATCGCCTACCATGACCTTGACTGTCGTAATTGTCCGAAGAACAAAAAATGCGAGCTTCAAAAAATCGCTCCAAAGGTTAAAGTCAAACTGAAGACGCCCCAAGATTTAAGGGACCTCCCGACCGACTTGCTCCCGCTGGACACCACAAATCCATATGTGACTTATGACCCAAATCGATGTGTACTTTGCGGAAAATGTGTCTACGTATGCATTCAAAAAAATGGGGAACCATTGATCGATTTCGCCTTTCGGGGACATGAGACAAGACTGATCATGTCCTCTGATATCAAATTGATTGAAGAAAAATGTCCGTCTTGCGGGCAATGCGTTGCCATTTGCCCGACCGCCGGGCTGCAAACACTAACTTCTTCGGGGTCCAATGGAAATCTCGCAGAAGAGTAATAGCTCAATAATATTCACCATCTGAAAGGAGTAAACCATGACCGAAATGACACCAAGAGAAAGAGTTCTCAACCTGTTTGCCAGGAAACCGGTAGATACCATGCCCTGTTTCAGTGGTCAGGGAATGGTAACGGTTCCTTCCATTGATAGCATAGGCATCCCTTTTTCCCAGATCCATCTTACAGCAGAAAACATGGCCGAATCTGCTATAAAATCAATGGAAATGTTTGACTTTGACGCGGCTGTCGTGCCCTATGATATGTGTACTATCCCGGAGGCATTAGGCCTGGGAGTGAGTGTCTATGAAAACGTTGAAGGGATCCTTTTTCCAACCATTCCCAAGAAGTGGTCTTCCCCTGACGAAGTTGTCATTCCAGAGGATTATCTTGAGAGGGCAAGAATGCCGGTCGTCGATGGCGCCATAAAGATCTTAAAGGAAAAGATAGGCCAAACTCATGCCATAGGCACCTGGATTCTTGGGCCATTCACCCTTGCCGGCCAATTGGTGGAACTCGATGTGCTAATGAAAATGACATACAAGGATAAGGCAAAGGTGGAAGCCCTTCTCGACAAAATGGTGAATCTAATTATTGACCTGGGCCGGCACTACCGAGAGATTGGTGCGGATTTCGTGAGTTTGAGGGAAATGGGAACCGGAGCGGACCTCCTTAGCCCCAAAATGTTCAAAAAAATGATCCAGCCCAGATTGCGCAAGGTATTTGATGCATGGGATTCGCCTAAGATTCTCCACATCTGCGGCTCAACAGACCTCATCATCGAGCTCATGAACGATTGTGGAGCCGAGGTTATCAGCGTGGATCATAAGAACACGCTTTCTGAAAGTCGCAGCAAAATCGGTAACGATATCCTTCTTTTCGGCGATTATGATGGATTCAACCTGCCGAGCAAGGCCTCATCCGAAGAGATTGATGCAGCGATCAAGAAATGCATTGATGCCGGTGTGGATGCGGTATGGCCCGGTTGCGATATCTGGCCTGATGTCAAGCCGGAAAACATGCAGGCCATAAACGATGCCATTAAAGAATTCGGACGTGTTTCCACACCGGCGGTTGGCAGGCTCTAACATTGACGATTGACGATTGAAAAACGGTAAAAAACCAAGAAGACAAAACTGTAGAGAAGCATAATTTTTTTCTTTGAAGTAATCATGGGGAGGAACCAACTATGGGAAAAGAAGAATTGAGGGAAGAACTGTTAAAGCAGCTTCACGAAGGTGTTGTGGAATTTGAAGAGGATCAGGTGAAAGAGGCCTCACAAAAGGTGCTTGACGAGGGATTAAATGCCTATGACGCGGTAATGAACGGTCTGGCCGTTGGTATGCAGGAGGTTGGAGACCTCTACGACCAGCATGAGTACTTTGTTCCTGAACTGCTCATGGCCGCAGATGCCCTCTATGTGGGTCTGGATATCCTGAAGCCCCATATCACATTAGAGGACCTGGGTGATAAACCGAAGGGTCAGGTTGTTATCGGTACGGTCCAGGGCGATGTGCATGATATCGGGAAGAATATCATCAAGATGATGTTCGAGGTCGCAGGCTTTACAGTCCATGATCTGGGAAGGGATGTGCCCCTTGAGGATTTTGTAAAGGAACAGCTACGCACGGACTCTGAGATCGTTGCCCTGTCGGCCATGATGACCACGACCATGATGGGTATGGAAAAGGTCGTCAAGATGATAAAGGAAAAAAACCCCAATGTGGCTATTATGTTGGGTGGAGCCCCGGTCACGACAGATACGGCGGACTTGTTCGGGGCGGACGGGTATGCTGAAAGCGCAGGGAATGCGGTCCAGGAAGCGATCAAGATGATCGGCCGGCTCAGGGAAATGCAGGCGAAGTGAATTGAATATTGAATATTGAAAATTGAATATTTACTAAGCCGCAAAAAGGCGCAAAACTCACAAAATATGGCATTGGCAACCTAAAATCGTGCCTGAACAGGGTTTTCATCTATTCACGATTTAGGAGCATATGAATATTTACTGTTAAGTACTATCGGGCAGTAGTGATCTGAGGAGAGTGTTGAATGGGCGAGAACGATACAGCTAAGATTATTTTCCAGCCATCAGGCAGAAGAGGAGAGGTTGAAAAGGGGATAAACATCATCGAGGCTTCACGCCGTCTTGGGGTGGACATAGAGACCCTTTGCGGAGAAAAAGGGGTGTGCGGCAAGTGCAAGGTGCGGATTGAGAAGGGATCGTTTGAGAAGTTCGGTATTGTTTCAGATCCCGGTCATGTCAGCGCCTGGCAGCAGGAGGAGGAGAAGTTTGTCACACCTGAGCAACGGGAGGCCGGCTACCGTTTGGGGTGTGTAGCAGAGATACAGGACGATCTCCTTATCTTCGTACCCGAGGAGTCGAGGGCCGGTAAACAGGTGGTGAGCAAGGCGGCGCGCGATATTGAGATCAACTGGAATCCGTCGGTCAAGATCTATACCGTGACTGTCACACCGCCCACATTCGAGGACCCCCTGGGGGACTTTGAGCGGATGGCAGATGCCCTTGATAAGGAGCATGGACTGAAAAACCTGGATATCGACTGGTTTACTCTGCGGGACCTGCCCGGTGCTATCCGTAAAAGCGAGTGGACCATCACGGCTGCCGTATGGATGGACAAAGAGATCATCAAGGTGTGGTCTGGCCAGGTTGAGGATTATTATGGCCTTGCCATAGATGTGGGCACTACCACAGTGGCCGCCTACTTCTGTAACATGAGGACCATGGAGGTATTGGACACGGTCTCCATGATGAACCCCCAGTGCAAGTACGGCGAAGACGTGATGTCACGGATCACCTATCACATGCAGACCCCCGGTGGACTCGAACGGATGAGTGATGATATGATTGAGGGGCTTAATGAACTGGTAAAGAAGGCCTGCGAAGGGACCCATCCGCCAAAGAAAAAAAGAAGGATGATAACGGGAAGGTAGTAAAGGACGAGCATGACCAGCCGGTCATGGTGGAAGACCCTGAAGAGGGGAAGACCTATCTCTGTCTCGAATCCTCTGACATCGTCGACCTGACCTTGGGTGGCAACACCGCCATGCACCATATTTTGCTCAAGTTAGATCCCCAGTATGTGGGGCTGGCCCCTTTTCCGCCAGTAGTTCATCGCAGCTTAGATATCAGGGCTCGAGACCTCGGGATAGGGATCAACAAGTCCTCCAATGTATTCATAATGCCCAATGAGGCCGGTTTTGTGGGGGCTGATAACGTCTGCGTATTGGTGACAGAGAAGCCCCACAAGAGTGAGCAGATGCAGCTAATCATAG
>FUWD013186874.1_pt1 | contig 11468 bp, 9 predicted proteins | sample 1063281 | NCBI WGS metagenome assembly FUWD01 (sample SAMEA79048168, study PRJEB19326) | metagenome | biome: marine
GAAATCTCTGATTCAGCCCCGCTTGAGTCCATTCCGCCTTCTAATGCGCCTTCGCTGATTGCAGCAGCATCGGCTGATTCTTGTCCGGTCATGCCATCACCTCTATCCGCTGAAGCTATGACCACTCTTTCCGAGGCAATGTCCTTGTCAAAATCCCCCAGTGAGTCTTTAAATATTGAGGATGCAGACCTTTGTGAGCCCCCCATAGACCCAGAACTCTGTGAGGATTGACCAGATGATGAACTCGAAGAGCCTGAACTCATCTGGCCAGAATTACTTCCAATTGACTCTGAGCCACCGGATGTTTGGTCTTGGCTGCCCGAACTGGTTTGAGAACCCTGCTGAGGCGATCCGCTTTGTGACGAGCTGGATGAGGACGACTGGGAGCCCGAGGATGGCATTGTTGGGCTCGGTGAAGGTATGCTTACAGAGGGTGAACTCGGTGTTTGAGAAGAAGGGCTCTGTGGCCCACCTCCCATTTGTTGTGTTTCACACCCTAATAGGAACAAAACACTGAGAACAATTGGCAATTTTTTTGTTTCTGACATCATTTTTTTTCACTTTGCCAGATCAGCAGAACCGGCTTATATTATACATCTTATTACTTAATTATTTCACCGCAATAACAATTACTACTCATTGATTTATTCTTAATTTGTTAGGATTTGATTTCGGAGAGAAAAAACGAGGAAAAAAATGTCAAAAGAAATTGTACTAAGTGAACTTAAAAACCAATTGGGCACTCTTATTCACCAGAGTGACTGGATGGATATCACACAAGAAAAGATTGATTCATTTGCAGATGCAACAGAGGATCATCAATGGATCCATATTGACCCATCCAGAGCCGCGGAGGAGTCACCGTTTAAGGCAACCATCGCACATGGTTATTATACTTTGTCGCTCTATCCCAAACTTAGAGGCTTGGTGGATCCCACAACCCCGGTTTTTCCTGGGACAAAAAATATCATCAATTACGGCATCAATAAATTGCGTTTCCCTGGACCGGTCATCTCAGGAAGCTCAATCAGAGCAAACTGCACTCTCATCTCGGTTGAAGAGGTCAAAGGAAGCATCGAGTTGATGGAAGAGTATTCTGTTGAGGTCAAAGATCAAGATCGTCCTGCATGTGTTGCTGAATGCATCATGCGACTTTATTTCTAAATGACAAGGAGTCTTAAGCAAGAATTTCAAGACTCTGTACTTGAACTCACTATTGACCGCGAGGATGCTGGCAATGCATTAAACAATGAAATCATCGCAGGCTTGAATGATTCGTTAATGAAACACAAAGATCGATCAGACCTTAAGTGCGTGGTGATCAAAGGCTCAGGGGAAAAGTTTTTTGTCGCTGGAGGGGATCTGAAAGAACTGACTTCAGTAAGAGAAGACAATGAAACCGAAGCCATGGCATTGAATGGTCGAGCACTGCTGGATCAGATTCGATATTTCCCAGTCCCGGTCATCGCCAATATCAATGGATATGCATTGGGTGGTGGCGCAGAGTTAGCAATGGCGTGTGACTATAGAATTGCTTGTGAAACTGCCAAATTTGGCTTTATACATTCATCGCTTGGTATCACGACTGCTTGGGGTGGCATTATCGATCTCATTGACAGAATTGGAAGCAGTAAGGCGCTTTCAATTCTCATTGAAGGAAAGATGATGAATGCAAAGGATGCTTCTTTGGCCGGCATCATAGAGGAAGTGGCAGAGACTCACGAAGCATTGGAGTCAAGAATAAATGAGATCAAAAAGACATATCGCTTGGCACCAATGGATGTGATTCGTGGAATAAAATCGGTGACCTCAACACATAAGAAATCCATTCATGAACAACTCAAAAATGTGGAACTTGACTCATTTAAAAAAACTTGGATGAGCGATGAACATTGGGGGAGAATTGAAGAACTACTCTCTAAGTGATCGTCTCAATACTTTGCCTACATTTGATTTTGGAAGCTCGTCAATGAATTCAATGTCTTTTGGAACCTTGTAGCCTGTAAAATTATCCCTACAGTAGTCCATCACTTCATCGACACTTAGGCTGGGATTACTTTTCACAACAAAGAGCTTGACTGCTTCACCCGTTTTTTCGTCATCCACACCGATGCATGCAGCCTCGATGATATCGGGATGTAAACTCACAACATCTTCAATCTCATTGGGATAAACATTAAATCCTGAGACCAATATCATGTCTTTCTTTCGATCTACAATTTTAATAAACCCATCACTATTCAAAGTTCCAATATCGCCTGTTTTAAAGAAACCGTCTTCGTCAATGGCCTCCTTTGTTGCCTCTTCATTATTCCAATATCCCTGCATCACTTGTGGACCCTTGACACAAATCTCACCTGGCTCGCCTCTTCTGACTTGCTTGCCGGTTTCATCACGGATAGATATTTCGGTACTGGGCACGGGCAATCCAACAAAGCCATTGAACTTGGTTAAATATGCAGGAGACACTGAAACACTGGGTGATGTTTCTGAAAGTCCATAACCCTCGAGCAAGACATTGCCGGTGAGTTCCTGCCACCTCTCTGCGGTTGATTGTCTGCATGCAGATCCTCCGGTACCAGAGAGTTTCATAGCGTCAAAATTGACATTTTTAATATCAGGGTGATTAAGCAAACTCTCATACAGCGTGTTTACGCCATTGAAGAAGGTAAAACGCCACTTCTTAATTTCTTTAACAAATCCATCTGTGTCCCTCGGGTTTGTAATCAGGACATTCAGTCCTCCGTTCGTATAGCCAGCCAAAACCAATACCGAGAGTGAATATATATGATAGATGGGCAGTGCATTGATGTAGATGTCCCCACCCTCCTCATCAATTAAATCAAGCAACATGGCCTCAAGTTGCTCGAGACTTGCGATCACATTGCCATGCGAAAGCATCGCTCCTTTTGAAAGGCCTGTGGTTGCCCCTGTATATTGTAAAAATGCCAAATCATTGATTGATATTGGCGGCTGATCCAAGTCGGTTACTGGCCTTCCCAGCGTTGATTTGAAATCAATTTTCCCAGGCAAGGAGTATCTAGGCACCATCCTTTTTAGATATTTCATTACAAAATTCATCAATGATCCCTTAATTGGGCCCAAGAAATCCCCAATCTTAGTAATGATCACGTGTTCGATATCGGTATTCTCGATTACAGCACTCAAAACGTGTGCTGAGTTTTCAAAGATCAATATGGCTTTCGCTCCAGAATCTCTCAATTGATGCTCTAGTTCTCTTGGAGTGTAGAGCGGATTGACATTAACGACAATTAAGCCTGCACGCAATGCACCAAAAATTGCAACGGGATATTGCAATAAATTTGGCATCATCATTGCAATACGATCTCCTTTTCTAAGCCCCAATACATTTTGCAAATAGGCTGCAAATTTCCTAGATTGAGCTGAAACATCCTTGTAATTCAATGACATTCCAAAATTCACAAAAGCATCGTTTTCAGGGTAACTCGACTCAGCTTCATTCAGTAATTTGACGATCGTTTTTCTTGGATCCAACGTAATAAATTCGGGTGTACCCTCCGGGTAACTCTTCAACCATGGTTTATTTCTATTCACTGCCATTCTTTTTTGCTCCGACCCACTAATCTAACCCAGTAAGAGATTTTTTTCATCTCAATGGGCCTTATTTTTAACAATTTACTCAGTTTCTGAGTAAACTGATCGTCTATTTAAACAGCCAGTAAACAGCTTATGGATAAATCGAGAATTCCAAATTTTTATAAGATGCCCATCGATGAGCGTCTTGATGCTGTTTTTGAGCGAGGCCTCATTTCAAAAAAAGACTACACGCTTCTGAAAAATCAGCAACAACAGCTGGATATTAAGAGTGCAGATAAAATGATCGAGAATGTAATCGGTGTGATGGGTATACCGATCGGCTTAGGCCTCAACTTTCTGATCAATGAGAAAGAATATGTCATTCCTATGGCTGTTGAGGAACCATCGATTGTTGCGGCACTGAGTGCGGCAGCAAAAATCTCAAGAGCAGGCGGTGGATTTGCAACGGAGTGCTCAGACCCAATTCTGACCGGTCAAATTCAAGTGGTTGGTATAGAGAATTTAGCGCAGGCAAGAAATGATCTTTTATCACGCAAACAAGAAATCATTGATCTTGCCAATAGCTTTCATCCTCGGATGGTTGCCAGGGGCGGAGGCGCCATTGATTTCTCGATAAAAACGTACCCAATGGAATCCTTCGAGGAAGAAATGCTTGTCTTGAATATCAATGTCAACACTCAAGATGCAATGGGAGCCAATTTGGTCAATGGCATGTGCGAGGGCATCGCACCGTTGATTGAAAGCATCACTGAAGGGAAAGTCTTTCTAAGAATCCTATCCAACTTAACGGATCAATGCATTGCTAAAGCCAAAATGAGAATCCCATTGGGCTCATTATCCAAGGCCGGCTATGACTCTGAGCAAATAAGAGATGGGATCATTATCGCTTCAGATTTTGCCAAAGCAGACCCCTATAGAGCATCAACGCACAACAAAGGCATCATGAATGGAATTGATGCTGTTGCTCTTGCAACAGGAAATGATTGGAGAGCAGTAGAAGCGGGTGCTCATGCTTATGCATCAAGACATGGAAGATACTCCTCTCTTTCTGAGTGGAAAAAAGACGACAACGGAGATCTAGTTGGTTCAATTGAAGTTCCATTAAAGGTGGGCATTGTTGGAGCACCTATCGAATCGAATCCCGCAGTGGCTCTCAATCTAAGAATCATGAATCTTGAGTCAGCCACTGAGCTATCCGGTGTCATGGCAGCCGTTGGACTTGCTCAAAACTTCTCTGCGTTAAAAGCATTATCAACCGATGGCATTCAAAAGGGTCATATGACTCTGCATGCAAGGAATGTTGTAAAAGCGGCAAATGCGCCTCATGAAATATTTGATGATGTCCTTGAAGAATTATTGGTCAGTGGCGAAATCAAAGTCTGGAAAGCCAAGGAAATCGTTCAAAATCTGACAAAAAAAGAACCGATTAAAACGGATGAATTCGATGCGGTGACCTCAGGGAAAGCGATTCTTTTAGGGGAACACTCTGTGGTTTATGGTCGTCATGCCATTGCTGTTCCTATTCCTCTGAATATTCGTGTGAAAGTTGAAAAGGCAAACGATGGTGTTCTTTTAATGATTCCATCCTGGGGGGTTGAGTATCGTTTGGATAAAAAGCCAGAAGAACGTCAATCATTCGAAAAACCTGCTGCTTTAATTTTAGAGAAAATGGATCTCAGCAATGTTGGAATGAAGATTGAAGTCTTTTCTGATATTCCACGTGGAATGGGTCTTGGAGGTTCAGCAGTCTTGGCTGTCTCCATCATTAAGGCATTGAACCATTATTTTAGAATGGAACTCTCTGAACAAGAAATCAATGCAATGGCATTTGAATCTGAAAAGATAGCACATGGAAACCCAAGCGGGATTGACAATACCATTGCAACGTATGGCCATCCTCTGATTTACAGAAAGAATGAGGATACCCTTAAAGAAAGATTGCAGATCAAAGAACCTTTTGACCTTGTTTTGGCATTTTCAAAATCGGAAGGCTTGACAGCAAAAACAGTCGCACATGTAAGAAGCCAATGGAAAAGCAATCAAGAGATGTATGAAGGTGTTTTCAATGACATTGATGCGATCGTGCTTAAAGGGATTCAAGCAATTCAGAACAATGACCTTAAACAACTTGGTGAACTCATGAACTTCAATCAAGGGCTTTTGAACACACTTCAGGTATCAACGCCCGAACTTGAAAGAATGATACATATTGCCAGAGATGCAGGAGCATTTGGTGCAAAGCTCACTGGTGGCGGTGGCGGTGGAGCAATGATTGCAGTCTCAGAGAACCCATTAGAAATCATTGAAGCTTTTGACAATGAAGGGTTTAAGGCGATTCAGTTCTCAGTGCAAGACAGTGACTGAAAAATACATCGATGAAGCATTGATCTTGGTTGATGAAAATGACCGAGAGGTAGGATCAGCACTGAAAGAAGACTGCCATCTCGGAGATGGCCTCCTTCATAGAGCATTTTCAGTTTTTATCTTCAATGACAAAAAAGAAGTGCTCATACAAAAAAGAAGTAAAGAAAAAATGCTTTGGGGTCAATTCTGGTCAAATGCATGCTGCAGCCACCCAAGGCTTGGCGAAGACATAGAAGATGCTGCACACAGAAGAGTCAAAGAAGAATTATCCATAGAGACGAATCTTGATTTTTTATTCAAGTTTAAATACCAAGAACAATTTAAGAACATCGGCAGTGAAAATGAGTTGTGTCATGTTTTCATTGGTAAATGCAATGAAAAACCCCAAATTGATCGCAGTGAAATCAGCGATTGGAAATACATAACCATTGAGAAATTGACTCAATCCATTGAAGAAAGACCAAGTGAATTTACCCCTTGGCTGAAAACAGAGTGGTCAGAAATAATTGGGACACATTCCAATCTAGTCGAGAGAATTCTTGCTGCAAAATAATGGATTAAAACTGTTCGTCTGGCATCGACATCATCGATTCAGAACCATGCATTATTGAGCTTCCAAAACTGCTCACAAGAGGCAAGAACTGTTCAATGTAATAGCTGGATGAAATGATCTTCGCATTGTAAAACTCCGAATCATCACTCTCTCTTAAACCCTTCTTAGCAGCAGTGATATTTCTCGCTGCAATCCATCCCCCAACCAAATAACCCATCATCATTACAAAATTGTAGCTGCTTGATCCGGGCAAATTTGGATCCTTTTGGAAATTCTCAAGAATAAAACTGGAAACATTTTTTGCCCGATGAATTGCTTGATTGAGTTCAGTTTTCATCTCGATGTCAATATCTGAACCCTCTATTTCAGTCTCAATCTCATTCAATAAATCATTCATTTCTGAACCGTTGTCACCGATGAACTTTCTCCCGATCAAGTCATTTGCCTGAATTCCGGTCGTGCCCTCATAGATTGTTGTAATTCTGGCATCCCTAAAGTGCTGCGCAGCACCGGTTTCTTCTACATAACCCATTCCACCGTGGATTTGAAGAGCAATGGATGTGATGTCTTGACACAATTCGCTACACCAAGCCTTTGTAATGGGAGTAAGAAGGTCTGCTCGCTTAATATGCTCTGGTTGTGATTCTGCGAGATCGCATTCAAAAGTGTTTTCATAAACCATGACCCTCATGATTTCGATCAATGATTTCATAGTGAGCAGCATTCGTCTTACATCAGGATGATTAATGATGGCGACCCGAGATTCGCTTGATTGGGTTTTTCCCTGGATTCTGTCTTTTGCATAGTTAACGGCTTGTTGGTAGGCTCTTTCTGCGATTGCAACACTCTCACACGCTACTCCAATTCTTGCATCATTCATCATTGTAAACATACAGGCCAGTCCTTGGTTAGGCTCACCAATAAGAAATCCTTCGGCTTCCTCAAAGCTCATCACACAGGTCGCACAACCATGGATGCCAAGCTTATGTTCAACTGAGACGGCCTTTAATGTATTTCGCTCCCCCAGGGTTCGGTCTTCATTGAGTTTAATTTTCGGCACCAAGAATAAAGAAATTCCTTTTACGCCATCAGGCGCATCGGGCAGTCTTGCTAAAACTAGGTGGATAATATTTTCAGACAGGCTATGCTCGCCCCAAGTAATGAAGATTTTTTGACCCGTAATTTTGTAACAATCACCATTCGGCACCGCAACTGTATTCATGACTGAAAGATCCGATCCTGCTTGAGGCTCTGTCAGGTTCATGGTTCCCGTAAATTTTCCAGATATTAGTTTCTCCAAGTAAAGGTCTTTAAGTTCTTCGCTTGCATGAGCATCGACAGCTCTAATTGCTGAGTTAGTTAGAAGAACCAAGTGCGCCCATGAAAAATTGGCAGCCATAACCATTTCGTTCACTGGCATTGAGATTGATGCTGGCATGCCTTGACCACCGTATTCAGGGTTGCAGCTCAATGTTGGCCATCCACCATCTATATAGGCATCGAAAGCCTCGGCATATCCTTTAGGGACAGTGACTTCGCCGTCTTTTATGGAAACACCAATCCTATCGCCATCTTTATTGGTGGGCGCTATAATTTCCGAAGCTATTTCTGATGCGCTGTCGTATACGGTTTCAAGAAACTCACGGTCAAAATCCTCAAAGCCAGGGTTTGACTCTAAATCTTTCTTGCCAACAACTTCTCTGAGGGCAAACATCATATCTTTTACGGGTGGATGATAGCGATCCATATTAGGCTCTTTCTTTTATCCAAGGCAACTCAACGAGCTCTGCTTTTAGCTCATCATTAGGTGTATGTATATCGACTGATTTGCCCACATGAGCATGCTCTATGTCTAGAATGATGTAACATATGTTTTTTTTGAATCTAGGAGAGAAAACTGCAGACATCATCGAGCCTACTACTTCTCCATTAATAGAAACATCTAGATTCTCTTCATTAAAGAACTCCATTTTTGGTCCTGCAATCTCAGCGCCCATTAATTTCTTTGTGATGCCCTTCTGTCTAATATTCTTGAGTGCTTCTTTGCCGATAAAATCATCTTCTTGGTCAAGGTCTATCATCCAGTCCAAACCCACTTCGAATGGATTATTGTCTCTATGCATATCTGCACCAAAACTAAGAATGCCTGCCTCCAGTCTAAATATTTGATTTGGGGTTCCAGGGGAGATATTTAGGCCTTTGCCCGCCTCCCAAAGCATTTCCCATAGTTCATTTCCTTTGCTGCCGTCTTGAAGAAAAATCTCGTAACACCTTTCTCTGCTGTATCCCATTCTTGCTATTACCATAGGTATTCCAGCATGATTGACTGCCTTGAATTTATAGAATGCAAGCTCCTCTATCCATTCGCCAAATACCTTGCACATGAGTTCGGTTGATTTCGGCCCCTGAATTTGCAAAGGAGAGACATCTGGCTCTAAAATCTCTGCATCGTAACCTTTACCCGAGGCTACTCCTTGAGTCCACAAAAGTGCATCGCTGTCTGAAAGTGAGAACCAAAAATGATCCTCTGCCAGTTTAAGCATTACTGGATCATTGATGAAGCCGCCTTCAAAATCGAGCAGTGGAGCGTACATTGCTTGTCCAACATTGCACTTTTTGATGTCACGAGGTGTTATGTATTGTGCTAATTTGGAGGCATCTGGCCCCTTGATTTCTACTTGCCTTTCCACTCCGACATCCCAAAGCTGAACACCTTTGAGCAGATTCTCATAATCCTTTTCTGGGCCCTCAAAAACAATGGGCATATACATGTGATTGTATATAGTAAAAGCTGAGGCTCCATACTTCATGGTTGAATCAAAATATGGGGACTTTCTGACCCTTGGGCTGATTACTATTTTTGATGTCTGATACATAATTTTTCCGACTTAATGATTCACCATTTTTTGACCTGATATCATACTCAATATTCGTCAGAAATGGAAAATAGGGTTTTGCGAATTCAAAAGAGTCTGTTTTTAAATTATCCTAGACTAATTATTGTTTTTGCCTAGACTAATATTCATTCAATTCAAGGATCAAAAAATCTTTATCAAAAAAGACAATATAGATTGGACCAATTTCATACTGACTGTCTTGGTATCTTTATCTATTCTGGTGCCGATGTTTATCGCCCCAGCTGCTACCAATGAATATCTCAACTCTGCATATGATTACATTGCAAGCACTATTGGGGGTGTCTATTTAGTCATGGGCCTTCTAACGCTCATATTTCTTTTGTTTTTGGCATTCAGTAACTATGGAAATATAAAACTTGGAAAAGATAATGAAGAACCTGAATACGGTACTTTTGGTTGGTCTTCTATGCTTTTCTGTGCTGGCATAGGGGCTTCACTGGTCCTTTATGGGTCAACCGAATGGGTGGATTATTTCCTAAAGCCACCATTCAATGCTTTGCCGGGGTCAGAAGAATCAATCGCATGGGCATCCACATATGGCATGTTTCATTGGGGCATTACTGGCTGGGCAATATATTGCTTCCCAGCAGTCGCGATTGGTTACAGCTACCATGTTAAGGGCGCTTCGAGTCTTAAAGCCAGTACTGGCTGTGAAGCACTATTTGGCAGCAATGAAAATACTTTTTTAGCGAGGTTGATTGACCTCGTATATATGATTGCACTAGTAGGCGTTTTGGGTGCAGGATTAGGCCTTACATCACCCGTTGTAAGTGCAACCATTACTGAATTTTTCTCAATTGAGCAAAGCCTGATTGTAACCATATCCTGCCTGCTGCTTTGCTTGGTCATTTATTCGATCAGTACTTATTTTGGCCTTGAGAAAGGGATCCAGAAATTGAGTAAGTTTTGTGCCTATTTAGCATTCTTGGTATTGATTTATATTCTGATCTTTGGTCCAACTTCCTATATCTTAAATTCCTCCTTCCAGAGTGTTCTGTTTATGGGTGAGAATTTTCTCAAGATGAGTTTAGGCCCGCCACCCTTTGGCAAGTCAGAATTCTCAAAAGCATGGACGATATTTATGTGGGCATGGTTTTTTGGTCTCGGTCCATTCGTCGGAATATTCATTGCAAGAATTTCTAGAGGCCGAACAATTAGGTCTATGATACTTGGGGCACTTGGATTTGGCACAATGGGAACATCTCTATTCTTCATGATTATGGGAAACAATGCCATTTACTTAGAAACGAATGGCTTAATGCCCATTATAGATATCTGGACAAATGAAAGTCCTGCTGTAATGGTATCAAGAAGCATTTCGGGAATGGTCCTGGGCAAATGGATATTGCCGCTTGTTGGTATTTTTTGCTTGGTTTTTATGGCAACAACTTTTGATTCAGGCGCTTACACATTGGCCTCATCAGCAACTAAGAAAATGAAAGCTGGGGAAGATCCAGATGCCTGGAATAGGATATTTTGGGCTTTCTTCATTGCACTCCTTCCCTTTGCCCTTCTGATCGGTGTAGCAGACTCGCCAGACCTTCAGGGAATTGATAAGCTCAAACCATTTCAAACAATTGTTCTACTTATCTCACCTCCCCTTCTTGTTGTGTATATAATCATGGGCATTGGCCTTATTAAAAATCTCATATCAAAGGGATAATGAATATGACTGAAGAATATCTAAAACTCAGAGATGTCCTCGGCTCTGGCGAATTTGCAATTACTGCAGAGATTCCTGCACCTGTGAGTGCATCGTCAACCGAGATGGAAGAGAAGATAAAAATTCTCAAAGGTTCTGTGCATGCAATCAATGTGACAGATAACCCAGGCGCAACCGCACACATGTCAAGTTTTGCAGGGTCTGCCATTGTAAGGAATCAGGGGATTGACCCGATACTTCAAATCACCTGTCGGGATAGAAATCGTTTGGCAATCCAAAGTGACTTGATGGGCGCGTCTGCTTTGGGCATAGACAATGTCCTCACCCTTGCTGGTGACCCTGTAAAAAATGGCGACCAGAAGGATGCGAAACCTGTTTTTGATATCAATTC
>FUWD013023253.1_pt1 | contig 11459 bp, 5 predicted proteins | sample 1063281 | NCBI WGS metagenome assembly FUWD01 (sample SAMEA79048168, study PRJEB19326) | metagenome | biome: marine
CATAGAACTCAGATGTTTCTTTGTAAACTGGTGACTTCTGGAAAGCAGGGTCTTGCAGTGCTAGTCCGATGTTTGCTACCTTCTGGTCATTAATACCAGTGATGATAGTGTCTGCAGGACGTGCACCAAATTGCTTATCTAGAATAGCAAGTTGCTCGTTGTACCAGAAATCTGTGTAACGACCAGCAATCTGCTTTTCAGCAATCTGGCTCTTAAGCATAGAATAAACCATGCCTTCTGCTTCTTGAGCAATTTCTCCTGTAGATAGAGCACGACGTGCACCGCTCTTCTTCTGCCAGTTGTAATACTTGAGAGAGTATTCCCCACCAGGGAAGAAGTATGGAATCACATCTCCAGTAGGAGTTGCGTACTTGTCTGCAATACCAGGGTTGTTGTTAAGGAATGTCCATGCATCTCCAGAACCAGAGGTTCCAGGTGTGCTTGAACTTACTCCAACAAGAAGGTTCTTAATGCCAAACTTGTTAGCAAACTCAACTACTGCAGCGTTGCGGTCTCCAGGATGCGACTTGTTAGTGTTATCCCATTCCTTGTATAGCATTGCCATGGTCATGAAGTTCATCTTGTTCTCAGGGTTTTTAACCTTGGCAAGTACTTCTTGAATAGGTGTTGCAGGTGAGATTGACTGGAAGATAGCGCCCCAGATGTTCATGTTTCGGGCTAGTCCCTCAGCATCATTGAACAACTTTGTACGTGTAGTATCTGATGCAAATGGATTATCTCCATAGTCACCAGTAGATGCTAGGTATGAAGCCCAGTCCTTAACAGCACGCTGTGTAGATGCATCATCTCCAAGGATTGCTGCTGATGTCTTCTTGAACCATGCAGGGAAGATAATATCTCCAACTGTCTTTGGCGCACCAAACGGTGTAAGAATATCGCGTAGAAAGTCATCTGCTGGACCAAATGCGTTAGCACGTCCAGATACTTGATACGCTGCAACCATAGCAGGTCCCATTCCAGGAACTACTGGGTTAAGAGAACCGAATGCAAGGTTAAGGGACTCAACAGGTGAAGTGACCTGTAGTGCATCCTTCATGTTAAGGCTCTTACCAGCAAGTGCACCAAGTACGTTTCCTACAAGTGGCATCTTAAACTTGATTTGATTCTGACCCTCATCCTTGTAAAGGAATCCCTGGTTATCATCATAAGTCATACCTGTAACGTCATAGATAACGTTTGAACCCTCTTTAGTAAGAGCATCAAAGGCTTTACCAGCCTTGTAGATTGGTACAGGGTTAGACCAAGTAAGTTGTCCCCATTTATTAATAGTGTTGTAGTGCGCCTGTGCGAATGGTGCTACTAGACGAGCAGCGTTAGCCCACTGCTTCTGCTTTGCAGCATCATAGAATAGGTTCTTAACATACTCAGAAGCCTGTTCTGCAGCCATTGAGTCAAGAGTCTTAAGTGATGCGCCGCCTTGATGTACGTAATCAACATTCGCTTCACGCTTCTTAAGCGTATTGTTGATAGTACGAAGTGGTGCTGGAACACGACCAATAATCTTTTTTCCACCCTTTGAGGTAGGAGCAAACGCCTTATTAGCATTAGCACGTAACTTGATTAAGTCGTCGGTGCTTAGCATATCTGCATATCCAGCAATAAAGTCCCAGTAACTAGCATCAAACTCTGGACCAAAGTTAGCCCTAGATTCTGCACGTGCTGCAAGATTAAAGAACCAGTCAGTAAATGCCTTAGCCTTAGTAGTTACACCTTCGCCAACATACTTTTCAGTCATGTTCTTGACAAGGGAACCTTCTAGGTTCTCTGGCTTAAAGATTGCAGCGACTTGCTTTGCAAATATCTTTTCAGAAGCAAGAACTTGCTCTGTTGTAAGACCCTTTTGGCGATATGGAACCTTGATTAGGATTGGCTTACCATTGATACTAGTTCTAACCTGACCATCACGGATTAAGTCCATAATAAGGTTGCGCTGTGAGCCTTGTCCACCAAGTAGGTTGAGTTGACCAGCAACGCTGTCTGTCTGCTTTGCATCAAAGAGCCAGATAAGGATATTCTCCCTATTCATATTCTCAGCAACAACGCCTGGACCAGTCTCCTTGAATGGGTTCTTAAGTAGAACCTCACGCATACCGTCGTTGTCATCATAGATTGCTGATGCGAATTCTTTAAGTTTATTACCAGGCTGGTCAAATGTAGCAATAAGGTCATCTACGTATCGAGCCTGTGCATCAGGTGTTCCAACCTGCAAAACTCTGATTACATCAGGCATGAACTTATCTGATGAGAAGTTGTTTATTGTCCATGACAGAGCCTGCAAGAAATCAGGGTGGTCAGTGGTTACATCTTCGTACGCCTTAAACATTGTGCCCTTACGAGCCTCTGCACCGTAGTCACCGCGCGATGTTCCACGCATAAGTGCCATACGGGCAATAACAGAATCAGAGAATTCAGCCTCTGCATCTACCATCTTGAATGAATCACCAAGAGCATTTACGCCATACTTAGAGCGCTTTGCAAGCATCTTCTGAATAGCATTACCTTGTGGGTCTGAAATCATCATTGAGATGAATCCAATAGGGTTATTGAAAAGGCTGTTATGTCCTGAGAAGAACTGACGCATCTGCATTTCTGCGATGTTACGGAAGACATAAGAAGCACGACCAACTAACTGTGCTGTACGCCATAGGTCGCCGAATTCTTCAGCAAGAATCTTTGTAGACTTTGCTGTTCCAAAAAGAGGAACGTTAGTCTTGTGCTTAATAATAGCAGCGTTCAATTTACGACTGTCAGGGAAGTTAATCACATCGTGTACTAACTGTGACTCAAGAATACCCTTTTCAAGGCGGATATTCTTTCCTCCTGTGACGATAAGTCCAGCACCCTTGTTGTTAATAGCATTACCAAGTGAATAGGAAGCAATAATAGCCTCTTCCTTACCGTTAATCTTAGCAACATTACGTAGTGTTTTAATATCATCTGGTGTCATATTAGGAAGTGTTTTAGCAACTTCTTCAATAATATTACCGATACCGTTATTAACAGCAGCAGCGCGTTCAGCATTTGTAGTAGCCCTAAAGATTGCACGCTGAGTATCAGCAATAATCTTTTCCTGTGTTCCCTTAGCAATAATCTTGCCAAACTTAGAAGTAAGTCCTACAGAACTAATCCAGTCTTCAACAGTGTTATTAAGTGCTGTAATATCGTTAAGGTTTACCGCTGTAGAGCGAATATAGAAGCGACCAAATGCCTTGTTGATATTCTCTGCATATCTGACAGCATTCATATTAACGCCTGGAATCATGCGAGCAGCAGGATTTGTAGCAATCTTTACTCCAGCAGAGATAGAACCCTTAATCTTAAGTGGGTCAGCACCTGGAACGAACTGGTTAAGGAATACCTTGAATACATCATCAGCGTTTTGAGCATCCACAAGTTCCATAACCATACGGTCATCTAACTTGCGACCAAATAAGTTACGTAGTTTAACTGGGTCTGTCTCTTTAGCGATTAACTCGCCAATAGGCTGGAACTGACGTCCTAATAGGAACTTGAGTGGCTTAGAGAAGTCCTCTCCAACATTACCCATAAAGTTGTCTGTGATACCAATCTGTGATTGGATAGACTCTTTGAGCAGGTTAGTCTCTGCAAGTTCTGCTTCTAACTTGAGAAGGTTCTTGATTCCAGCATTGTTAGGGTCTTGAATAAGTTCACGAAGGATATCTGGGTCCCCATGCGCCTTCTCACGAAGTTGCTTGAACCATGCTTCCTTATCCTGCAAGTCTAATTGCTTGTTAAGTAGGTCATCAAGTTCATTCTGGCGAGCAGCAATAGAAGCCTTTGTATCTTGAATAGAATCAAGTAACTTCATTACGTTAGGACCAAGGTTGGTTGGGTCAGCAAACTCTGCTGCAGCATTACCAACTTCTGCACGAGTAGCAGCAAGGCGTTCACCACGTGTGATAACTACTCCGCCTGTTTCGCCATAAATAGAGCGGATATTGGTATATCCATCTACCTTCCAAATCTTATCAACTATGTTTGTGATATTACGCATGACGTTCCAGTTTTTCAACTGTGCAACTTCACCGATAAGAGCACCTAGTGACTTAGCAGCAACTAGTTCATCGCCTACTGCAAACAATGAGCCAACAAATCCGTCAAGACTTGCAGCACCATCACGAAGATTAGTAGCAAGTTCATTATAGACTCTAAAGTCTGGGTCAGATGCGTTCTTTCCTAGTTTATCAAGAGCATCTGCTAACTTAGAGCGACGTACTGCCTCAGCAGCGCGAGTAGCCTCATCAGCCTTAGTAAAGTCATCAGCAAGGTCTAAAAGATTTAGTTTATCTGCATCATTAGCAGTTACAATGTACTCATCAAGTCCATGTGCGCCAACGCTAATCTTACCGTATTCTGGAATTTCATCCATAATAAAGTGTCCGTCAAAGAATCCACCAGTATTCTTCATATCAGCACTAAGCAAATCCATAGCCTGGGTTAATTCACCAGTTTGAGTCTTAGGATTTGCTACGAACCACTCAGCAATCTTCTTATTAGAAAGTGTCTTTTTTACTTCGTTAGTTTCTGGGTAGTTAGCCCAACGTAGCCACTTGTCAGATTCAAAATTAAGTAACTTCTGTGCAGTATTAATCATTGGAGCAATAGCCTGCTGTTCGCCAGCAATAATATCTTGCTCTTTTTTCTTAAACTGGTTAGCAAGACGCTTGTACTGACTAGAAAGTTTCTTGTCTATAGCGTTTCGCTGAATCTGTCCAGTCTTTTCAAGTTCATCGACTGACTCTTTTGCAAGATTGTCAAAGTAAGACTTAGTGTAAGGCGCAACTTCCTTAGATAGGGCGGTTGCTTTCTTGCCTTGTGTAATAATCTTTCCTACAGCGCCAGGTCCAAACCATGTTGTTGGGTCTGCAGCAACGTTAAGAGTTGCATCTAGGATACCTGACATAACATTGTAGGCAGAACTATTAGGGTTCATACCAATGCCGTTGAATACACCACGTCCGATGGTGAATGACTTACCATTTACAAGACCAAACTCAGCCATTTCTTTAGCCTGTGCTTTGCCAACCTTGCTTTCAGGTGAAACAAAGAAGCCAGAACCTGTTCCGGAGTTACCAGAACGCGCAATTTGACCTAGTTGTGTGCTCTCACCAAAGATACCCTGTCCTAAATCTTTAAGTGTTTGTCCTACAGCGCCTTGTTCTCCACGAGAAATAGCGGTGATGTCACGCCCAACTGTTGTTCCAAAGTCATAGATAGAACGAAGTCCAGCAAATGCTAAACGAGTAGTACCTTTGAATGGGTCGTAGACTGCTTCTTTAAAAGCAGACTCAATAGTTCCAAGGATTCCACGCTTTGGCTTGACTGTGCTCTTAATCTTGTCGACCTTCATAGCGTCGTTCTTAAGTGCAGCAAGTCCATCAATAGTTGAAATCTTACCAAGACCAGGAGTATCAGCAGTAAGTCCCTGACGTGTCATAGCAAGAACAAGGTCATTGCTCATGCCAGGATACTTCTTCATGATTGAATTAAAGTTATCGTACTCATCGCCACGTAGGGATGCCATTTGCATGTCCATCATACGTTGCAAAGGTGTTTTGCCTTCGGCTAGGAAGGCTTTAATGGCGGAATTTACATCTGCCATTTATGATTCCATTTCGTTAAAGGCTTCCACCATCATTAGAAGTTGACGAGACTGAGGGTTGAGTTGTGCAAGTGTGCGTACAAGAATTGAATCCTGGTTAGGAGCATCTACAGGAATCTGTGTGCTTACGTTACTTCCAGGTCCACCCTTTGCGCCATCAGAAAGTGGCTTATCTTGACTTCCAGGAGCAAATACATTTGTAGTCTGTACAGGCATAGATGCAGGTTGTCCCATAGGATTAAATGGCATAGCAGATGCAACTTCAGTAGATGCACCCTGTGCTAGGTTAGTAAGGTTAGAACGTTCAGTGTATGAACCACCAGAAGCGTTTTCAATCTTTGCATCGTTAACTACACGTTGTACGCGGGCTGTAAGGTTCTTATCAGTACGGCTGGAATTAGCACCAACTCCTGAAACAACTTCTTTAACCATTATTAGTCCTCGTCTTCATCCATGTATTTTGAAATATCACTGTCGGTTGGAATCTTCCATTCAACCCAATCAGGATATGAATCTTTATCTGTAATCAGGGCAAGTGCAATATCATGCTTGAACCCTGCTCTAAGCAATGTTGTATAGAACTCGTTAAGCCAGATGCAATACATCTCTAACTTGTTGTACTCGTCAGTGTCAACTGTTTGAACTTTTCTACGCGGAGTAGGTCTTTTCTTTTGAGTTGCCACGATTCATCCTTATCCTAGTCCTGCTAACATTGTTGCTAAATCTGCTGGTGCTCCCTGTGGTTGTTGAGGGGCTCCGCCAGAAGGTTGTCCAGGAGCCGCTGGGGACGGGGGCGCTTGCTCAACTGGGCCTTGTGTGCCTGGCGGAGCCATCTCTGGCTGTGCTGGTTGTTCAGGTGTTTCCACCTTAAACACTGCCAACGCAGCAGCCTCGATACTATCCCCTTTACGACGACGTTCAATAACGTCAGCAATATTCTGGATTAGTTTAGATGGGTCTTGGCCTTGTGCGGCCATAGCAGGAATTGCTTGTGCGCTTGCAGTAATTGCTGCAGTAAGGTTCTCGCGCATCTTTTCGATTTCAATTCGTTGTTCTTCCATTGTGACGTTAACAGCCCATGGTAGTTCACGACGAATAAAATCTTTTGATACTAGGTCTGCACCTAGTGCTTGAAGAGAGAAAATCAGGGCACGTGAAGGGTCTAATCCAGCCATCAAGCCATATCGGACTTCTACCGAAGTATCGCCCTTAATGTCCTTGCTTGGCATGTACTTTAACTCGTACGGTGTTCCTTGCGCTACGCCTCTGACGCTCTTATCTTTATTGAAAAGGACTTCATCCATTTCAAAACACAACTTGATGACATCTTCAAGAACCTCAGCAATAACTGTTTGACCAGCCTTAATCTGAGAATCGAATGCACCAAGTAGTGCTTGGACACCTTGACCAGTGATAACACTTGCGTCAATGTTTCCAGTTCTACCCTCAGGATATCGAGCACCTAAACGTAATTCTGATTGGAGTGCTGATTGCTCCTGGAAAGTAGCCGCGGGAATGTCCAAACGGACACGCCCAACACCATTAGGTTGGTTTGTACGAATGATTGCATCAGGACCCATAGGAAGGTCGATAACGTCATCAGGTACAACGAGAGGCGCTTGGATTGACTTTTCAGCCGCTTCCATAGCGAGGTTAGCAAATCGTGCACGTGCAAGTTGGACGAAGAGTACATCGTCGAACTGACCACGTGGCTGACCATCAAGTGAAGGGCGCTCTGCAATTACTACAGTCATGCGCTTCATTGGGTTTGATGCTTGGCTTAGAACCAAGTCCTTACGTGAAGGTACATACAGGATGATGTTGTACTTATCCATGTAGCGGATAACTTCGATATCCTGATTAAGGTTTTGGTCCATACCGAACTGACCAAGAATTGCCCCAGCGTACTCAGGGAACTCATTGACGAGTTCTCCCATTGACTTGCTATAACGCTTAGCGTATGCAACTACGCGACCAAAACGGTCACGCTCATAGTATGCACCAATTGGGTCTTCAACACGGATACGTGGAAGGTCATTATCCCAATCAGGCTCTACGTGAATTGGCAAGAAGCCATAAGTAAAGTACTGGTCTGAACCTGGGTACATCTGAGTCTGCAAGCGTGATGTGTAGATATAGTTATTTGCAATCATGCTGCGCTTATCCGCGAATGCGCGGGCACGGTCAGATGTAACGTTAGTTGTTGAGCAGTTTACAGAAGGAAGCGGTGCTAGAACCTCAGCCAAGTCGCGGGCAGCAACATCGACGAAGTTAGCAACCATCGCATGTGGCATATCTGTAGGGAACATCTCAGGGAATATCTGAGCCATTTCACCTTTACGCACTGCAAGAATGTTAGACATTTTGCCGTCGCGCTCTGCAGCGCGATGCTTCATAGCATCTACACGTCTTGCAATAGTCTTGATGTCTGCCATTGTTATCCTATTCGTATTCGCCAAATTCGTAGTCGTTTACATTTACTATGTAGCGACCAGATTGCTGGCGAGGTGTCGCCCATTTATTTGGTATGTGACTTTGGTTAATTCTTGTAGTACCGATGACTTCTCTTGCTCTGAGTTCACAGAACCAAAGTGCCATAATACAGTCTGTCTTGTTCTTAGTATCAGGCTTCCAGGTAATCAACTGCTGGATAAGCGCCTTGACGCCTTCTGAACCATCCTGTGAAGGAAGTTCCATCAGGTTATCGTTATTGAACGTGGTGCCACGCATAGTCCCAAAGAGACCTGACATAGCAGCCACACCGAATGATGTGTCCCATTTGTTCTTACCAGTAAACTGGCTAGAGAATTTTACTCCCGCAGAGGCTAAGAAGGTACGAAGGTTATCGTCCAAGGCGTAAGCCTTCTGGTGTGCATTGATTTCAATACGCAACTCGTGTGGACGGTACTTCTCGCACCAGTTCTCAATCAGGTTCTGAATCTTCTGTGGTGTTGGGTCTTGCATATTTTCAACATCTAGGATATATCTCTTGCGAGTCTGGCGGTCTACAGTCATTACAACTGCAGCAGTGTTACCAGTCATCGCTGGGTCAAGACCCATGATAGTGTACCACTGACCTTGCTCAGCAGGATGTCCTGGAGTGCCTGGCTTTAGTTTGCCTCTTTTACGCATCCGGTTGATTGAACCTTGGACACATGCAGGCGGAAAGATGGAGTCTTCTTGGACGTCCTGTTGTTGATAAACCAGAGCCCACGCTGACGGGGATACCTCAGAACGTCGCCTAAACATTGCGGGCCCGTTCCACTTAGGATAAAGACCGTCCTCATCAGGAAGGACACTTTCATCCGAACCTTCCCAAGGTATGTTGGACTTTGGCCACAGTGTAACCCACTTCTCTGGGTCATCATCGAACTCCAATACAGCAGGCATTGACATGTAGGTAAAGGGAGTCTTGCCACCAGTCCAGTGGTCAGGATTCCTAATCTCACGGTAGAGGTCGTTCGAGGCAATACGTGTGCCGACAATCAGCAACTTACCATTATCACCCAGACGGGTAACTACGTCTCTCTGGAGCCAGAGTAGTTGCTTCTCCCATTCGTGCGCGTTTGAAGTCGTAACAACGTCATCCAAGATGATGAGGTTGGAACGGGCGCCAGTAATCTGACCACCAACTCCCAGCGCTTGCACTGTCGGGTCCTTCTCGGTAGAATCACGAGAAAGGTAAATCCTATCAGCCTTCCAAGTATCCGCATCTTCTTTCCATCCGCCAGCAGAACCGTAGACGGCTTGCATCTTAGCCCAGCGTTCATGGCTCAGGCGCTGCTTGATTGAGTACAAGTACTCCTTAGCGCGCTCCTGAGTCTTGGAGACGATGGTAATCTTAATGTTGGGGTCCATGGCAATACGGTAGACACAGTAGTTGACTGTGATGACCGTAGACTTAGCATGCTCAGGCGGGACGTTGAGAAGCAAACGCTTAGGGCTGGCAGGTTCGTATACCATGGAAGGATGCATGTAACTTGGCTCACTACCCTCAAGGATGTCAATCCAGGAACGGTGATGAGGAAATATAGGGCTCTCAAGGAACTCGGCTGAGAACTGCTCAAAGCCAATCTTATACTTGGCATCCCCTGTGACTATACTGAGAGTCTTTTCTCCCTCAGCCCTAGCCTTCTCCAGGTCTCGCATAAAGGCGGCATCTTGACGCCATACCTTCATGACATCAGGCTTCCTGTCAGCACGGGCAATAGCATCATCTAGGGTGAGACCCTGCTTGATGAACTCTAGAACCTTCGCTTTTGCCTCTTTCAAGGCTATCACATTGTGATGTTCTTTACCTTTACCCGCTGCCATAACTCCCCTTATAAAAACCTATTATAAAATCCCCTTTATCGCTCGATGCGCTCTAGCGCATCTCGCTAACCCCTTAGGTTCGTGGATGGCAATAAGCCATCCTTACAGGATGTCTCTTAGCCACCCACTCACTGCCATATAAACTCACTCTGTAGTAGTCGTTCGTTTATAGGTTACATATATACTAACCCGTTCAGAAAGGAAAAGCGAACGGTTAAATATAAAGAATGTGACTGAAGTCACTACTATATGGGGTTAAACCGGACATTTAGACACTGAGCATCCCGTAAATACTGGAAAAATATTATGATGCGATAGTGTATATATAGCACGGGACGTGCTTTAAAGCACTGGGGTCGGCCATAGCCGACACGATTATTCCGAACAAGAGTCTTTAGTCCTTTGTCTTTTGCTTGAGCGTTTAGGGGCTTCTGGTGCCTTTTGGGGTGAGGGTTTTTAACGTACCGATTACCGTTAAGTAACGGGATTACGTCTGCCATCGGCAGACCGCGAGCGAGCGCCAGCGAGCGAGCGCGCGATTTTCTGGATTTTCTTATGCGTGGGAGTTTGTGTCGGGGGACTCTCTGCGGGGGCATCTGAGCGTGGCTCCCCGTTCGGGTTGAGCCTGTTAGGGATTCCTAACACGCGCTCCCCGTAATTTCCTTTCTGGGCTAATCCATGGTAAAGTTCTCCTATCGAACTCGGCAAGTGGCTGGGCGATAGAAAGTTAGAAAAATGACATCAGCAACACCAAAGGCAACTGAAGCGGTCAAAGTAAACAAGTCACTTATCAAGGCTTACGAGGTTCTCGTGGAGTCCAACGATTCTGGAATTCGTGATTGGTGGCGCAAGGCTTCCAACACTCCAGTGCGTGAACTCGCTGAGACTATCAAGCAAGCGCAGAAGGATTTCCCTGCGATTCGTGGCATCAAGCCAGCGTACGCCAATAACGCTCGTCTCGCGGTTCAAGCCTTCGACATCAAGGGCGCAGATGCGGTTCCTGTCACTGAGGTTATGAAGGTGGTCGAGAAGTGCCAGCGCGCTCTTAAGATTGACGGCTCACTGGTTCTTGTTGGTGAGGTCAAGGACTTTGCAGACTTCGAGGCAAAGGTCGAGTCTGTCCAGAAGGCGCCAAAGCCACGCGCACCAAAGGCGCAGAAGGCTCCAGCGATTGAGGGCGAGATTACTGCCAACGCTATCGTGAGCATGGCTCTCGGTCTCTGGCAAGAATTGGAAGATGCGACTCTCGACACTCCCGAGGCTATCAAGCAAGCCGAGTTATTCGCGGGTCTAATCTCCAACGCGGTCACTTACTCCAAAGGCGAGTTGGCTAAGTCTCGCAAGGCTCACCCTGTAAGCGCTTAACGCTTCCGGCACTAACCCCCTATCGCTTCGGCGGTGGGGGGTTTTTGTCATTTCTGGGCGGGTCGATTACGGAGCTGAGCCGGACCAGGGGCGGAGCTGAAACGGATCCGTTTTGGAGCGCGAGAAAAAGTTTGTG
>FUWD013023902.1_pt1 | contig 11454 bp, 10 predicted proteins | sample 1063281 | NCBI WGS metagenome assembly FUWD01 (sample SAMEA79048168, study PRJEB19326) | metagenome | biome: marine
GGGGACGGCAATGCCGATAAAGGCTACGGGCCCGCAATAGGCAGAGACACAGCCAACGAGAACAGCGGTCAGGGTGATGACAATCAGGCGAACCGGCAGATAATTAAGCCCCATACTTTTTGCGTAGGTTTCACCAAGGAGCAAACCATTCAGCGGTTTACCCACCAACATGCAAAGAGAAGAAGTAATGACAATAACGGGTAGGAAAATCCACATTTCCTGCCAGGTGATATTGCTGAAGCTGCCAAAGGTCCAGACCATATAGGCCTGCACCATCTCGGGCCGGCTAAAATGAATAAGTACACTCACCACACTTCCCAGGGCAAAGCCGCCCAGGATACCAATAATCAGCAGGGTCATAACATTATCCACCCAGCGAGCCGCAATAAGAATGGCGAGGAGCACCATAAAGGCTCCAAGGGCAGAGGCTAGAACCAAAGTAAGGTTACCAGCAAGACCCAGTCCTTCAATGAGCCTGGCTCCACGATGACTGATGGAAGTACCAAGCACCACCAGAGCAACACCCAGGCTTGCTCCAGAACTAATACCCAGGACCGATGGCCCGGCCAGGGGGTTACGAAACAGGGTCTGCATCATCAGGCCACTGAGGGCAAGGGCGGCACCAGCAATAAGGGCTGTGAGCGCTTTTGGCAGACGAAAGAGCATAATAATCGCGTTCCAGCTTGTTCGTTCTGGTTCATTGCCAAGTAAGATGGTTAAGACTTGATCAGGTGGGATGGTTACTGTTCCGGTTACCAGATCTAGGATAAAGGCCATGGCAATGCTAAGCAGAAGTAGAGGCACAAGGTATCGTAAACTAATCATTTATATTGGCCCATCTCCTACCACTCTTTTTACTTTTCAGCCAACAGATGAAAATTCGTTTTTTCACACTTTTCATTGCAACTGCCTGTAATAGTAAAGTTCATGCTTGGGTAATAATTCTGGGTGAAAGATACGGATCAGGTCAGCCAGGATAACATCCGGCGCAAGTATGCCAGACTCCCAGAAATCATTGCCCCCTGCTGTGTTAAGCTGTTTATTATTGTTAAACAGTTTGCCTGCCTGCAAAGAGGCAAAGTTCGCCATTCGTGGGGCGGATCGTAGAGCCTGGGTGAGGCTTGTCCAGACGCTGGTATTAAGCCAAAACTCTGCATTCAGCCCCCGATCATAGACCAGTTCAATATCCATGGGTATTGAGCCATCCTGAGTTGTCTCTTTCCAGACATAATCAGCCCCGCTATCTTTAAGAAAACGACCGATAAAACTATTGCCACCAGAGACCGTCCATCGTCCACCATAAGGGGCATTGGTGATAACCGTTGGTCGCTGGTCAACATTGCTTGTTACGTTGGTAAGTTCGAGATATCTGGCCTCAACAGCATTAAATATCCGTTCAGCTTCTGCACCTTTGTCGTAAAAAGAGAGCAATGAACTTAATCCACTCAGCCCTGCCTAAGGGGTGAGATTCCATATATTCGGCACAGACCCCCACCTTGAGACCTGCTTCAAGTAATTTAGGATGGGCATCGCGAAAACCCCCGGTGGCATAGGTAAAGATAATATCTGGCTCTAAATCAAGGATGGATTCCACCAAAAGGTTTGAGCCCTGGCCAACCTCTTTGATCTGCCCTGCGAGAGAGGCTTCACGTATCTTTACGGAATGGACTCGGCTGAGATCACTTAATCCAAGAAGCTTATCTGTCAGACCAAGTTGTTCAATAAAGGCAAGATAGGTTGAGGAAAGAGCCACCATCCCCTGGATGGGGATTTCGACGATCTGATAATTTGCATAAGCAGCAGGGGTTTTTGCTCCCCTTGGTTTCAAAAGATAATGGAAACCTGTGTTGGCGCCAGGCCAGGGATTGCTTACGGTGACCAGTGTCAGCTTGTCACGGTATTCCACCTTCAAATTTTTGCTATAGCGAATCTCAACCTGTCCTTCAGCCCAGGCAGGTATCCATGCTATTGTCAGTAAGAAAACACTCAATAGAGCTATGCTCCATTTTCTAATACTATGATTTATGGCCATAATCGTTCCTGCAAAGCCTGTTTTTGGGTAGCGATCTTGTCTTGCCAGATGTCAAGGCCCCGAAAGGTAAACTCGAAGACCACATTGTCTGGTTTAATAAGATCAAAAAGGCCGGAAATGGCTGGATCTGAAAAGGGCTCGTGGGGGTCAATCCGGGAGACATGCCTTCTGGCGGCTGTTAGCTGTTGCCAAAAGCTGTCTTCACTCTTTGCTTGGGCAGATTGTCTACTTTTTTTGATATAATCACCGCTCAGGCTACAGGTCAGATGAACGGTGCGAATTTCCTTGGCCATCTCCCCCATGTCCTGCACTCGCTTGAGTAAATAGGCAATTGCCTCGGGTTCTTTCGTAAACCCGCCACTGCTGTTGAGCAGATGGCCGGTATCTAAAACAATTCCGCAACGATCATAATTAACGTGTTGCAGGAGGTAGTCGTATTCGTCGTTACTCTCCAGCCGGAAGCTCCCGGGCCACCAAAGATTTTCAAATAAGAGCAAGCCTTTATACTGGCTCCGGCTCAATGCTTCATTAAGGATTTCACTACAGAGCTTCAGGGTATCCTGCCAGTGCCAGGGAAATTGCCAATTATAAATATATCCCAGTTCGCATTGGACTGATGAAAGACGACATATTCGCAACCTAAGCGATGGGCCAACTCAAACTGATCCACATAGGCATCGATAATACATTGCCTGTCCGTACCGCCATAAAGGCGCTGCACATCAGCCGGGCTGCCGAACATATCAACAAGACCCTGCTGGTCGTTTTGCATTATATGGCGCAGAATAACAAAGAACCGCAGGTGCATACCGTGGATCAGTTCCTTTGGGATTCGCGCAAAAGGATAGTCACCCACCGGCAATAATTCAATGCCATCGAACTGCCATTTATTGATAAAATCGGCAATTTGCACCCAATCATCATTAAAGGGTTCTGGCTCTCCAGGGTGGGTGGAAAAATTCAGTAAATTTTATTTGCCCCAGCATCAGAATTCTATCCCTTTCTGGGCCTTTATCCCTTGCTTGTAGGGATGCTTAATTACTTTCATCTCAGTGACCAGATCGGCAAGGTTAATCAGGGCTGGGTCTGCATCACGACCAGTAATAACAATATGCAGACCTTTCGGTTTATTGGCCAGAACCCTAAGGGCGTCTTCCCGGTCGATCATGTCATAGAGGAACAGATAGGTGAATTCATCAAGTACCACCATTTTATAGTCCCCGGAAAATATCGCCTCTTTGGCCTTTTCCCATGCCTCCCTTGCCACCGCACGGTCTTTATCAAGATTATCTGATTTCCAGGTAAAGCCCCGGCCAATGATATGAAAGTCAATATTGTCTGGAAATTTGGCAATTGCCTCCATTTCACCATATTTCCAGCTTCCTTTAATAAACTGGATAAAGCAAGTCTTAAAACCATGGCCCACCGCTCGCATGGTAATGCCGATGGCTGAGGTGGTCTTCCCCTTGCCATGGCCGGTAAATACCAAAAGCAAACCATCTTTTTCTTGTTTTGGGAGGTCTCTTTGCTCATTTGCTTATCCTCCATTCTAGTTGCCATTTATCAACGTCATCGGCACCAAGAACATCCACCTTGCTTCCTTGAAATTCCTCCCGAACATCACCCATTCGCTCTTCCATATCGCCCTCAATATCCAAGGCCGCATTTTGCACAGCAACAAGCATTTCCTCACCTGCCTGCCAGAGACCACGGGAGGCGGCTTCTAATAATCGGCGGGTAATCTCTTCCATGGCATAGGGGTTTTCCCGGCTCAGCCACTCATGGTTTTCTTTGTCCTGAATATAGGTTTTTATCACCTGATCAAAAAGTGTCTTTGGCACGCTATGGCTTACGGCACTCCATTTAAAAAGATTATTAACCCGGCTGCTCACCGCCATGGCTCCCTGGTAACCATGATTTTTCATACCTTTAATCCAGGATCTGTTGAGCAAATGAGTTTGGGCTGAACGCATAAGCTGTTCTTTGGCATCGCTTAGTTCTGCTCCTGGCCCGGCCTCTGTCCAGTAAAGTTTGGCATTGCCCCCGGATAAGGCCCGGGTCGCCGTGGCCATGGAACCTTGACTGACGGCGTAGCAACTGCAATCAAGGATGTCATACTCTTCGCTTGCCTGTTTCATGTAAGCAATATCCAGTCTCCCCAGTTGTTTGGCCAGCAGATCACGGGCAACCACGGCCTCTTCACCACTTCCGTAGGCATGACCGCCCCAATTAATATACACCTCTGCAAGGTCAATATCTGTGGTCCAGGCCGAGGCATCAAGGGCCAGGCCAACCCCAAGACCATAGGTGCCAGGCGGTGACGAAAAAACGCGATAGGTTGCCATGCGTCTGATCTGAGCCTCGCTTAGGGTGCTGGCGGTTTCTGCTCGTAATTCAGCCATCTGTTCTTCGGTGTGTTTGCGAATATAATTTCTCTCAAATGGTTCATCCAGGCCACTGGCCAACACCACGGCCTGATCCAGTAAATCGCAAAAATGGGGAACCATATCACGCATAATTCCAGATGTTTCGATAGTTACATCTACCCGTGGTCTGCTTATTTCCTTGTCCTGCCAGTTAAGTTTTAGTTCGTCCAGGGGAATAATCTCAATGCCGGTGCACCTGGCCGGTCCATCCCATTTGGGCCTGATCCCCATAAGGCAAAGAATTTGGCAAAACAGCTCGCCATCACTTTTAAAGGCATCCGCACTCCAGATGGAGATACCAACCTGTTCAGGGAAACAAGCTTCTTCGCCGAGGTATCTGGTCAGCATTGCCTCTGCCATGCTCTGCCCCACCTGCCAGGCAGCCCTGGTGGGTAATCGGCTGATGTCTTTACTGAAAAAATTTCGTCCGGTGGGTAAGGCTTCAAGCTGACCACTGACCAGACTTCCTGCCATTCCTGCTGGAATATAACCACCATTCAGGCCATGGAGTAGGCGGGTGATTTCAAGGGGGCAATGGGCCAGACCATCTGCTACCTGTCTACAATAACTGTGTAACTTGTGTTGTTCCGGCTCGATATTTTCTGATGATGTTAAGGCAAGTTCAGCCAGAAATATTGCTGCTTTTTCATGGGAATTCGCAAGTGCTGCCGTACTGGGAAGATCCTCTGGAGACTGATGCAGCATGGTGGCAAGTATCCTGCCGGTTTCTGCATTATCAGGAGATTGGCCAAGGATATGAAGCGACTCGGGGCTGAGGCTTCGGTGTTGGCCAGCTAAACTGCGGCGAGCCAGATCAAGGGATTTTGTAAAGTCCTTGTTTTTTCATCTATATGAAGATCCAAAAGATCAAGAAGTGGTGTTATGGTTTCTTGCAAGATCTGCCTGCGAGCCCTATCACCACTTTGTTCCGCCTGGCCATATTGATTGAGCAGTTCGTCCAGTTCAACCATTTCTTTATTTAATATTGACGGGCTGAATGTTGGGCCAAGGTGATCCACAAGGATCGCCTGGCCCCGCCGTTTTGCGATCAAACCCTCGCCCACAACATCCATGACATAGGGATAGAAATTGGGTAAATCACCGATGCTGATATCTGGAAAACAGCGACCTGACAGGCCATTTTGTTTGCCGGGCAGGTATTCCAACGCACCTTCAGTGCCAAAATGAATCACGGCATCGCTTGTATCCTGAATAAATTTATAGGTGGCTAACCAGTGATGGGGTGGTGCCAGATTGGGATCATGGAGAATACGACAGACCTCACCATTGCATTTTGCCCCGTAACACCCCCGTTTTGGTTGGACAATAATCTTGATATTGCCATATGAGAGGCCGGTGATGACCAGTACATCTTCGCCATCCTTCTGCCAGACCATACCCTGGCCGGGAAAGGGATCCCAGTCATCATTAACCTTATTTTGTACCTCCATAGGTAATCTTTCAAACCAGTTGTTATATTCGTCGCGGCCAACCATGTACAGAGACCCGCCCTTGTCAACAATCTCGTCTATGGTGGTCCAGCGAAACTCTGACATTGCCTTTCGGTTTTGAATCTCTGTAAGTATTTCATACCCGTCAAAGGGGGCATCACCTGTATCATAGCCGGAATCTGCCAGTGCCATGAGTAAACGACCCAGACTCTGAAAGGTATCAAGTCCCACCGCCATTCCAATGGTGGCCTCAACTCCCTTGCAAGGATTGTTATGGAGGACGATGGTTACTCGTTTATCTTTATTGGCCAACGTGCGGAGTTTCACCTGCCTTTTGACACGGTTACAGAGGCAGGCGATTCGTTCAGCAATGGGAAGGAATGTCCGCATTCCGTGATCGTGTTGCTCTTGTTCTTGCAAAGTACCGGAAACCATGGTGGGTTGAATGGCTCCAAACATTTCAGGATAGCTTTGGGAGAACACCGCAGTCATAGAGGGTAAACCAACCGGATCTTCAAGCCATTGCTCAGGTGTCTGTGAGTGGGAACGTAAGCCTTGAAGAATGGGCACATCAAGATCTTCCAGGAGTTTTGCCTCTTCCTTTGTCTTGAATAAACGACCAGCGATGAAATTGATAATTGCATTAATATTTGCGGTCTGACGTAAATATTCATACCAGACCGGATGGGTATCTCCCCCTTCAACCCCAGGCGAAAAAACAGGTATGGGGCAGAGGCCATTTTTTTCAAGTTGGCGGATCAAAAAGTCGATTTCGGCCAGATTATCTTCCACCAATTGACCATAATAGAAGAGAACCGCCACCAGAGAGGAGATTGGTAGTTTATTTGTAGTCCGCCAGGCAAGATACTCTGCAGGGCTTGTAAAAACGTTTGCGGCATCCGGGTGCCATATGCCGCTTGTTGTTACTTTCTTAAGAGGCATGGGGTCGATAGTAAAGCCTGCGTCTCTTGCCAAAGAAATAAGACCACCCGCATAATTGTTGGCTGACATTACCTTGGTAAATTCAGCAAAGGTTGTTTTTACTTCATTGCCAAAGGTGGTGAAAGTACCCGGTAGTTCAGTAGAAAGACCGAGACGATTTGGAACTTTGTCTGCTCTTGCAATGATCTCTTCATAATTGTTTTGACCAAGGCTTAATTCGGCAAGCATGATATCCCAGCTTGCGTCCTCTAATTGTGCCAAGGCTTGTTGCTGAGAGACAAAGATGACCTCAATACCCATATCTGCCAATATGTCAGTGGCTTGCTGCCAGCAACGACGATGGAACATCATGGTGTGGATATAAAGAATACGAATGGTTCTGGTCATGATTTCTCTTTCCCCTGAATTGTATCGTCTTTGTTCTCTTGAGGTACCGACCATTTATTGCTAAATCCTAAGGCCATGGCCTGCAGGCAGAGTGCCAGAAAATCGTTGTTGTCTGGTTTGCCGGAAACCTTGGCTAGTTGACTTCGAAACTGTTCCATCTGCTCATACTGCCCGCTAATGGCGCAGGAGATCTGGGCCGCCGCCGCCCCCATAATTTCCTGCCAGCAAGAAGCAGGAAGGATTCCCCATCTGAATGTGTCACGGATGTGAACCATGCCAGCAACAGCCGCCACGGTAACGGGATCACGAATAATTCCAATGAAGTTGTTACGCAGTGTTTCAGCATGGTCTGTCTCTAAATAACTGGCAATAGTGTCTGTCATGGATGCTCTGGTGCAGCCAAAGCGTTCGAGAAGAATTTTGGCAGAACATTGTCCCATGGGAGTTAAGCCATTCTGTTTGGCCAAGGTCTCTTTTACTGCCGCCTTGACAGCCAGACCTATCAACTCTCCAAGTTTACCATGTTTACCCGCCCAGCCTACCCGATAACCTGCGCGATCTGGAGCAGAAACAATGATCTGATCAGTGCCCGTACCGGTGGCCAACCCATCGGAGTATCTGGAATTAACGGCCAGTTCCTGCAAGGCGGCAGTCTTGGCTTCTGTTGCCATCATGATGGTTCTGGTTAGTGCTGCCTCGGTGAGGGCATGGTTGATAAACAACATTATATTAATGGTGCCGGGACCGGGTATTTTTTCAGCTGGATCAAGTTTCTCAAATTCCTTTTCACTCTCCATCACCGAGGCCGGATCTCCAGCCCGGCCGGCATTGGTCTCTACTCCGCCGGTGACAACGGCCAGCACTGCGAGCTCCCTGAACTTCTGCACCACAAAGGCTGCATGGTGCATATTGGCAGCCGTTCCCATGGTGGCGCATTTCTCGGCTGGCAGACCATGGGGTTCACAGATCATCTGCCGATATACCTCAGGATCGTGGAGTGCGTGACCGCGATTATGATTGCAGGGCTCGCAGCTCTGGTAATTCAGGACATAATCAAGTCCCGTTCGTAGCCCGCCAGCAGCCCGGCATGTGGAAATCACCAGATGGGGTTCCAGAAATTTTGCGTAAATAATCTTGTCGCCCCGATGGAGTTCGACCCCATTGTAATAGGTGTTAAGGTGCATGGTCCGTCCATAAAATGATTATTATGCTGCTAACTTGATTGCTAGCTCCTCTGCAACTGCCATTAGCCTTTTGTCGTGGCAATTCATAATGACTGCATTTAGGCCAGCATCATGGAGCATGGGCAGGAAGTGACAATGAAAGGCAGAACGTTTGCCTGTAGCAAGGCATACTGAGGAATTACTTATGGCAAGGATGGTCTTCAGGCGATTTGCAGTTAATTCACCAATCAGATGAATAGAATCAAGGATCGTATCAATATCTGGGAGGCCACTTCCCAAATACCATGAACTGGGATCTGGACGACAGGCCATAACAGGGTCTAGATAGAGGTTTTCCTGAGGGAGCCCAACGTTTTCCGCCATTTCCAGAACGTTTGAGGCAAGTCGAAGACGTCCGTCTGTATCGGAAGGGTAAGCTCTGAGCTCACCAGTAGAACCACTAAATTTGCCTGGAAGTATTTTGCCGTTTCCATGGCCGTTACAAGTTTTTCAGGGCTTGCGGTAACGGCATTGATGGTAGCCGTTCCCTTATGAACCTCCAGAGCGCGTTGTTGTTTTAATACATGACTGGAAAGGAACAGCGGCACTTCCACAGCCTGTTGGATTGTTTCCACTACCCAGGGCGTGAGACGGCCAAGATTCCGATTCTGGCCCATATTGACATCAAGTGCCGTTGCTCCGGCATCAACTTCACTTTTGGCAAGTTGTATCAAGGAATTTTTATCTCGATTCTCAATGGCCTGCAGGAACTTCAGATTCATAAGGTGTAAATTTTCAGCGATAATTTCCATTTTATTCTCCTGTAGCTGTAAGGTCTGTTTTTAGTATTAAATGAAAAAATGTTTTTTAACGGGACGGCTAATACATTTGAAAATCAGAATTGTTCAGTACTCAGTCTCTTGCCTTATTGACGCAACGGTAAGCGATCAAAAATAAAATCAGACTGAGACCACTCAATAATACGAGTGATGTCCAGTTTACGGCCTCACCTAATGCCGCTGCACGAATAACGGTGGAAGCGTGGGTCAGGGGGAGCAAACCGAGGAAACTTTGCAGCCACTCAGGTAGGCGGTCAAGCGGGAAAAAAGTGCCACCTAGAAAGGCCATGGGGGTGATAACAAAGTTGGTCAACAGGCTTTGATCAGCATGGCTTTTGACCACCATGGCCAGAGCCACCGCAAGGCAGGCAAATAAAAAACTGTTTAACAGGATTGCCAGCCAGAATATTGGGCCATAATGAAGCTGTACTCCGAAGAGCAGTCCTAATCCCAGGATGATAACAATGCTTAAAAGAGCACGGGTTATCCCTGCCAGAACCTCACCTGCGACATAGCTGGCATTAGAAATCGGAGCTGCCTGGAATTCATCAAATATATGCCAGTAAAACCTGGCTACATTAATATCCGTTGAAATGGCAAAGGCCTGGGTCATACTGCTCATTGCCACCAAACCAGGTAATAAGAATTCAAGATAACTGACACCATCAAAGTGTAACTCCCCACCCATGGCATAACCAAAAGTTATAAGATAAAGCAGGGGCGAAACTGCCTGACCCGCTACCTGTCGTTTAAAACGGCGTTTAAGGATCAACATTTCCCGACGATACACCGCCCAGCTTGCATTTATCATGATTGCACCTTTTTTCCAGTTAACGACAGGAAGGCATCCTCAAGATTTACCCGACGCAGGGTAAAACCATCATCGGCCTGAAAGGTTGCGGCCTGATCTCTATCCTTGAAATAATGGGTTTCCATACCGCTCTCTTTAATCTGATCAATGGCCCATGAGCCAACTCCAGCCATGAGATGCCTAGGATTATCCAGGGCGACAATCCTGCCATTATCAAGAAAGGCAACCCGTTCAGCAAGGAACTCGGCTTCCTCAATATAATGGGTGGTGAGAAAAATAGTGGTTCCCTGTTGTTGGATTTTTTTGATTAAGGCCCATATCCTGCGGCGGATGGCGGCATCCAGACCGACGGTTGGTTCGTCAAGAAAGAGGATGCTAGGTTCGTGAAGCAAGGCTCGGGCAATAGTGACCCGGCGTTTGAGACCACCAGACAATGCCTTAATCAAGGTATCTGCCCGCTTACTCATTTCGATATAGGCAAGTAATTCTTTGATCTTTTCCTTTCGCACGCTTCTTCGCATGCCAAAAAGCTGGCCGTGGATATCGAGGTTTTCAAAAACTGTGAGCTCCTGATCTAAATTTACATACTGGTGAACAACTCCAAATTGTCGTTTGGCAGCTATGGAGTCTGTCTCAATATCAAACCCACCAAGACTGGCCTTACCGCCACTCATTTTTGTAAGCCCTGTGAGGATTCGAATTGTAGTTGATTTCCCGGCACCATTGGGGCCTAAATAGGCAAAGAGCTCACCGTCAGGCACCGTCAAATCTATGGAATTAAGGGCATGTGTTTTGCCGTATATTTTTGCAGACCTTGTATCTCGATCATATTTTATCCTGTTAAGCAGCCTTTTGTTTAGCTCGTAATTCTCCGATACTTTCAGGGATTTCCATAAGAGGTTGTCGCCTGATTCGATGGGGAAGGGCGAATTCAACAGCTTCATGAATATCCGATGACTGCACCTTGGTTCGACCATGGTAAGCTGCAAGCGTCTTGGCAGTTTTTAAGATAATGATATCGCCTCGATGACCATCAACTCCAACCTCAACACAACTGCGGGCAATTTCATAGAGTAGATCCTGCTCAACCTTGACCTGGTCGTAGGATTCCCTGGCCTTCATGATCCTGGCCACAAGTTCATCGGATTGTTCCTGCCATTGTTTGCAGAATTTTTCGGGATTTTCATCAAATGCGATCCTCTGTTCCATAATGGCTACCCGGTCTTCGATGCTGCCAATACCCTTAATATTGACGCAAAGTCCAAAGCGGTCTAAGAGCTGGGGGCGTAATTCGCCTTCTTCAGGATTCATGGTACCAACCAGAGTGAAACGAGCGGGGTGGGAAAAGCTGATTCCCTCTCGTTCGATGGTGTTCACTCCCATGGCCGCAGCGTCGAGTAAAA
>FUWD013024360.1_pt1 | contig 11450 bp, 12 predicted proteins | sample 1063281 | NCBI WGS metagenome assembly FUWD01 (sample SAMEA79048168, study PRJEB19326) | metagenome | biome: marine
GAAGAACAGCAGTGACGCCGGGGCAACCACCTGCGTGGCCACCATCTTCGGGCCAAGGTTGCCCGAGGCCTGCACGGCGTGGCCGGCAAGGAGGGTAACGACCGACACCGGCAGGGCGGCGGCAGCGCTGCAGAGCGTGAGGCGCAGCAGCGTGCCCCCGTGCAGGGCGGCGGCGATCTGGCCGGAAAAGAGGATGAGCAGGGCGGAAACGGCAAGCGCCGCAAGGAAACCCGTCCTGAGGGCCGAAGCGACCACGCGCCGCCGCTCTTCGCCTTCATGGCGGTTCGCCAGGCGCAGGAGTGCGGCATCGAGTCCCAGCGCGGCAAGCACTTCGCCGACCTGCGCGATCGAGACCACCAGGGCGTAGATGCCCAGCGCTTCGGCGCCAAGCAGACGCGCGGCTGCCAGGCTGTAGCCGAACCTGGCGACCTGGCCGAAGGCGAAACCGCCCATCGAGATCCCCGCCTGCCGGGCGATGGCCACCTCCTGCTTCACGACCTCCCCCGGTCGAGGGATTCGCTGATCTCGCGAACCATGGTGGCGGCAAGCCCGTCCCAGGAGTGCCTGCGGGCATAGGCCTGGCGAGCCTCCCTGCGGGTGTCGGCCATCGCCTGCGGCACGAGCAGGACGAACTCCTCCGGAGTCCCGGCAACCGTCACGACCTCCCCGGCACGGCCCGGCGCAGCACAGTAATCGATAGCGAGGACCGGCACTCCCGCCGCCAGGTACTCATAAAGCTTGTTGGGATGGGACGCCCGCTTGAGGTCACTGCGTTCAAGCGGCATCAGGGCGAGGTCGAACCGCTGCACCCATGCCGGCAGTTCACCATAGTCGACCTTGCCCGGACAATGGACATTGTGCAGTGAGAGCAGCGAAGCATGGCGCGCCTGCCACCCCCGGGCGTAAGCGGGACCGACCAGCACGACGCTCCATTGCGGCCACGCCCTGGCAACCGCCTCGACGAGCCCCGCATCGAGCCAGTCGAGAGCTCCTGCATAGCCGAGGATCGGCATCGGCAATCCGGCGAGCGCCGCCGGTATTTCAGGCCTCGGCCGGGCGAAATGGTCGAACTCCACTCCATTGCCGAGCTCCACGCAGCGCACGCCCTGCGGGGGCTTGAGCCGGCCGCGAAGTTCATCGCTGACGTAGAAAAGCAGGCCGGAAGCCTCAAGGTAGCAGCGGAGCGCATCGCACAGCCAGGCGGACGCCGTGGTGAATCCGAGATGGTCGTCATTGGCATCGTAGAAGCGAAGGTGGCACGGCATCCTGGCCGCAACCCCGCCCCAGAAGATATTGCTGAGGCCGATGACCCGCTCCTGCGAAGCAAAGCCGAGCAGTCGCGTCCAGAACCCCAGAACGATCCGTCCGGCAAGGGAGACGATCCCCCGCACCAGGGCGCTGTCGAACAGCTGCGGCATCCCTGCGGGCACCTGCTTGAGCCAGGGGATGGTCACGACGGTGACATTGCCCCGCCGCACGGGCATCCAGTGTTGTCGCCTGCCGAGCGCGAACGGCTCGACGAAAAGGATGCGCCACTCCGCAGGGAAGCGCTGCAGGAGGCGCTGCTTCCGGGTCGAAAGGAAGTCCCACTGGATCTCCGAGAACCAGAGGAGCGTCAAGCCGCCCGTTCCCGGTTTATGGTCGCGGTGCGAGCTCATAGATCCTGATCCTTTCGAAGATGCAGCGCAAGAGCGGCCTGAGGCCGGTGAAGCAGAAACGGAACGGCCGGATGCGAAACTCCCCGCTGCGCACCACGGTGAAGCCGGCCCGGTCGAAAAGCGATTCGAGCGAACGGCGCGGCATCTCGTGGAAATGCTCCGGACTCTGCAGGAACAGGGGCTTCCAGGCAGGGGTCGAGACGAAAAGGCGCGATGCGGGACCGGGCGCCAGCACCCTCCCGGCCTCGAGCAGGAGGTGCAGCGGGTTGTAGAGGTGCTCGAGCACCTCGAAGGCGCACACCACCGGGTAGCTCCCTTCGAGCACGCCGGTGTCCAGGTCCACCGTGGTGGTATCGAAACGGCAACCGAAGAGCTCTTCAAGCATTGCGGTGACCGGCGTACGGTCCCCGATATCGAGGCCGGCCGCAACCGGACGGGCAGCAACCTCCGAGAGACCGAGGAAATCGAGGCTCCTGTTCCAGCGCACGGCATGCGCCGGTTCGGCGCACCACTCGCCATCGACCGCCGTCCGGTAACCCCCGTGCCTCACAAGCCACCCTCCTTTCGCCCGTGCGGACGGCGGGACAATACGATCCGGAGCAGGCTTCCGGCGGTACGGAACGGCAGCAGCAGGGGGTAGAGCAGCATCCCGCGCCACATACGGTGCCGCCGCATGATCCGGAAGGCCGCTCGCCCCTTCCGGAGCTGCCTGGCGAAGCTCATCTCGCCACCCGCCGAAGCCGAGACCCGGTGCCACACCCGGGAGGCCGGCTCATAACGGACGACCTTGCCGGACTGGCGCACCCGCAGGGAAAGGTCCACATCTTCACCATACATCCCGAATCCTTCATCGAACCCGCCGAGCGCTTCGAAATCCGCGCAACGCATGCAGAGGCAGCAGCCTGTGGCGTATGTTGTAGGACCGGGCTCGCTGAAACCGGGGCCGTCGGGCATCCGGATGCCGCGATGGGCGATCGTGCCGGTATTGGGGTCGACGGTGCCGCCGGCATACCAGATACGGCCGGGGTTGTCCATGTAGAGGATCTTCGGCACGGCGATGCCGACCCAGGAATAGCGCAGGGATGCGACCAGCGGCTCGAGGAACCCCTCGTCCACGATGGTGTCGTTGTTCAGGAACACCACCATATCGAACCCCCTGCCCCGTAGCGCGGCGAAGCCGGCGTTGTTCCCGGCGGCATAGCCTCCGTTTTCGGGGCACGCCAGCAGTTCGGCCCCGGGAAACGCCCGGCGGACGATCTCCGGGGAGCCGTCGGTCGATCCGTTGTCCACAACCAGCGTCGTGAAGGCCGGATGCCGTACCCTCGCGAGCGATGCGAGGCAGGCAAGCGTGTCCGACGCTCCGTTCCAGTTCAGCACAACGACCGCGATCCGTTCCCCCGTCATCTCTCCCCCTTGCCGATTGTTTCCGAGGAATTGTGCCAGGCGCGCCGCAAACAGCTCCCATGAAAGGGCGGTCCGTGCATTCCCGGCCTCCTCTCTGGCTGCGGCCGGATCGAAGTTGTCGAAAAACCCGAGGATCCCTTCAGTGATGGCCCCTGAGCCCGGAGTCCTGACGATCCGGCTTCCGGATCCATGCCCGACCTGGGCAGCCAGCCCACCGGCATCACATGCGATGACCGGCACGCCGTAGCCGAGGGCCAGCGAGGCCACACCGGACTGCGTGGCCGAACGGTAGGGCAGGACGACCGCGTCAGCAGCTGCGAACAGCGTGCCGACCTCGCCGGCCGGGACGTATCCGGGCCGGAACGAGACGTTGCCGGTGATGCCGAGCCGTTCGGCCATGTTCCTGAAAAAAGCGTCCCCCCCGATGAACTCGCCGGCCACCACCAGGTGGACCGAGGGATTGCTGCGCAGCACCCCCGGCATCGCGTCGAGCAGCAGGTCAAGCCCTTTGTAGCGCCGGACGTAACCGAAGAAAAGCAGGAGGTTCGCCGTGGCAGGAATGCCGAGTGCGCGCCTCGCATCTTCCCGAAGAGGCGGCGGACCGTCAGGTTCGTAGCATGGATGGAACAGCGTCAACACCGGCTTCGATATGCCCGCGGCCTCGAGTTCCTGGCGCACGCTCCCGGAAAGGGTGACGAAGGCGTCCGCTGATCGCACCAGCAGGCGCTGGAGCAGCCGTTCACCCGGCAGCTTTTCATGGGAGGAGAAGTTGTGCAGCACGACGACGGTCCTGATGCCCGACACAGCCCGGACGACAGCATAAAGCGGGGCCAGAAAGGCGGCCCAGTAAGCAACGACGACCAGGTCTGGCCGGCGACGACGAAGTTCCAGGGCGGTCGATATCCAGGTGATCGGGTTCATGAGGTCGAGGCGGGACCGGACCCCATGCGGCTGCGGCAGGGAGGGATCAGCGCCAGGGCGGCCCTTGAGGAGCCAGCGGGGATAGAGGCGACGGAAGGGCAGGGGGTGAATCTCGCAACCGGCATCGGTACAGGCATCGGCGAGCCTGCCGCTGAAGCGTGCGATACCTCCCTTGAGGGGCGGGAACGGGCTGATCAGCTCGACTCGCAACGGCATGCGCGACAGGAATCCGGGCGGGTTCAGGCTTCGCCGAACCCCTGTTCGAAGAATTCGACGAGCTGTCGTGCAGCCTCATCCTCGTCCTCGCCCTCGAGCCGGAGCATCAGGCGCGAGCCCTTGGGTGCGGCCAGGCTCATGACGCCGATGATGGACTTGGCATTGATCTCCGAACCCTCCATCTCGATAGAGAAATCGGCTTTGAACTTCGATGCGAGCTTGACGACCGCAGCCGCGGGCCTGGTGTGAAGACCGGCGCTGTTCCTGATGGTCACTTCCTGTTCGATCACGGTCGATAGGGTTTTGGTTGTTACAGCCTCCTGACCATGGCGACCTCGTCGCAGGCCATGAGTTTCGGGCAATTGGTGCAATCCCGCCAGATCTTCTGCGGGAAATACTCCTTGTCGATCCCTGTGTAGCCCATCCGGCCGAAGAAGCCGGGGTTGAGCGTCAGTACGAACACCTCGCGCACCCCCTCTTCGGTAAGCACTGCCTCGGCCTTTTCAACCAGCAGGCGTCCGGTTCCGGTGCGGCGGAACTCCTCGAGCACAGCCAGCGAGCGGATCTCCGCCAGCCGCTCCGTGTAGAAGGCCACGGCGCAGCAGCCGATGACCCTGCCCCCGTACTCCGCCACGAAGAAATTACGAATATCCTCGATAATATTCTCGACGGGACGTTTGAGCATGATCCCCTCTTCGGCGTACCCCCCCGTGATCTTCGAGATGGCCGTCGCATCAGCCAGCCGCGCGTTCCGGACGATGGTGGTCGCGACGGGCATCTCAGTCGTCCAGTGGTTCGGGATGCGGCTGCATCGTGACCAGACGCCAGAGTTCGTCCTTGAGCGGCTTGAGCCCCTTGCCGGCGACGCTCGATATCAGGAGCGGCTTCAAGCCCGGCTCGAGTTCCGGCGCCTCGAACTCCTCCGGAGCGATATCCATCTTGGTGACCACGGCCAGCCTCGGCTTGTCGAGAAGCGCAGGTTCGAACTTTTCCAGCTCCTTCAGCAGGGTCGCGTACTCGGCGGCGATGTCCGGGGAGTCGGAGGAGACCATGACCAAAAGCACCCTGGTCCGCTCGATGTGGCGGAGGAACTGCAGGCCAAGGCCGCGCCCCTCTGCAGCCCCTTCGATGATGCCGGGAATATCGGCCATGACGAACGACTTGTAGTCGTCATAGCGCACGATGCCGAGGTTCGGCACCAGCGTGGTGAAAGGATAGTCTGCAATCTTCGGCCGGGCCGCACTGAGCACCGAGATCAGGGTGGACTTGCCTGCGTTCGGGAAGCCCACCAGGCCGACGTCGGCCATCAGCTTCAGCTCCATCTCGAGCTCGAACGCATCGCCGGGCTCGCCGGGCTGGGCGAACCTCGGAGCCTGCCGGGTGGCTGTCGCGAAGTGCTGGTTGCCCTGACCGCCACGACCGCCCTTTGCGAGGAGCATCTTCTGGCCGTCCTCGGTCATATCGCACATCACCTCACCGGTCACGGCGTTACGCACCACGGTGCCGCAAGGGATCCCGATGACGATGTCCTCGCCGTCGCGGCCCGTCTTGCGGGCACCGAGCCCATGCGCGCCACGGCCTGCGGCGTAGGATTTCTTGTATTTGAAATCGAGCAGCGTTGCCAGCTGCCGGTTGGCTTCGAGGTAGACATGGCCGCCCCTGCCGCCATCACCGCCGTCCGGGCCGCCTTTGGGGACGAACTTTTCCCGCCTGAAACTCACGCAACCGCGCCCGCCGTCACCGGCCTGCACGGAAATCTTCGCACTATCTACAAACTTCACGCTGATCCTGTACCTTTTGAAATAATCGCTGTCTATGCCTATGTTGAACTGAATCCAAACCCGAAACCACACTACCGATGCCTGCAGCAAAAAAACCGGCCGGTCCGCCCGATGTAAGCATCGAGGAGTTGATCCGGCGCCTCGAAGAGATCTCGCGACACATCGAAAACCCTGACACCGGCCTCGAGAACTCCATTTCGCTCTACCAGGAGGGGATGAACCTCGCCGAAGTGTGCCGCAACCGGCTTCTTGAGACCAGGAAAACGCTCGAGACGATCAATCCCGAGCTTTCCGGAAGCCGCCCCGACCCTGCCCGCCCGAAAGACCTCTTCGGCTGAACCCGTCGGAATATCCCGTAGGGGCAGGCCCCTGTGCCTGCCCTGAGACCCGGCAAAAGGAAATCACCCGTCCAGCAGACTTTTCAGGATCTCATTGACGACCTTCGGGTTCGCCTTGCCTTTCGTCTTCTGCATGCACTGTCCGACGAAGAAGCCGAAGAGCTGCACCTTTCCGCCCCGATACTGCTCAAGCTGCTTCGGGTTGGCGTCGAGGATCTCCTGGATGGCCGCCTCGATCGCCCCGGTATCGGAGACCTGTGCGAGCCCTTCCTTCTCGACGATCGCCTCGGCCGACCCGTCACCGGACTGCATGATCTCGAAGACCTGCTTGGCGATGGTGTTGCTGATGGTACCGGCGCCGATGAGCCTGATCAGGCCGCCGAGCCGCTCCGCCGAAATGCCGAACTCCGCGATATCGAGGTACTTCTCTTTCAGGGTGCGCATCACTTCGCCCATGACCCAGTTCGACGAGACCTTGGCATCGCCCGAAGCACTGACGACCCCTTCGAAGTAGTCGGCCAGCTCACGCTCGACGGTCAGCACCCCGGCATCGTACGCCGGGATGCCATACTCGGAGGTGAAACGGGCGCAACGCGCTTCCGGGAACTCCGGCAACCCGCTGTTAAGCCGGTCGAGTGTCGCCTCATCGACCAGCACCGGGACAAGGTCGGGATCCGGAAAATAGCGGTAGTCGTGCGCGGCCTCCTTGCCCCTCATGGAGCGGGTCTCCAGCTTGTCGGCGTCCCAGAGACGGGTCTCCTGCACGATCCTGCCTCCGGATTCGATCACCTCGATATGACGCTTCGCCTCATACTCGATCGCCTTCTCGACGTTCTTGAATGAGTTCATGTTCTTGATCTCGGTACGGGTGCCGTACTCGGTCTCTCCTGCCGGGCGGACTGAAACGTTCGCATCGCAGCGAAGGCTCCCCTCCTCCATGTTGCCGTCGGAAATACCGAGGTACTTGACGATCTGGCGCAGCTTCTGCAGATAGGCGGAAGCCTCCTTCGGATTGCGCATGTCAGGATAGCTGACAATCTCGAGTAGCGGCACACCGCAACGGTTCACGTCGATATAGGTGTCGTCGCCGATATCGTGGATCGACTTGCCGGCGTCCTCCTCGATGTGGATCCTGATGAGGCGGACATCCTTGCCTCCCTCGTCGGTATCGACGTGGATGAGCCCTTCGGAGCAGATCGGCTCCTCGAACTGTGAAATCTGGTAGCCCTTCGGCAGGTCCGGGTAGAAGTAGTTCTTCCGGGCCATGACGGAGTGGCGGGCGATGGTGCAGTTGGTGGCCAGGCCGAGCTTGACGGCATCCTCGACCACGCGGGCGTTAAGGACCGGAAGGGCGCCGGGCAACGCAAGGCAGACCGGGCAGACGTTGGTGTTGGCCGGCTTGCCGAATTTTGCGGAACAGCCGCAGAACGCCTTGCTTTCCGTATTCAGCTGGCAGTGGACCTCGAGGCCCACGACGATTTCATAGTTCATTACAGACAGCGATGGTAATCGGATTGGTTAATTGCTTGGCTCGTAGGTGAACTTCTGCCCACCGACCGAAATCTCGGCCATGATGCCGGCATTCGGCATGGCGAACACGGCGACGCCGTTCGAGTAGTCGGAATTGGTCGCCATGCCGGTATTGACCATCACGGCAATCACCTGGGCGCCCAGTTCGAAATTCCCGTTCTTGAAATCCTCGACAGCGGCCTTGTCCTTGAAGAAGATGATCTCAGCCACTGACTGTCCGCCGAGCTGCGGGCCGACATTGAGCTGGGTGACGGTGGACCGCCCCACGATGGAGCCCCCTTCGAAAAGGAAGCCGCGCCCGTGGGCTCCTCCGAGGATCATGAAGCCCCCCTTGTAGATATCGGAAAACACGACATACCCTGCTGCCTTCGAAAAGAAACGCTCCAGCGAAGGGTCCTTCTGCCTGAATTTCTCGATGGTCCGCTGCGCGTTCTCCTCGTCGGCCGGATCCCAGCCCGCCCTTGCGGTACCAAAGGTCATCGTTATGGCGGCCAGCACGATCAGCAATACCCTGTGGAGTCTCATGTTCTTCATCATCGGGTTCCTGTTTTGTTGGACAATAAAATCAAACGGGATAGAACATACAATGAAGCGTCAACCCGTAATGTACGATTTTCCTGTTTAATACGGATCTGGCTGATCGTACGGATCCGTACGATCAGCCAGACTGATTATTTCATCTCCAGCTCGCGCTTTAACGCTTCGCGCTCGATCTCGAGGCGGCGAAGCTCGCGGTTGATGCGGTCGAGCTCCTCGGGTTCGCTGTCGATCTCCAGGCGGAGGCGGGATGAGGCCTCGTCGATGAGGTCGATCGCCTTGTCGGGAAGGAAGCGGTCGGCGATGTAGCGGTTGGAGAGCTCCGCGGCGGCGACAAGCGCGGCATCCTTGATCCTGACGCCGTGGTGGATCTCATACTTCTCCTTCAGGCCGCGCAGGATGGAGACGGTGTCCTCGACGCTCGGCTGGTCGACCACGACGGTCTGGAAGCGGCGTTCGAGGGCGGCGTCCTTCTCGATGTGCTTGCGGTACTCGTCGAGGGTGGTGGCTCCGATGCAGCGCAGCTCACCCCTGGCCAGCGCCGGCTTCAGGATGTTGGCCGCATCCATGGAGCCTTCGGCCGCACCCGCACCGACCAGCAGGTGGAGCTCGTCGATGAAGAGGATCACCTCGCCGTTTGAGTCCTGCACCTCCTTGACGACCGCCTTGAGCCGCTCCTCGAACTCGCCGCGGAACTTGGTGCCCGCAACCAGGGCCGCGATATCGAGTGCGGCGACCTGCTTCGACTTGAGGTTCTCCGGCACATCGCCCGCGACGATGCGCTGGGCGATCCCCTCGACGATGGCAGTCTTGCCGACGCCAGGCTCGCCGATGAGCACGGGATTGTTCTTGGTGCGGCGGCTCAAAATCTGGAGCACGCGCCGTACCTCGTCGTCCCGGCCGATCACCGGGTCGAGCTTGCCCTTCCGCACCAGGTCGTTGAGGTTCCTTGAATATTTCTTGAGCGACTGGTATGTCTCTTCGGCATTCTGGCTGGTGACCCGCTGCGAACCGCGGAAGCCGGCGAGCACCTTGAGGATGGCATCGCGGTCGACGCGGGCATCCTTCAGTATCTTCGAGACCTTCACCCCCGCCTCGCTCATGGCGATGAAGAGGTGCTCGGAGCTGATGTAGTCATCCTTGAGCTGTCCGGCCTCCTTGAGCGCGACGTCGAACACCTTGCCGAGGTCGCCGGAGAGGTACTGTCCGGTCGCGGAGGCGCCGGTCACCACAGGAATCCGGTCAAGCTCACGGTCGAGCACCGAAAGGATGGTCTCGACCGGGGCTTCCAGCTTGCGCGCGATCTGGCAGGCAATGGTATCGCTGTCGCCCAGCATGACGCTGAGCAGGTGCTCGGGCTCGATCTGCTGGTGCTGGCGGCTCCCGGCCAGCATCGAGGCCGCCTGGATGGCCTCCTGCGCCTTGACGGTAAACTTGTTCGGATCGAAGTGCATGGTTCGTTCTGATCTTGCTGGTTTTCGTGTCACCGGCAGCCCCGGTCCTTCCGGCCGCATCTGCCGCTATCGGATTATCAACCGTAAAATCGGCAAAAACGTCACCGCCCGGCATGCGGCCGGGCGGAAAGACAAGGAAAGCAACCCGCGAGCGGCCGTTTTCAGCGTTCGACCGGAGGTTTTGGCAGGTTCTGGAAAAAAGCGGTCGTGACCAGCCTGAGAATCTGGCCGCCGGTCATCAGCAGCTCCGTCCCTTTCTCCTTGATGTGCTGCTGCGTCGCGACCTGCTCCTTGAAATACTCGACGCTGGACTGGTCGTAGCCCTTGCCGCTGACGTAGTCGTCGATGACGGCCGCCGCCTCATCGAAGGGAAGGTTGAAGACCTTCAGGCCGAGTTTGGCCCGCTCGATAGGGTCGAGTATCCGCTGCCCGGTTTCCTGCTGCTCCATAGCGCTCCGTAGTTGGGGTTGTGGTAAGGGTGCCCTGAAAATCAAATGTAAGACTTTTCGGCAAGATGCCATAGATGCAGCGCTCAGGAGCGGCGCCGCCGGGGAAGGTCACCGGAGGCGATGCCGGCGAAAAGGAACAGGACGGCTACAGCGACGACGGGCTGGTAGAGCGGCTGGCGGTTGGCAGGAGCCATCACCCAGCGAGCTGCCGACGCTTCACCGGCGATGGCCGCGGCAACGGCAGTGCCAACCGGCGCTTCGGGCCGGCTGTGGTAGAAGCGTGCTCCCGACTCGCTGGAGACCTCGGAGAAAAACTCCGGTCTGAAGCGCGTCATGACCACCTGGCCGTCGGCATCCCGCTTCCAGGAAGCCGGCCGGGAAGCGGTAGCCGGCAGGGGGATCGGAACGGGCATGCCGGATCCGATCCCGACGGCATACATCCTGACCCCTTTCGACTTCAGGGCTGCCACGGCAGCTCCGAGTTCCCGGCCGTGGTCCTCTCCATCGCCGGCAAGGACCAGTACGGCCTGCCCGGCACTCTCACGCCGGGCCCCCTCGACCAGTTGCATGGCCGCGGCGAACGCCCGGCGATAGACGGTCCCTTGCGCTTCGACCAACTCCGGCGTCGCCATGTCGAGCAGCGTCTCGAACAGCTCCTGGTCGGTGGTGAGCGGACACTGGACCACGGGGGTTGCAGCGAACAGCAGCAGCGCGCGACGGCCTTCGCCAAAACGGCGACTGATCCCGAGGATCTCGGCCTTGGCGCGACCGAGGCGGTCCGGAGCAACATCCCTTGCGAACATGCTGGAGGAGACGTCGAGCATGAAGACGACATCGGCACCCTTGCGGCGCACGGGCTTCTGGCCGCTGCAGAGCTCCGGGCCTGCCGCAGCGAAGAAAAAGAGGCCTATGGCGGCACAGAAGAGCAGCCGACGCGCAAGAAGCCTTGAAAAGCGGTACTCCGGCACGATAGCCGGATCGGCCGAGCCACCTGCAAGGCGCTGGCGGATGCGCAGCTTCCGGCGGGCGCCGTAAAAGGCGAACATGAAGGCCGGGAAGAGCAGCCAGAGGAACGGGAGGTATTCGGGTCTTGCAAAGCACATGGCAACCGCGCGATAGGTTTCAGGGTATCCTCATGAACCGGGTCGACGACAGTCCCAGC
>FUWD013023327.1_pt1 | contig 11444 bp, 9 predicted proteins | sample 1063281 | NCBI WGS metagenome assembly FUWD01 (sample SAMEA79048168, study PRJEB19326) | metagenome | biome: marine
AGGATAGCTATTAAAATGATGACGATTGACCGTTTCATACCTTTTGTGTGCGTATTCGGAAGAAAAAGCGGGCGTTTCACCCATGAAACACCCGCTTTCTTCTCACTTGCAGGTCCATTATAGCATAGAAAAACGCTGCGGTCAATCGTCGCCGGCAGGAACGACCGCGGTCGGATTCCCCGCCCCGGCTCCGCGGACACAGTCATAGACGGAAAGCGCCGCGACCGCACCTTGGCCAGCGGCGATATTGTTCTGCCGGTACGGCTGGTCCGTCACGTCGCCGGCCGCGAAGATGCCCGGGCATGACGACTCGAATGTCCGGGGGTTCACGACGATCTCGCCACCTTTCGTACATTCCACAAGATTGCGGACGGGTTCGGAATTCGGCATCATGCCGATCTCGACAAACACGCCGTCGCAGGAAATCTCCCTGTGTTCCTTCGTCGACAGGTCCTCATACCAAAGCGCGGTCACCGTGCGCTCGCCGACGATTTCTTCGGACTTTCCCAGTCGGACCGTCTCCACCTTGTCGGAAGCGAGTACGCGTTCACAAAGGACCGGATCGCCCGTGAACTCCGGATCGATGGTGAGGATGGTCACTTTCGTCGCGTACGGCAACAGGTCCTCTACCGCTTCCAGTGCGCTGTTCCCGCCACCGACGACCGTGACTGTCTTATTCCGGAAAAACGGCGCGTCACAGGTCGAACAGTAGGCAACCCCTTTTCCCCGGAACAGATCCTCGCCAGGTACACCGAGGTGTCGATGCCTCACACCGGACGCGACGATGACGGACTTCGAGTCAAACGTCTCTTCCTTTTCCGTCGTCACCCGAAAGGTCGCGTCTTCATTCCTGGCGATATCCGTAACAGCTTCATCGGTCCGGACATCGATCCCCTCCTGCGCCCGAAGGTGCGCCTCAAGCTTCCCGGCGAATCCGACGCCGGAAATCGACGGCTCGCCGATCCAATTCTCGATCGTCGCCGACACCGAGGAAGAACCGCCGATCGTCCCGGCGAGCAAGAGCGTGTTCATCTTCTTGCGCGCGGCGTACACGCACGCGGTCACTCCGGCCGGTCCTCCTCCGATGATGATGACATCGTAAATCATATGATTTCAAATAATGACGTATTATACCAAATCAAATCGATGTATTGCCGTTTGCCGGTTGGGAGTTCGACTCCCCTTATGGGAGTCGAACTCCCGTATGATTTTATCGATGTCTTTCATTCGATAGTATGCGTTCGACTTTTTCTTACCCCCGACTATCCTTTTCCCAATCGTTCGACGAATCGCCGAAATTCATTCCCCTTTTCCTCGAAATTCTTCCAGAGACTGTAACTTGGAGATGCCGTCGAAAGTAGACAAACCTTTCCTTCTCCGGTATGCGCATACGCGAATGCGACCGCCGTTTCCATACTCGATGTGTCCAACACGTTAAATCCCTCATTCGTCTGCAGGATCCGCTTACCAGTCTCAGGAAACAGTACGATATTTCGAACGCATTTTTCCCTCAACATCCGCTCAAGAGCAGAAAAATCATATCCCCGATCCTCGCCGCCAAGCAGAATGGTATCGACATCGGGAATCGCCTCAAGCGCCATCATCGTCGATTCCGGCGTCGTAGAAATGGCATCGTCATAAAAGGTGATGCTGCGATGCGATCCGATATTCTCAAGCCGGTGTGGCAAGGGTTCGAAGTCGGCAATCGCCCGTCTCACGGTGTCTTCCGGTATATCGAGAATCTCCGCGACCGCGATGGCCGCAGCGATATTGTCCCGGTTGTGGCTTCCTTTCAACCGTGTCTCGATATCTTCTTGCACGTCATCTGCTCCGGAGAAGGCAAGTCTGCTGACGCCGGATGAGCTCGACCATGCGCTCAGTCGGCCGCTATCCCCGTTGAAGACGAAGACGTCACCGGGCTGCTGATATCTTACGATGTTACGTTTCGCCTCATAATACGCGTCGACGCTGCCGTGATAATCCATGTGTTCCGGAAACAGGTTAAGGACGACGGCGATGTCCGGGGAATACGCGATATCGTCAAGCTGGTAACTCGACAGTTCCACGACGAAGACCTCATCCGGATCGATTGGTTCCATCAAGGCGTCAAGCATCGGCGTCCCGATATTTCCCAGGAGTCTCGACTTCCGTCCAGCATCCTTCAGGATGCGATGGATAAGTGACGCGGTCGTGCTTTTCCCCTTGGAGCCTGTTACGCCGACAATCGTATTCCGAACCTGCGAGAAAAAGATATTTGTCGCGGTCGTATACGGGATGGAAACAAGCGTCTTCGAGATACCCGGCGTCTTGACCGCGAGATCATACCGGCGCTGCGTATCCAGATATCCGGAATCAATCGTCTTGTCCGCCACGGCGATCTCGAGGGTCGGAAAGCGCTCCCGAAGATACCGTTCAGTCGTCTTCCCTTCTTTTCCATATCCCAGGATGAGTATGCTTTTCATCCCGAGGGGAGCAAAACGTGCGGGAATCATTGCGGCGGGACTCGTCCGAAAGACCACCTCGACAAAACGCTCCGGATTTTCGATACGGCCGAGAAAAGTCCGCATGACGACCGAATCGGCGTACGACTCACGCGCAAGATACAAGGCCGCCCGAGACTCTTCGAATGTACCGACGCAATCGAACGGCTTCATATCCCCGAATCCAAGGATATCCGCGAATGGGGACAGAAGACGTTCGTCGTCGTAGAGGTTCTTTCCGAATATGCGGACGAGCTCGTCTTTCGGAATGAACGGCGACAGGATGGCGAACGCGAATACGCACTTCGGGCATTCTCCGCACCACTTCGTTTCCGGTCGCTCCTTATGGATCCTCACCGTACGGTTACAGCTCGAAAAGAGCGGGAAATACTCTGCATATTCCGCGAACAATTCCGCGATACGGATCTCGTGGAACGGACGCAGAAGGGAAAAATAGGTGATATCCGGTGACAGGAATTTCCCGGCATATTCCCTGAAAAGCCGCTCGAACTCGGATGATTTGCTCCACTGATGATTCACATCGACATCGCCGACGCGCGTATTTCCGAAGTCACTACTTCGTTCATTTCCGACGACGACGTACGTGTAATCGTACAGCACCGCTGTCAGGTATCCGACAAAAGCGAAGACTGCGGAAACGGGAATGTGACCCTGGTACGCGCCTTCATGCGATTCGAACAGTTTCTCATCAAGCAGACGCCGGACCGTGACTGACGGAACACCCATCTCCTTAACGACGGAATCCGAAATCGGCGATTCCCTCTGCGTCTCGACAAGGAAGGCCGAGAATCCGTATCCGTATCCCTTAAGGAGCTCTCCTGCAACGATAGAGTCCTTCCCGCCGCCGATACCGACCAGCGCCCGATCTTTCCGCGACAAGACGACCGGATTCGGAACCACGCCTGTCTCGTACGGAAACCGGGCCGTGCCGTTCGGATTGAGCCCGTTTCGATAATAAAACTCACCGAGCCCCCTTCCGTAAATGACATTCCAGAAATCAGCCTGCTCCTTTGAGATTGGATCCGAGGACAAGACGATTTCCGGCGGACAGTACAGTTTGAAATAACTGATGCCAAGCATCAGGTGTGTGCTTCTCAGGATGTTCTTCAGCAGTTCTTGCGAGACCAAAGCGGTGTCGATAGCCTCCGGAAACACGAGCGTCTCCTCAAAGTCGAGCGGCTCCCGATGCGTAAACTCGATTGAATACGAAAAGACAGCCCGTTTCCCCTCAGGATCGAGATGATAGGGACCGAATATGAACCTTTCAGCGTTCGGTTTCGACATGATATCCATTCGATGCGATTACGGATTCCAGGCTACCATCTTTCCGCGTTCCCATCAATCGTGGACTGAAAAGCCGCATCATCTGCGGCTGTGATACCATTGATTCGAAGCATATCGTTTCCGTTCATCCGAACAGACCGTGCCGTTTGCCGCGGATCGTCTCTCCGGCACGAACGCCGTTCCAAGACCCGTCTTCCGCGGTTATCTTTCCGCCGACGATGACGGTACGGATACCGTCCGGATACCGGAACGGATCATCCATCGTGGAACGGTCGCAAACGGTCGCGGGATCGAATACCACGATATCAGCCTTGGCTTTTTCCCGCAAGACGCCGCGATCGTCGAGGCCGAATTTCGCCGCCGGTTTACCGGTCATCTTGTGAACTGCTTCCTCCCAGGAAAGCAACTTCCGCTCACGGACATATTCAGCGAATACTTTCGGAAACGTGCCAAAGTTTCTCGGATGGACCATGTTTCCCGTCTTTCCATACTCGGCGGAATATCCGACTCCGTTCGAGCTTATAATCGAGAACGGGTGTTGGATTGCTCTTACGACGTTCTCAGGGCTCGATACCTCGAGCGAGACGATCGCATGACCGTCGCTTGCCAGAAGAATATCGATCACGACTTCTTCCGGCGATTTCCTTTGGGCCTTCGCGATTTGCTCGACCGTTTTTAACCCGGTCATCTGTGCCAGGGAAGAAACGAACAGCTTCATACCGAAATAATCGAGACCGCTTTCACGCATATCACGGATGGCCGCGGACCGGACCTTGAAATCCTTCAGGCGATGCAGGGTCGTCTTGCGGCCGCTCTCGGTCACCCAATCGGGAAGCAGCGTATAGAGCACAGACCCGCTCGCAGTGTACGGATACACGTCGAAACTTACGTCGAGCCCATCTTGGGCGGCATTACGAATCAGATCAAGCGCTTGACCCAAGAGGTGCCAGTTTCGCTTCCCGACCGCCTTAAGATGGGATATATGAAGCGGAATATCGGCCTCCGTTGCGAGGACGACAGCCTCATCGAGAGATTGCAACAGTTCTGGACCCTCATCTCGAAGGTAGGTTGCATATACACACTTCCGCTTCGACACGAGTTCAAGGAATCCGGAGATTTCGTGTTTCTCAGCAAGACGAGCATGCGTATATTTAAGGCCAGTCGAGAATCCGATCGCCCCCTCATCAAGCGCCCTTCGAAGCAGAAGGCGCATGGCCGAAAGATCGTTCTCGGACGGGGTCTTCGTCGGATTCCGAAGCACTCCCCGCCGAATGGTCCCGTGGCCGGCGAGGGTCGCGAAATTTACGGACATCGGGCGTCGATCCATTTCACCGAGAAACTCCCGCATAGACAGCCAGTTGAAACTCACGGAATCGACGTCCGTCCATTTCTGGATTGCACGGAGACTTTCGGGTTCGATGAGCGGGGCGAGTGAAGCGCCGGAATTGCCGCCGATAACGGTCGTCACCCCCTGAAGGAGCATTCCGTGCTGCCCGGGGTTACGGAATATTTCCCAATACGTATCGGAATGATTGTTCACGTCGATGAATCCGGGAGTCACGTAACATCCGTCCGCATCGATTATCTTTTCGGCCGTTTCTCCGCCGAACGCACCTATGGATACGATCCTATCCTCCCTCACGGCGATATCAGCTCGGAACATGGGTGCCCCTGAGCCGTCGATGACCGTGCCGTTTTTTATGAGGAGATCGTACATGACGGTTACTAATCGAAAGTTGTAAGTCCTGCCCGTAACGCATCGCTATGCGATGCAAGCGGGCGAAAGTCGGAAATCGACAAACTCTCTAAAACGGGTAATGCTGGAAATCGTGCGTCAGATCGAATGTCGATTCCCGTATCAGGTTGCCTGTTATCTGTTATCTGACTTCAGATCTGCTCCGCCAGTTCGACGAGACGGTTCGAATACCCCCATTCATTATCATACCAGGCCATGACCTTCACGAGGTCTCCATCCACCACCTTGGTAAGCGAGAGATCCACAATGCTTGAAAACGGATTACCGATGAAATCGGACGAAACCAACGGCTCGCGCGTCACCGAAAGGGCACGACCGTATTCCGCATCTTGCGATGCCTCCTCGAGCGCCGCGTTCACCTCCTCGACGGTCGTCTTCCGACCGACCAGGAACGTGAAATCGGTCAATGAAGTGACGATGGTCGGGACCCGGATGGCAAGCCCGTCAAACTTCCCGAAGATTTCCGGCATGAGCCTGGTCACGGAAATGGCGGCGCCGGTCGTCGTCGGAACAATATTCTGGGCCGCGGCGCGCGCACGACGGAAATCCTTATGCGGGCCGTCCTGAAGATTCTGGTCGGCGGTATAGGAATGGATGGTCGTCATCATCGCCTTTACGATGCCGAAGCGCTCCGCGACGATTTTCGCGACCGGCGCGATACAGTTCGTCGTACACGACGCGTTCGATATGATCGGCTCACCCTTGTATCCGCGGTCGTTCACGCCGATAAGATAGGTCGGGATCTCGTTTTCCCCCTTCGGCGGAGCGGAAAGGACCACTCTTTTCGCTCCGGCCGTGAGATGCTGGCCGGCGGACTCGCCGTCCACGAAACGCCCGGTACACTCCAAGACAACATCGACACCGAGCTTCTTCCAGGGCAGTTTTTTCGGATCCGGTTCCGCAAAGACGGGGTACCGCTTCCCGTCGACGACAATCGCGCCCTGTTCCGCAGCTACCTCGCGCCGGTAGGTCCCGTACGTCGTATCGTATTTCAGCAGGTGCGCAAGCACAGCGGCGTCGGCCAGGTCGTTGATGGCGACGACCTCCGTTCCTTTCCGCTCAAGCGCGATCTTGAACGCCGACCTTCCAATCCGTCCGAAGCCGTTGATAGCTATCCGTTTCGCCGCCATATCTTTTGCGTTATGTCCGTTTATGATTTCCGTTTTCCCGATACCGACTCATCATCCCCGTTCCAAACCTCGCTTCACCGCTTCAGACTGCCGACCCCGCACACTGCCAGCCAGCTGATCGGCCATGTCACACACTTTCGATCTATGACATGGAACGATCGCCTATCGCGCTTTTCCCTCGCTCCCGAAAAGACGTATCTTCCGTTTCACCTCCTCTTTGACCGCCTCACGTGCCGGTTCAAGAATGCTCCTGATATCGGTCTTATCCCCCTCTCCGATCATCCGGGTCATCGCCCCAACGAAAGCGAGTTTTATGGCCGTATCGACATTGAAACACGATATGCCGCGGCGGATCACCTCTGTCGCGCGACTGTCTTCCCAATCGGACGCCCCGTGCAGGACGAGCGGTATGGAAATACGCTCGGCTATCGCGGAAAGTCGATCATAATCCGGCTCCGGACGCTCGGTGGCGAAGCCGTGCGCGTTCCCAATCGCGATCGCGAGCGTGTCGATTCCCGTTTCAGCGACGAACCGGACGGCCTCGTCCGGGTCCGTCATATATTCGTCCCAGTCCACCGCTCCGTGTACTTCCGAAAGGTATGGGACGTTCCCGAGCTCGCCCTGTACCGAGACGCCCTTCGAGTGCGCCAGTTCGACGACCTTCGTGGTGGTCCGTACATTGTCGGCATACGTATGTCGCGAACCGTCGTACATCACGGAAGGAAAACCTATGTCGACGGACCGTTCGACGATCTCGTAACTCTTCCCGTGATCGAGATGGATCGAGACGGAAAGGTCGGGATGGTAAAATTCGGCCATATTCCGGATGAGCGAATACAGCGCCCTCCCACCGGCATATTCCATCGTCTTCTCCGTCAGCTGCACGATGACCGGGGAGGAAAGCTCTTCGGCGGCATCGAGAATAGCCTTGGTCGTCTCAAGGTTGACCGTATTGAATGCGCCGACCGCATATCCGCCGAGTTTCGCTTTTTCGAGCAGTTCTTTCGTAGTGACAATCATACCGGTAGATATCAAGAATGACGCTTCGACATGTCCGGCTCCGAGCCGTCGGGTCGGGCCGCGATCGACTGGGCGATACGGACGAACTCATGCGGATACAGGCTCTCGCGACCGACCAATACTCCGTCCATCCGAGGCTCGAAGCAGACCCTCGGAAGCGACGATTCCTTCACGGATCCGCCGTACAGCACCGGGACCCGGTCGGCCACAGTTGGGCCGTACATCTCCGTCAAGGCACGATGAACGACGATGTGCATCTCGAAAATCGCCTCGGATTCCGGAGTCGCGTCCGTGCCGATCGCCCATCGCGGCTCATACGCAATCAATACGCGCTCCGCCATCATGGGTGAAAGATCGAGAAACGCCGATGTCACCTGTTTCGATACGGCCTCCGCCTCTTTCCCGCCGTTCCGCTCTTCTGCCGTTTCCCCGACACAGAGTATCGGACGAAGACCGTCATGAAGGGCGGCGCGAACCTTCCACCCGACTTCCATGTCCGTCTCGTGGCCGTATGTCCTGGATTCACTGTGCCCGACGATGACGAATCCGCAATGGACATCACGAAGCATGGAGGTCGATATCCGCCCGGTATACGATCCTTCCTTTTCCCAAAATACATCCTGTGCTCCGAGCAGTGCAGGCTCCGGCATCTCCCGTGAAAATCGTTCTAGGTACACGCAGGGAGGAGCTATGATTATCTCGACACCCTCGATACGCTTTCCGAAGCATTCCTTCCGCAACGCGACAAGATACTGCTCCGCTTCGGAAAGGGAGTTGATATTCATCTTCAGGTTGCCGACGAGGTATCGCTTCTTCATAAAAAGTCCCTTCAGAGTCTCCGATCGGATAAATGTCAGCACCGCTCCCACCCTCCCGTTTCCAATCGTGACGATCGACTCCCTAAGTATCTATCTCAAATCTCACCGCGGTGATAAGCCTACAAATCCGCTTGCCGGCTGAAATCCGAAAATTTCGGCTGCAAACCATTCAAAACTCGTCAGGTTACGAGAGTAGCCTTCCTCATTTTTCATGGTTTTCGCTCGAAATTTTCGGATGTACAGCACGACATGAGATTTGAGATAGATACTAAGACGGACGAGGGCTTTACCGCATGCGTATTCTGGGATGACCGACACGTCCTCCCGGTCCCGGTCGTTCGGGAACAGGGACTACGCGTCCTCCCGCACTACCAACCGCTCTCGAAGATATTCCGCCGCCTTCTCCGGCTCGATCGTAGAGACCTCTATTCCGGTCGAGAGCTCGAACCCGGCCCAAACGGACGTTTTCGGCAGGATCTCGATATGCCAACGATAGTGAGGATATTCCCGCCCGTCACACGGAGCCGTATTCAGATAAAAGTTGAACGGCGGATCCCCCAACCCGTCATGAATGGCAAGCAATGAACGCCTCATGGCATCGGCGAGCGAGAGTTTTTCTTCTTCGGTTATCCGTTCGAAGTAGGGGTTCTCCGAGCGCTTCGGGATGACCCAGGTCTCGAACGCCACCCGCGACGCGAACGGACAGAAGACCAGAAAGTGTTCGTTCTCGTACACGAATCGTTTTCCCGTCTCATATTCGTGATCGAGAATCGTCTGGAAGACGTTCGCGTGATGGTTGTGATGATACCGTTCCGCGCCGCGCAGCTGAAGCTCGATATACGGCGATATGACCGGTATCGCCATAATCTGGGAATGCGGATGCGCGATGGACGCACCGGCCTCTTTCCCGTGATTATGGAAGATCTGAACGTACTTCACCGTCTTTTTCGTCATGAGCGACAGATACCGGTCCTGATAGGCGTCAATGACTTCCGCGACTTGCCACAGCTCCATTCCCGCCAGACTCGTCTTCGGATTCCGCGTGATGACGATTTCGTGATACCCGACCCCGTTCATAGCGAAATACGGGCCTTCGGAAAGATCTTTCGGCATCCGACCGCCGATGAACGCCGGGTAGAGGTTCGGGATCACCTGCAGGCTCCAGTCGCCGTCCGCTTTCCGATACAGAAGCACCGGATCTTTCTGTCCGCTCGCCACCGGATCAAGAAACGGATCGAACGCCTCCGGATCCTCATGTACGCGTTCGCGATTCGCGAAATCGTCCGGGCGTTTCGCCCGACCGGTCGCGATGACGACCCAATCGCCGGTGATGATGTCCTGACGGAGTTCGGACTGGGATTCGACCTGTTTCGTTCCGGTCTTCCCTTCCGCCCCGTCGCGTATCGCTATGTTCACTTCGTTTGTGTTTCCTCCTATTACCGACCGTCTTTCCCGACAGATATCGCCCACTTTCCTCCGGTCACACCGTGTCTTTGAGACGATACTCCCCCTTCCACAATCGGACCCGTGTCTTCCACAGGTCGATCAGCACCTGCGTGAATCCGTTCTTCCCCGTCAGAGAGACCGTCGACCCCTCTTCGTTCATCCACCGGACCGGCATCTGTTTCACCTTGTAGCCGAGTCGTTCGGCGAGTGTTACGAGCTCGAAATCGAATCCGAACCGATCGACGACCATCCGCTTCGCTATCGCTTCCGCGGCCTCGCCGGTAAGTGCCTTGAAGCCGCACTGCGTATCCGGATATTTCCACAACCCGAGCACGATACGGATAAGCCAGTTGCCCATATTCCCCATGACGACACGGTACTTCGGTTGCGGCACCTGGATAAAAGACTCCTTGAGATCCCGGGAGCCGATCACGACGTCGAAGCCGTTCGCGAACTCCGGTCCGAAGGCGTCCCAATGAGTGATGGAAGTCGAACCGTCGGCATCAAGAAACACGCGATACTTTCCCTTCGCCGCAAGCAATCCCTGCCGGACGACATACCCCTTCCCGTGGTTTTCGGGATTCTCGATGACCCGAAGATTCGGAATCTGCAAGCCATAATTCCGTGCGACCTCGGCCGTATTGTCGGGCGATCCGTCCACCACGACGACTATCTCGTATGAGAAGTCCTTCGACTTCAGATATTTGTCCATTTCCAGCAGATTGCGGCCGATGCGCTCCCCTTCCCGATAGGAAGGAATGACGATCGAAAGGTACGGCTCGTTTTCTGTCATAGATGGAAACCTAAATGGATTACCGTTGTGCCGAGTATAGCATGAAATCGGGCTTATCGGAAATCTCCCCTATTCCGGCAGTATCCGTGAAACGATCTGTTCGAGCTCCTCATCGGAATAGTACTCGACAACGATTCTCCCGCCACGTCCGGCAGGCTTGACCGCGACTTTGGTTCCGAGCGCCGACGACATACGCTCGGCTTTCTCCGCGATTTCCGGCGCGAGCGAGGCAATCCGCCGCACATGGGGACGAACCTGTGTCTCTCGGGCTTTGGCTTCGGCTTCGCGAACCGTCATACCCGTCTTCACGATCATATCGAAAAGTGCCCGCTGCTTTTCCGGATTCAAAAGCGACAGAAGCGCCTTCGCGTGGCCTTCGGAAATCCGCCCTTCCGACAGCGCACGCTGAATCTCCACCGGGAGCACCAGCAGCCGGACCGAGTTGGCGACGGCACTCCGACTCTTTCCCATCTTTTTCGACGCTTCCTCCTGAGTCATGCCGAATTCATCTATAAGCCGGGCGTATGCTTTGGCCTCCTCGATCGGGTTCAGGTCGTGGCGCTGGATATTCTCGATTATGGCGAGTTCCAACTTCTCCTGCTCCTGTGCCTCCCGTATCACGACCGGAACCTTCGTCAGCCCGGCCAGTCTCGAAGCCTGCAGACGGCGCTCGCCCGCGATGAGTTCGTACGTGCC
>FUWD013366447.1_pt2 | contig 11444 bp, 12 predicted proteins | sample 1063281 | NCBI WGS metagenome assembly FUWD01 (sample SAMEA79048168, study PRJEB19326) | metagenome | biome: marine
GTAATGGATTCTATTCTATCTAGTACAATATTGAAATATTTTTCCCTAAGTTCTTCAGTATCTTCTAATCCAGGTGCTAATGGAATTAAAATAAAACCATTTTCACAGCCCTTTGGAGCTGTATGCTCATTAGTCATTGAAGTAAAATTAGCATAAAACAAAGGTTCTGATGGCCATTTAGGATCTTTATATATTTCTTTGGCATGCAGATCAAAACTAGTGTCAAAAAAAAGATTGTGATGAGCTAAATTATTTATTTTTTTATCAAACCCTAGATAAAAAAGTAGTGATGAAGGAGCTAAAACCCTATTTGACCAATATTTATCAGAATATTGTCTTAAATCTTTTGGCAATAATTTTTCGGTGTGATTATAATCAGCTCCAGATAATACTATATCCGAATTTATCACATTTCCATTCACTTGAATTCCTGTTGCAATATTTTTATCTGTTAGTATCTTATTAATAGTAGAATTATTGTGATAGTTCACGCCAAGGGATTTACCAATACTAATCATGGCATTAACTACATCATGAAACCCATTAGTAGGCTGCCACGTTCCTAAGCCAAAATCTGCATAATTCATGAAATTATAAAAAGCAGGAGTATTGGAAGATTCTGCTCCTAAGAACAAGACTGGAAATTCTAATATTGATCTTAATTTAGGATTCTTAAAGTTTTTATGGACTTCTTTTTTAATATTAGTGAAAAAATACCCAACTCTTTTAATAGTATCTAGTGAGATTAGCTCTAGTGGAGTTAATCCAGGCATTTTATAAAGCATATCTGTTACAGCAATTTTATAATTATCTTCTGCTTTAGATATAAACTTTTTTAATTGTTTTGAGCTTCCGGGTTCTTCATTTTCGAAAACCTCACAAATCTTGTCTAAAGAATTAGGAATTGCTATAAAATCATTTTTCCCAAAATATACGTGATAAGCAGGGTTTAATTTTTTTAATAAATAAAAATCTTCTGGTTTTTTGTCAAAATCTTTAAAAAATCTTTCAAATACATCAGGCATCCAATACCAACTAGGTCCCATATCAAATGTGAAACCATCCTCTTTAAATTGTCTAGCCCTTCCGCCAAAATCTTCATTTTTTTCAAATACATCAACTTTGTATCCCATTTTAGCTAAATAACAAGCAGCTGAAAGGGAAGAAAATCCTGAACCAATAATAACAACTTTTCTTTTCATAACCTGGCAAAGGTATCATAAAAAGGAGTGTTTAGAAAAGAAATAATGTATTGAAAAACAGAAAACTCAATTCATGTTTTTACTAACAGCCCAAGTAACCCCACGCGTCATTATTTTCCATACTTCAGGTATTTCAAATATATCAGCTGAATGCCCTAAAGAAGAATAAAAAATCTTCCCCTCCCCATAGGTTTTTGTCCAAACTACTGGCATTTCAATACCCTCAATCCAAGGATCATACTCACCATTAAAAACTGTCGTTGCAATTACATTTATAGAAGGATCAACGTGCATGTAATATTGTTCAGAATTTAGCGAAAAGTCTTTAACTCCCTCAGTAATAATGTGCTCAGGCTTAGAAATTTTTACAGTATAATCTACTTGTCCTCCTGGATGTTTTACAAATTGTCCTCCAATCATGTATTGATATTCAGTATTATTTCTAAAAGTATCACCAAGCCCACCATGGCAGCCTGCCAAACCAGTGCCATTGGCTACAGCGTTTTGCAGTGCTTTAAATTCACTAGATTTTATCGTACTCATAGTTATGTGCTGAATGATAAGATCTGTTTTACTCATTACTGTTTTATCTAAATAGATTCCAGTTGATTTTGAGATAGTAACATTCGCCTCTTGAGCTTCTAACCAATTTGCTATTTTACTAGCAAATACTTCAGGTTGGTGTCCTAACCAACCACCGTATACGATTAAAATATTTTTATTTTTTATGGTTTCATTTTTAGATTGAGCCAATAAAAATTGAGTTAGTAAACATAATATTAGAGTTGTAAATTGATGTCTTTTTTTCATGATTACTTCTCTATTTAAAATTATTTTTTATTACGTGAAGTATAAATTTCTTCTACAAAAGAAGCACTTATAATTCCTGTTGGAATTGCGACTACTCCTATCCCTACCAATGAAATAACGGAAGCAAACACTTTCCCCCAAATTGTAACGGGAATTACATCACCATAACCAACGGTAGCTAAAGAAACGGTTGCCCACCAAACTGAAGCAGTAATACTAGAGAAAACTTCTGGTTGCGCATCATTTTCTAAAAAATATATTGCTGAAGCAGAAAAAAGAATAGTTAATATTGAAAGAAAAAGAGTAAAATATAATTCGTGTTTCACAGAACTCAATGCTTTAATGAAAAGCTTTAAAGATTCACTTCCTCTTCCAAGTTTAAAAATTCTTGTTAAGCGAAACAATCGAAGGATTCTGAAAAATCTACCATCTATAAGTACAAATTGTTTTAGATAAAAAGGAAGAATAGAAATTAAATCAATTACACCAAAAAAACTAAAAATGTAATTTTTTATTCCCTTCCACTTATTCTCCTTGTAACTAATATAGACTCTATAAAGATATTCTAACGAAAATATAAGAATAGAAATTATTTCAAAATATTTGAAAAATCGATTAAATTTAATATTGATGGATTGATGTGATTCCAATACCATGGCAATAATATTTGCGATAATTAGGCTATAGATAAAAATATCAAAGCGGTTTAATTTTTTCATAATGTATTGGTTAGGTAAATTTGTCAAACTTATATTTTAAAACCATAAGCTTAACAATAATAATATATAAATTTAAAAATCAATAGTCTAGTTTTAATTTTTATTTTCATTACATCAATTTAAACAAAGAATAAATTTAAATATTAAAAATTTATAGAGTAATATTTTCTTTCTCTTTTCAATTCTTTTTTCTCTAAAAAAACAACTATTTTTGTTGTAGAATTAACTTTTAATTTGTTTAATAATGGAAACTGTTACTACAGTTACTTTTTTTTCATTCACAGAAAATAAATTTTGGGCGTTTAAGCAAATGGGTCTAGCACCCTTTAGAATGAATTCTGTAGAAGGGTTACAGTTTTTCAAATTTTTAGGAACTGGAGGAGGAAAGGGCTTTAGCTTGTGGCCTGATTTTTCAACCTATGCTTTTTTAGGTGTATGGGATGACGAAAGTGCTTATGTAAATTTTAAAAATACACACCCTGTTTTTTTAGCCTACCAAAAAATGGCAAATACCCAAAGAGACTTGGTTTTAGAATCCCAAATGAGTCATGGAAAATGGAGTGGGGTGAATCCTTTTCAGCAAAATAAATCGTCAGATTTCAAAGTAAAATCCAAACAGCCAGCTGTTGTTATTACTAGAGCTACATTACAATGGAATCGTCTTTTTTCATTTTGGTTAGCCGTTCCTGCTGCAAGTAGAGCTATTGAAGAAGCCGAAGGCATACAGTACTTTAAAGGGATTGGAGAATTGCCATTTATTCAACAAGCGACTCTGAGCATTTGGGATGATTTTGAAGCCGTTAATACTTTTGCATATAAAGGAAAAAAACATTCAGAAATTATTAAAAAGACACGTCAAAAAAAATGGTATAAAGAAGACCTTTTTTCTCGTTTCCACTTAATTTCAGACGTCTCTAAAACACTTTAAGATGAAGCAAGTAATTGTTGTAGGCGCAGGAATTGGAGGGCTCGCTGCTAGTGTTCGTTTAGCTTTAAAAGGATATAAAGTGCATGTATTTGAAGGGAATCATTTCCCAGGGGGTAAATTATCAACTTTTGAAAATAGTGGATATAGATTTGATGCAGGTCCATCATTATTTACAATGCCTCATTTTGTGACAGAACTTTTTGAAATGGCAGGTGAAAATGCTGAAGAGCATTTTAGATATTCAAAGAAAGAAGTTGCGTGTAATTATTTTTGGACAGATAGAACTAAATTTAAAGCTTATTCAGACAAAAAGGCTTTTCTTGAAGAAGTATCCCATGTTTTCAATGAACCGAATGAAAATGTAGAGCAGTATCTTCAAAAAGCCAAGAAAAAATATGAACTTACAACCTCATTATTTCTTGAGCAATCACTCCATAAACTTAAAACCTATCTTACATTAGATACTATAAAAGCATTTTCACAATTACATCTTTTTGAACTACAAAAAACCTTACATCAGGCAAATGATGATGCTTTTACTTCTGACAAACTAGTACAGCTTTTTGACCGTTATGCCACCTATAATGGATCAGACCCTTATCAGACTTCCGGAATAATGACCCTTATTCAACATTTAGAGGGTGCTTATGGAACTTTTGTGCCAGAGGACGGAATGGCTGCCATTACAAATTCGATATTCGCTCTTGCGATACGTCTGGGTGTTACTTTTGATTTTGATTCACCTGTACAAGAAATTATTGTTAAAGGAAAATTAGTAAAGGGTGTTCAAGCCAATAATTCTTTTTACGCAGCAGATATAGTAGTTTCAAATATGGATATTTATCCCACCTACAAGAAGTTGCTTTCCTCACAAAAAGCTCCAAAAAAACAATTATCTCAGGAACGCTCAAGTTCTGCCGTAATTTTTTATTGGGGAGTACAAAAAACCTTCAATACATTAGAACTACATAATATTTTTTTTTCCGATGATTATAGAGCAGAATTTGATGCTATTTTCAAAGGAGAAACAGTTTCTGATGACCCCACCATTTATTTAAATATCACATCAAAAGATGTTCCTGGAGATGCTCCTGATGGCTGTGAAAACTGGTTTATAATGATCAACACCCCTGCAGACAAGGGACAAGATTGGGATAAAATGGTTTCTAAATTAAGAACCATTGTCATAAATAAACTTTCAAAAGAATTAGCGGTAGATCTAGCGTCACTTATTGTTTTTGAAGAAGTATTGACGCCTCCTTTAATTCAATCAAAAACACAATCCCACCAAGGTGCTTTATATGGCTCCTCAAGTAACAACTCGTTTGCTGCTTTTTTAAGGCATCCTAATTTTTCAAAGCTTATAAAAAATCTTTATTTTTGTGGAGGAAGTGTCCATCCTGGGGGAGGAATTCCTCTATGTTTACTCTCCGCTAAAATTGTAGATGAATTGATACCTCCAGCAAACTTATGAATAGTGACTCCCTTTTAACTAAACAAAATATTTCTATTGGCTTAATATGGCTATTTCATGTTTCAGGAGTGATAGGTATTATTTATGGTGACTCACTTTGGTTTGTTAAAGCAACTCCTTTAAATTTATCACTTAGTTTTATATTACTCATAATTAACACCAAGCTAAACAAAAAAGCATTTTATCTAGTTATAGCATGTTTTTTAATAGGAATGTTGGCTGAGATTATTGGTGTTAAGTATGGTTTTCTTTTCGGTAATTATTCTTATGGTGAAGCCCTTGGGGTTAAAATTATGGAGGTCCCACTTACTATGGGTTTAGTTTGGTGCATTCTTATCTTTATTACAGGATTTATTGCTCAATATTTTACAGATTCTCTTTTAGCTAGAATCTTTACAGGGGTAGTGCTTATGTTATTTTTAGATTTATTGATTGAATCTGTTGCGCCGAGATTGGACTTTTGGACATTTGAGAGTGGTCTAGCATCATTTCATAATTATTTAGGATGGACGATCGTAGCTACACCATTACAATGGGCCTTTCATTATTTTAAAATCAAAATTAAAGGACCTTATCCTATTCATTTGTTTTTACTTCAAGTTTTATTTTTCCTAATACTTTTATTAAAGTTAAATACCTTAGAACTCTAAAGAAAAAAGTAAATGAAAAAAATAGAGTATTTATTTCTTTTGTTAATGATTTTACAATCATGTAATAATACTGATACTAATCAGGTAGTTTCTTCTAGTCCCAAAGTCGATTCTAAAGATTCACTCAAATTAAATCAGGTAATCAATTTTAATCTAATAGAATATCCAGCAGTTTTTTTAAAATCTGAAGGATTAGAAGAATGGCAAGATTTTAAAAAACTTCACGAGTCTTTAAAACGCTTATCTGATCTAAATCTTAGAGATGTTCAAGTAGATTTACTAGCCCTATCAGGCCGATTAAAAGAAGTTTCTAAAAAGACATTACCAGGAACTTTAGAAGTTCCTCAAATTAGAAGCCGATTAAAAGTTGTAGAAATGCAAGCTCAAAAATCTCGTTATTTCACAAAATATTACCGTGAGGATTCTTTAATCCCCTCCTTAAATAAACTTTATGAATCATATAATGCTCTACTTTCAAGAATGAAAACCTTGGATGATGAGAATGCTGCAGTATCTCAAAAAAATATTATGGAAAATCAGTAAGAGGAATTCATTCTATTTTCCATAGGAACTTCGGAAAAAGAGGAATTACTTTCATCAATTGCTTTTTTGATCCCATCAATATGACGATCAAATTTTGATGTGTCAAGCATAAAGGGGAGTATTTTAGAATACATTTCCAGTAGAGTTTTATCAGACTGAGCGCATTTATCTAAAGCCGATTTTTTTAGAAGATCGATAGAAGATATTAACAATTGATTAAAATTAAATCCACCTATTACTAAGTCATCGTATGACATCCCTAAGGTTTGAATTTCACTTAAAACCTCTTGAAAAAAACGATTTCTTAGAAGAGCTTCTTGATTGAAAAAACGCTTTTTTTCAGAAGCATTAGCCTCGTCAGCTGCTTTTAAATAGGTTAGCTTCGCGTTTTTTAAATGCGTAAGTAACTTTTCTAATTGTGCGATATATTGATTTTGTTTTCCCATGCTTTAACTAATATCAAGATAGTTAATGCATTATTGATTTTTCGCTAACTGTAAACTTTATATTAACAGATTATCATCTTTAAATTCAAAAGTTGTTTCCTTCAAAATGGCATCACTTATAATAACCCTATGTACAAATTTCTCCTCATCAAATTTAGGGGCTGGTAAGGCGTATTTTTTGGCTACAAACTCGTAGTATTCTTTTCTTTTTGGATGATGTGGTGATACCAGATTAAATATTCCTCCCTTTTCTATTGGTAGTTTTAGAATTGCTTCGATACCTCCTATGGCGTCTCTTTGAGTAATAAAGTTAATAACCCCTTCTGGATTTGAAATTAGTTTTCCTTGTAATTGAAAAATAGGATTTCTATCGTTACCAATTAAGCCTCCTAATCTTACAATAATAGATGAGGAAGCATGATCTAATATCAATTGCTCACAACTTAATAATGCTTTAGCAGAAGGTCTTTCTGGTCTTGGGGTTGATATTTCGTCATAAACGCCACCCATGGATCCATAAACAGAGGTACTACTTAAAAAAATAATTTTTTTGATATCTAGTGGTTCAATTTTTTTTAGGAGTAAACGTATTTTTTGAGCATAGTTATTTGATTGACTTTTTCTGTTTGGCGGAAGGATATGATTAGCAAGATAAATCCTTAAAGAAATCAATATTTCCTATTATGTTTTGTGGAGTAACCTCAATTTTGTAATGCTCTAATCGATTTTTTTAAGTAGCTCTATTCCTTCATCACTTCTCTAGAAGCTTTTACAAGCCATTTTTTCTTTTGTAAATTTACACCTAGAGGAATTCCTAGCCAACCACAACCTAAAATCCCTAGAACTTTCATTTTTAAAATTTTATCCAAAATACCTATATATTTCTATTAATAAAGCCTGTCTTTTGAAATAATCTTATTAATATCAGCGAGAATTCGCTATATTTAGAAAACACCAAGACTTTATTTGTTATGCCAATAAAAAGTTTTCAAGGCGAACGCGCCCAAAAAGTAAAACCGACTCCAAGTAAATTAGTGGTTTCAGATATTATGACACGTCAATTAATTCTCTTTAATCCAACGCAAACGATTCATGAAGTCATGGAAGCATTTATTAAGCATAAAATTTCGGGAGGTCCTGTGGTAAACAATGATGGAGATTTAGTAGGGGTTATCTCTGAAGCTGATTGTATGAAAGAAATTTCAGACAGCCGATATTTTAATATGCCTATATTGGATAAGTCTGTTGCTCATTTTATGACTAAAAAAGTAGATACCATAGCGGCTAATACAAGTGTGTTTGATGCAGCAGCATTATTTTCTAAATCAAGCAGAAGACGTTACCCTGTTATGGAAAAAAATATTTTAGTAGGCCAAGTAAGTAGAAAAGATATTGTGATTGCAGCCCTTAATATGAAAAGTCAAACATGGCGTTAAGTATATAATAATTTTGCCTCTCTATAAGTATTAGCATGCGCTTCAATAATCACCTTTATGTCCTTAGAATATCCACCTCCCATACTGCATTGAAGCGGAATGTTTCTATCATTACATGTTTTAACACAAATGCATCTCGTTTTTTACACCCTTTAATAGTAAGATTTAATCTACCCAGCTTATCTGTTCCCAATACATCTACACCAGATAGATAAAAAATAAAGTCAGGTTTAATATTGTCTATTAATGCAGGAATTATTTTTTTGATTTTATCCAAGTATTTTTTATCGTCTGTTTCATCCTCTAGCGCAATATCTAAGTCACTTTTTTCTTTTCGAAAGGGATAATTTTTTGCTCCATGAACAGAAAGAGTGAATATTTTTGGATTTGAGTCAAAAATAGCAGCAGTGCCATTTCCTTGGTGTACATCTAAGTCAAGAATTAATATTTGAGATGCTTTCTTTTGGTCAAGTAAATATTGAGCAGCAATAGCCTGGTCATTAAGTAAGCAAAAAGCTTCTCCGCAATCATAAAAAGCGTGGTGTGTTCCTCCTGCAATATTCATGGCGATTCCTGTTTTTAAAGCTTTTTCACACCCCATAATAGTCCCCCCTGCGATCATAAGTTCTCTTTCTACCAATTCCTTTGTGAGGGGAAAACCAATATTTCGAATCTCTCTTCGTGTTAAATTTAAATTTATAAGCCTAGTCACATATTCTTTGTTATGAATACGTAATACATTTTCTAATGCGACTTTAGTTGGTTTGAAAAAATCAGATGGTTCACAAGTCCCTTCCAAGAGTAATTGTTGTGGAAGAAGTTCATATTTTTCCATAGGGAAACGATGATTTTCTGGAAGTGGGAGCCTATATATAGGATCGTATGCTATTGGAATAAGAGAAGTTAACTCCATTTAATGGACGGACAATCCTGTTTTGGTGTCTTCTGCTTCAGGAGAAATAAATACAAAATGACCTTCGTTATTTTCTCCCAATAAGATCATTCCATTACTTTCAATTCCTTTAAGGGTTCTTGGTTGAAGGTTGGTCAAAAGAGTAACTTTTTTCCCTACAAGTTCTTCTGCATTAAAGTCTAAAGCAATACCTGAAACTACAGTCCTTTCTTCCGATCCAATCCTTACTGTTAGCTCCATCAATTTTTTTGTTTTAGACACTTTTTTAGCAGCAATAATAACAGCTATTTTGATATCCAATGCCGCAAAATTTTCAAAACTTGTTTCGGGTTTTAATGGTGGAATTGTAACGGTTTCTGTTTTATTTTCCAGACTACTCACTTTTAATTTTGAGCGTTGATATTCCATTTGTTCATCTTCAACTTTTTGAAATAGAAGTTTAGCTTTTCTAATTAGATGTCCTGAAGGGATTAGCATTACCTTTGTTGAAACATCCTGCCATTTTAAATTGGCCACATTTAAATTTAGCATGTTTTTTAATTTGGAAGCTGTAAAGGGTAAAATAGGTTCACTAAGTACAGAAAGACCGGTTGCGATTTGAAGTGCAATATTTATAATGGTTTTAACGCGCTCAGGATCTGATTTAATCAGTTTCCAAGGCTCTGAATCGGCTAGATATTTATTCCCAATTCTTGCAAGTTGCATTAAAAGCTGACTTGCTTCTCTGAAACGATAAAGTTCAATAGAAGTTCCAATTTTTTTAGGGAGCAACCTCATTTCTGAAAGAACATCAATGTCAATTTCTAAAAGCTCAGAAGCCTTCGGAATTTCTCCAGCATAATACTTATGAGTAAGGACAACTACACGATTAATAAAATTTCCATAAATGGCTACTAATTCATTATTGTTTCGTGCTTGAAATTCATCCCAAGTAAAGTCATTGTCTTTTGTTTCTGGTGCATTTGCTGTTAATACATAGCGTAAAACATCCTGATGTTCAGGAAATTCCTCTAAATATTCATGTAACCAAACTGCCCAGTTTTTAGAAGTAGAGATTTTCTGACCTTCTAGGTTTAAAAATTCGTTAGCAGGAACATTTTCTGGTAAAATATATTCTCCAGAAGCATGAAGCATAATTGGAAAAATAATACAGTGAAAAACAATATTATCTTTTCCAATAAAATGAACTAATTGTGTATCCTTATCTTTCCAATAAGGCTCCCAATCAATTCCCTTTTGATCTGCCCATTCTTTTGTAGATGAAATATATCCTATTGGAGCATCAAACCAAACATAGAGGACTTTTCCCACTTCCCCTTTTAAAGGTACTGGTATCCCCCAGTCTAAATCACGGGTAACTGCTCTTGGTTTTAAACCAGTATCAATCCACGATTTTACTTGCCCATAGACATTGGGTTTCCAATCTTTTTTATGTCCTTTAAGAATCCAATCGCTAATAAAGTTTTCATACTTATTTAAAGGAAGATACCAATGTTTTGTTTTTTTTAATTCAGGTTTTGCACCACTGATGGTTGATTTTGGATTAATAAGTTCTGTAGCACTTAAACTACTGCCACAGCTTTCACATTGATCTCCATAAGCCTCTGCATTTTGACATATTGGACAGGTTCCCAAAACAAACCTATCTGCTAAAAATTGTTGAGCTTTAGGATCATATAATTGATCCGAATTTATTTCTTCAAAAATCTTTTTTTCATTTAACTGCTTAAAGAACCCTTGTGCTGTTTCATGATGAATTTTTCTGGAGGTGCGAGAATAATTATCAAAAGTAATACCAAATTTTCGAAAAGAATCTCTAATGATTTTATCATAAGTATCAATAATTTCTTGAGGAGTTTTTCCTTCTTTTTTTGCTTTTAGTGATATGGCTACACCGTGCTCATCGCTTCCACAAATAAAAGCAACATCTTTTCCTTGGCCTCGTAAATAACGCGTGTAAATATCAGCAGGTATATATACTCCGGCTAAATGTCCAATATGAATGGGGCCGTTAGTATAGGGAAGGGCTGCGGTTATAGTATAACGTTTTGGCATAATGGTCACTTCATTTTTTCAAAAATAAACAATTATCTTCCTATTTAAATGACAAAAGCATTTCTTTTAATTACTCTAAATCATACAATTATTTCTTAATACAACCACATGAGTCAAAAAGAAGAAAAAATAGCAATCGCTATTTTCTTGTAAAAGTTTAAAAAAACTACAGTATTGTTTTGGCTTAAGTAAATTAATTTTTTAATGAAATTAGATTTTCATTTGTTTATAAGTGAAGGCAAGAAAACTATTTTTTACTTTCCTTTAA
>FUWD013430058.1_pt3 | contig 11441 bp, 14 predicted proteins | sample 1063281 | NCBI WGS metagenome assembly FUWD01 (sample SAMEA79048168, study PRJEB19326) | metagenome | biome: marine
CGTGTTGGTTGCTTACCCAGCCGACTTCAAGAAATATTGTTAAACATAAAACAATGACCTACCTAAAAGTAATATCCTTTTACGCGCTTTGCGCTATCAAGGCAATAATCCAAACAATTTTAAGACGATGACACAACAAGAAAAAAACAGAACGATTGAAATAATTGAGTTCTACGGGGCAATGCTCGGAAACAACTCAGACGAATGCAACCACCTAATCAAAGAGGTTAGGCTATTCAAAGTGCAAGCACCTAAGATAATTGGCTACGAGTATTTTTGTGAACAACACGGTGACAAAGTATGGTCGGACGTTATGCAATATTCTGAACGCCTAGGTATTCCATTTGACTTGCTAGCAAACAATTCAAGGAACGGAAAGCTAACCATAGCGCGGAACGTTATTTGGTATGTTATTATCAAAGAACTCGGAGGTTCAGACCATATCAATAATCTGTTGGGAGGGTTGTTTAACCGGAACAGAACAACGATTCGAGCGTCCTACGGTAAAACGAAAGACTCCGTTGATATAGGAGATAAAACGTTATTGGGCATGATAGAAACGATGACAAGATTAAACGAAAAGCCCGTTGACATCGTTTTAAACATGCCCCCGAAGTCCGTGAGAAAAGCTACCTTGGTGATTGAAGATAACGGACAGTCTGATAAATGAAACTAAACGCAATAGTTATACTTTGGATTTGCTGCCCGTTATTAAATTACGAGACTACACCAACCGTCAATGATTCTTTGACACCTCAAAATCAAGTTGAGTACATTTGTGACTGTGGGTTTAAAGACTTGATTAAGTGGAACGATTGGAATGCTCAACCCGTAACGAATTAAACTAGATAAGTTTTATATTCGTCAAAAAATAAGACGATGACTGAAGAACTTAGTAAGGCGTAATGTCAGATATTTCTATTAACAGTAAGTTCCTTCCGTTTATGTGTTCCAAGTCCCGATTCCAGATGCTTAAAGGCGGAAGGGGTTCGTCTAAATCACACCATGCAGGACTGAAGATGATTTTCGGAATACTCGGAATAGACCCAGAAACATGGAAAAAAACCACTAAACCATTCAGAGGTGTGATGTCTCGGGATACACACGAAAACATTCGCGACGGTCAATACGCTGAAATTGTAGACCTAATCAAACTTTACGAATTAGAGGACAGAATACAGGTGGGAAAGTCTCCTTTTAGCTTCTATTGTCCTGATACTGGTTTCAATATTATTGCAAAGGCTACCACGGCATCACGTAAGACAGCGAAGTCAAAAACCAAAGGAATAAAAGACCCCACATTAATTTGGGTAGATGAACTTCCTGACATGGAATACGACCACTTTCGTAAGCTATCAATGTCTGTTAGAAAAATTGGTGCTGATTGTCAAATCATTTGCTGCCATAACACAGACATAGATGAAAATCATTGGGTACGAAAACACTTCTACTCAGAAGAACGTACAGATACATTCTACCTCCATTCGACATACCTAGACAATATCGCTAACCTAAACGCTGGGGCGGTTGCTGAATATGAGTATTTGAAAGTAATTGACCCAGAACTATATTCGGTTGAGGTTCTTGGTGGTTGGGGTAAGAAAAAGGTTATACGACCATTCGCAACCCAATACGACCAGAAGAAACACCGCAAGGAATGCCAGTTACAACCTAATAGAACCATCTACCTTTCACTTGACTTTAACCTTGACCCGTTCGCCTTTAACCTGTACCATATTTGGGAGGACGTTGAAGGGTTTCACCTACACGCATTTGATGAAATGTCTATTGATAGCGGTAGCCTACCTGAAGCCGCAAATCAGATTAGGGCTAAGTATGGTCACTTACTACATAACTTTCACATTACAGGTGATTACAACGGCACGGCACGTAGTATGCAGTCACCAAGCAATGAGAGTAATTACAAGATGCTATTGCGCCTGTTGGGTATATCGGAGCGACAACTAGAAGTTAAGCCAAACCCAAGGCATAAGAACAGCCGTAGCGATTGCAATTTCTTGTTCGCTTATGCTGAAGATATTCGTATCGGGTTAAATTGCGTAAATTTGGAGCGTGACCTCAGAACTGTTGAGGTTGACCCCGATGAGAAGATTATCAAATCAAACAGGAATAAAGCAGAACAACAAGCCGACCATTTGGATGATTTCAGGTACTTGGTTAATTCAAGGATAGTGCAAGAATGGAAAGGGCGAAAACAAAATAGACGATAATGGGAGCACCGAAAGGAAATAAATACAACCAAGTCTGGACTGAAAAAGAAGCCAAAGAAAGGTTTATAAAGGGGTTGCAATACGCTGAAGAAGACACCGAATGCTTTCACTTAGCAGACGCGATTAAGCAGACTGGCATACCCTATTCAACGTATGATTATTTAGCGGAAAAGCATAAAGACTTAGGACTTATAAAAGAAGAGACTAAGATGGAAGTGCTTAGGCGCATCAATAAAGGAACGATTAAAGGCGACTATCCACCAGCCGCTGGGATATGGAGGATGAAGCAATTAGGCGAAACAGATAGACAAGACATCAACCAGAACATTACTTCAAACGAATTGACGGTTACCGTTAAAAGAATGGATAAATGAGCGAAGAATCACTACCAAAGATGGTAAAAACAGATTGTGAGTCAACAGATAATGGCAAAACAATTGTGGCAACTTATACGATTGACGCATCTCAGGCTATTGCTGAACTAAATAAGCTGAAAGAGTACATTGATAACATGGATTTAAACATCAAGATAACCGTTAACAATACAGATAAATGAGTTGCTACACTTGCACGGGCTGCACGGCCACAACAGACCTAACCTCATGCTTTGAAGATGTTACGTTCGGACAGTTTCCAGTAGGCACGGTTAACCTAACCTTTACCTCAACCGTTGACGGCTCTAAGTCGTTCGCTAAGGGTAAGGTATCGGTAACAGACCTAACTATTACAGAAGACAACCTACCTTCATTCGTTAACGGAGTGGCTTATAAGGTCGCTTCTGATGTTGATTGGACACTAGATAGTACAGTGAGGTCTTGCGTGTCGATTATGTTCACATTGAAACGAGATAAGGATGGTGCTTTTATCTCAGGTACTAACGAGGTAGTTACGGTGTGTGATTAATTACTACATTTGACGTAATATTAAAACAAACAACGATGACAAAGGCAGAAAAGAATAATCAAATGAATAGGGCAGCTAGTCGAATCAAAAGGCTAACGTCTTTGATTGAATACCACACTGATAATTACGGGGCGTTATGTGATATTCCTACGGCTATAGGTTTCGCAATGCACAACATCCAAATACTTACAAGGATGAACGCATTAGCAAGCACACCAACGGATGACCTTGTTTGTGTTGGTGGATATAATGCAGGTGGAATAAGAATCAAATGACCCACCTAATCCCACACATCATTCTAATATCAATGGTCACGGTAGGCGCACACCTTGCAGCTATGGAGTTGATAGCAACGTTTATCTGCGACCCTGACTATCTGTTTTATTCTAAGGATTCAAAGGACGTTATGTTTCAATCCAACCGTGATAAGTTCCTTGAACGATGGTCTAAGCCGTTGTTCCTTTGTCCAACGTGCATGGCTTCGGTTTGGGGTACTACACTACACTTTGCGTTTGGTGGTGATGCCTATTACTGGATTCCAGTAGTGTTGGCGGTTGCGTTTACTAATACACTATTTAATAAATGGGCTTCAAGCTAGGTGATACTGTATATATTAAGACAGACCCCGAACAAATGGACGCTATTGTAGTTGGTAAGCGAGAGTTTGTCGGGGGTACTATTACGTACACTATCGGGTTAAATAGTAACTATTACGATATGTACGAGATTGAATTGAGTAAAGAACGCGATGCTTTGAAAGCATTGGGGGTTAGTAAGGAAGAACAAAATAAATGAACATAATCCACACAGCCCTACTCAAATTACTACCGATGCAAAGGTTAATAAACCTACGCAACGCCAAGAACTCAAAAGGGAAACTGAAAGCCGAATTTACAGACGAAAACGGGCGGTGGTGGTCTACCTTCAGCGATGAACAGGATATGCCATTGATTAGGTTGGCGGCTATTCAAACACACATGCAGTACCTAGCAAGTGGACTAACGGGTCAAACCTTTAACGCTGCAATGGAACTACTAACGGAATGCCTTGCAAAGAACGAAATAGTCAACGCTGGAGTGGTTATTCACGACCTAAAGGAAACGCCTAAGAAGATTCTAAACCTCCACTCATTGATTAACATTATTGCAGTTAACTACGTGCGAAGTGATGAAGAGCCAAACGAGGTAAACGAATCAATCCACCAACAGAAATGTAACTGGATGCTCGAACAAATCGAGAACGGTTCTTTTTTTTTGTCTCATCCGAGTTTGATAAAGTCTTTAAATCCGTTCAATCTTTCTGGTCAACAGTTGGAAAGCAACTTAGCCGCATGCCTAAAGGTTCTAAAAAGCCAAAGGCAGAGGTGGGACATACTACGCTCGATGAACGAATCCAGCAAATCAACAAAGACAGACTAGACTTAACGCTATTTCTTGAGAAGCACATGGGAGGAGCTGATGTGTGCTACGCTTATTCACGTCAAACATTTCTTACTAAATTGGTTACCTTTGTAAACGAAGAACTAATTCGTATTAAGAATGGCTGAGATTGTCGCACAGTATAAAATCAACGTTGACGATGCTGTTAAGAGTTTAAATAAAGTTGCCGAAGCGACTAAAAAAACAGAGGAAGGCGGAAATAAAGCAGGGCAAGCAATATCAACAGGAGCGCAAAAAGGGTCTGCTGGTTTTAAAAAAGTAAATCAGGACATTGCTAAAACTAAAACAGGTCTTTCAGGTGTACAAGGTGGCGCACAAAAGGCAGGTACTGCATTTAAAGCTATGGGTGTTCAGCTATTGGCTGCACTAGGGGTAACCGCTATAATCTTCAAGATAGTTGAAGGGTTCAAACAACTAATCACGGTTAATAAAAACTTTGAGTTTCAGATGGCGAAAGTTCAAGCCATCACAGGTGCTACTTCTGAAGAGATGAAAAATCTAACGTCTAACGCGAAGGCTTTAGGCGCATCAACTAAATTCACGGCTACCGAGGTAGCAGGATTACAGGAAGAGTACGCTAAACTTGGTTTCAGTACGGATGAGATTCTAAACACTACAGAGGCGACACTAATGCTAGCAGAAGCAACAGGTTCTGACTTAGCACAAGCGGCAAACATAGCTGGTCAGGTGTTACGTGCTTTTAAACTTGATGCGTTGGAAACTCAGAGAGTTACTGATGTGATGGCATTGTCTTTTTCATCTTCAGCATTGAATATTGAGAACTTCGCAGAATCAATGAAGTATGTAGCTCCAATCGCGGCAACTGCTAATATACCAATTGAGACTACTACAGCGTTATTAGCTAAGTTGGCAGATGCTGGACTAAGAGGCTCAATAGCTGGAACGGGACTAAAGAACCTACTTACAAACCTTTCTGATGGAAGTAGTTCACTATCTAAAAAGCTAGGCTTTGCCGTTACCAATTCAGAAGACCTATTTAAAGCATTTAAACTATTAAAAGGTGGTAGTGTTGACCTTACAGAAGCCCTAGAGTTATCGGATAAAAGAAGCCTTGCTGCATTCTTAACTCTTATTGAGGGTGCTGATAGCGTAAAGGAATTATCAGGGGAGTTTGATAATGCTAAAGGTGCAGCCGAAGCTATGGCTCTGATTATGCGCGATACTTTATCTGGAGACATAGACCAAGCATCAGCAGCATGGGAGGGCTTACTATTGTCATTAGGTAAAACTGGCGGTATACGTTCTACTGTACAGACGGTAACGCAGATTATAGGCGGAATGACTAAGGCTATCATGGTAGCCGCTGGAACATGGCAAGAAAGTCAAAATGAGTTCTTTAATGCAAAGGCATCAAAAGAAGGTCAAAGTAGGGCTACTGATTTTATATCAAAACTAAAAGAAGCAACAACCGACCAAGGTGATTTACTGGAGCAACTAACGGCTAAGACAGAAAGCGCACAAAAGAGCGTTGATGCTATATACCAAGACCAATTAGCTAGCAGGTTAGAGGTGGCGCACATAGACGAAGGATTAGCAGGGTGGAGACTTGAAAGCACAAAACGCCAACTAAAAGAAGATAAAAAGAGGGTAGAGGCTAGCATACAGGGTGATGAAGAGTCTATTAAAACTCTCAATGCTTATATATCTACAATCCAAGAATATATTGACAGGCAAAAAGAGGCTTCAGGTGTTGATGATGCTGAAACTCAGTCTCAAATCAATAACGTTTTTGCGATTAAAAAAGCGATAAAAGAGCTAGAGGAAACGCGCGATGCTGAAGGGACTTCTCGAAAAAGGATATTCGAGATAAACAGTGAGTTAATCACATTAGAGGAACAGTTAGCAATACTACTTGGTAAGGAAACCGAGGCGATGAAGGAAGCGCGTGAGGAGCGTGAGAAAGCCATTAAAGCAATTGAGGACGAAGCTAAAGCATTACGTAAACTTCTAAAAGCCAAGATAGATGCAATGCACGATAGTGAAGAGAAAGCAATGGTCGAAGCCTTGGAAAGCATCGAGTTTCGTTTTGCTCTTGAAAAGCTATACACAACCCAATCCATAAGCGAAGCCGATGGGCGTAGCGATGCTTTACTTCAAATAGAACATGATAGGCTCGAAGCGATATTAAAGGCGCGCAGGGAGTTCGGAATGGAAACCATTGAGCAAGAACAGGCACTTGCCGACTTGCAGGCTGGGATATTAGATGGGCAGAACAAGAGTGGTGATGGTGCCGGAATATCAAGAGGCGAAGTAAATGGCAATAAGTGGTGGTTTGATGGGATGTCAGACGCTCAATTGGGAGAGTTTGAGGATTCATTAGCCATTACAGAGCAGTATGTTGGGGCTATTTCTGGGCTGTTTTCAAATCTAGCTGCACTTCAATCTCAACTCGCACAAGAAGAACTTAAAAACCTAGACGAGCAATTAGAAGCTGGTGCGATTTCACGTGAGGAATACGATATACGAAGAAGACAAATACTTACACAACAGGCTGAAGACCAAAAGGCTTTTGCTGTGTTTGATTCTGCTATTAATGGTGCTTTAGCCATTGTTAATGCGTTTGCTGAAGGTGGGCCGATATTAGCCGCTATTGTGGGATTGGGTGTGGCTGCTCAAATAGCCGCTATTGTAGCCGCTCCAATTCCTCAATTTGCACAGGGAGTTATCGGGCTGAAAGGAAAAGGAACAGAAACAAGCGATGAAATACCAGCAATGCTATCCCTTAATGAGTCGGTTATGACAGCAGCAGAAACAAGGAAATATAACGCAGAACTTTGGGCTATGCGTAACGGCACGTTCGACAAGTTAATGAAGGAGAAATACTCAGTACCTAAGATTGATGCCTCCTTGTTTAGTGGATGGGGTGATATGGGTAAATCTGCTAAATTAAACGGGCTAATGGCAACACTTAAAGACCATAACATTATCGCGGCACTTGATAGGTCTAGGCAATCACAGACTAACGGGTTTAAGTATTTAGCGAAGGAATTAAAGCAAGGCAACAGAAGAAAAAGAGGCGGATATGATTCAATTTGAAATAGACGGTAACTCTTTTGCAGACCCTGAAAACTGGCAGGATATTTCTGAGAGGGTTTACTTTTCTCCAGATGTTCTTGGATATTTATACGAGGTTAACGGAACGCTCGGTTTTGGTTCAGGCGCATACGCATACCTTAGAGGGCTTTTCTTTGAAAATGGGTGCAATGTAGTGCCTTGCGTTATTACTATTGATGGTAGGGTGGTAAACGTAAACATATTCTTAAACGATGTGATTTGGTCGCTTGATGATTGTGTTGCTAGTGTTGAATTTGTAGATAATACTTACACATCATACATTGAAAATAATAAGGAAATAAAGGCATATTTAAACGTGCCTCGTTCAAAGAACGATGTAGATATATCAGCATACACAACAGTAACAACTGGATGTTCGTTTTTAGGATACGAAACAGGCGTTGATACTACTTCAACTGGTAGAGAAGGGATTAGGCTTTACGATGCGTTTAAGTTTATGATAGCTTTTATTTCAGACGGTGAAATGGATTTTGATAGTATTTACATGGCTACCGAATCAGACCCTGCACTACCATCAAATAATAGAAACCCAACTTTATTTGACCCCGCAGAAATTAGAAATGGGGGAGGTTCTGCGCATCCTTATATTTCATTTGAAGACCTTATTTCTGATACATATTCGATGTATAACGTTCACTTTGGAATTGAAATGCAAGCGAATGGCAGACCATTATTTAGAATAGAGCAACCCGAATACTTTAGAACATCGACATCTGGTATAACAATAGATAACGCAAGAGGCGTAAAACAACAATCTGACGTTTCTAAGTTCTATCAGTTGGTTAAGATTGGTAGTGCTGAAGTATTAGATACGCACCCGTACTACGACCCTATTCAGTTGTTTTCGTGGAATCAGGAAGAGTACCACTTAGGGGGTAAATGCAACAACCAATCAATATTAGATATTCAGAACGTTACTATTATTTCTGACACCAATATCATTCAAGACGCATTACCTATTCCTTCGGGGGGTAGTGATAGTGATTCTTTTGATGGTGATGTAGTTATCGTTGTGCTGGATGGTGATAACGTAACTATACCAAGCCCTAACCCAACTAACGGGGCATTTCAAAACTATAATTTCTTACTAAAGAATGACGAAATACTTGATAGGTTTTATGGGGCAATCCCTCAAAGTATATTCTTATTTCTTGGCGAAGGTGACAACGATGCAAGAAGCGAACAACAATCAACTACGTCCGTTGGTTCTGCTACTGTTATTACAAACCCCGTGTTTAACACAATTGGAACTTACGCGCAGTTTGTAGATTTTCCAGTTGAAACAACAGACCCAAACAACAACATGAGAATAGACCCGACAACATTCGGGTTTGATGGCACACTCACTCAGTCTAACGTTAGGATTTTTGAGTCACCCGTTGCTGGTGTTTATGATGTGTTGTTCGAGTTGCGCAATAGCGGTTTAGACTGGCAGTCTCAAAACGGAGCGGTTTACTTAATGGTTTATAATACGTCATCTCAGTTAGTTCCCGAAAGAGTATTCCCGTTTGGTGATAACTTTGGAGATGAAGCTGATTTAATACCGATATTACAAGGTCAAGGGTACGCGCAGTCGATTAGAGGAAACATATACACCGATAACGGGGTTAACGTATGCAGCGGTAGTCAAACCTTGTTTCTTGATGCTGGCTGGAAAGTGTGCGTGATGTCTACATTTAGATTTAATCCAGACCCATCAGTAAGCTACATTCCAACCATGTATTTTGAGGTGTTTGATAATCTAACAATTGAAAAGACTTATAATCCAGAAAACAACTACTTGTTAAAAACAAGTGTTGACTATCCTATTGACTGCGATACTTGGGAAAAGTACTTGCTAGACAGGAATGCTGAAATAACAATCACTACGCCTAACGGTAATATTTCAGGATATGTTAATGATATTGAACGAAACGCAACAACAGGTGACGCTACAGTTTCTATTTTAGGTAAATTTGCACAAAGCATATGAGCATATCAATACTACCATACCAGCCGTTGCCATTCAGCTTAGAGCTAAATTGTACACTTCCGTGTGCTAATTGGGTGCAAAAGATTGAACGAACAGACCAAACATCTATTCAATTTGGCTTTGGTGCTTGTCCCACGGCTGCGACTATTATTGATGGTGGTGACTTCTCAGGCGGTGGTTCTAATTGGACTCAGGTAGGTACGTGGACTTTTAGCGGTGGTATTGCTTCGTCTCCTGTTTCAGGAACGAGTGGTAACATTAGCCAAGTGGTAGCGATGGAAGGTGTTGATTACGTTGAGGTATCGTTTAACCTCACTCTAAACAACGGTGTGTTCTTCTTGCTTGCAGATGGTAGCTACGTTGAGCAGATAGATTTTAGTGGTACTAAAACGCTTATCGTTCCAGTTAGCGGTACGTCTGCTGAGTTCTTTTTCTTATTCAGCGCGGAGTTAGGCGGTCAAATATCCAATATCATAATCAAGCCTATAAATACTAGGGTTAGATTAGACGTGTTTAACGCTGCAAATACGAGTGTTGCTACTATTCCAGATTCATGGTTTACGTTTAACGAAGGGTTCTTAACTGCTAATTTTAGCAATTGGGGTTCTTTATCTCTTGCAGATGGATGTTATAGTTTAGGTATTTACGACCCTTGCGAGTGTTCTCAATTTGGGTTTATTGGCGATAACTTCAAAGTACCTAATCAATGGCGTGTAATTACAGGATTAGCAACTATAGAAAGTGGTGCAATGACCTTTAATTTTGTTGGTCAAACACAAGTTCGTTCACGTGCGTTTCTTTGTCCAAATGTAGATTATGATATTGAATACACTGTGGCTGGAATAGGAGCAACGCAAGACGTACAAGTAAGAATAGGAACTACAAACGGGGCTGTGAGGTCTTCTAATGGAACATACACGGAAACCTTATCTACTACCTTTACGGGTAACATTGAGGTTCGGTTTATAGCTAACGATGGCGGTGGGGTGTCTTCATTTGAGGTTACTGATTTTAGCATAGCTGCAGCAACTCCAATCGTATCACACACGTCTGTTGATTTTTCACTAAAGGATAATCATAAGTGCAGCGTATTAGTTGGCGCGTGTGGTGTGGGTAATGAGTTTAACTTCGGGTTTAATGGTACAGGATTCAATCCAATCATTCGCTTAGAAGGTACTTATAGGGCTGGGTCATTTCCAACTACCCGAACGGATTACGAATATTCAACGGGGCAAAAGGACGTTCCTTATATGCGAACTCGAAAGGCTAAGACCTTGTTTATTGGTGCGCCTGAATACGTAATGGACTGGTCCGTTATGTGGTTAGGGCTTACGAACGTTTCAATTGATGGTGTAGCGAAGTTCTGCGAAGACCAAGAACCTCCAAGCATATCACTTGAGGACGATGTAGATTTGGGTTTTGCTACCTTTACGTTTAGCGATAAGACAGAACTCACAGAAAAGCGTAGTTGTACTACATTGCCTAATACGGGTTGTGCTGATGCAGGTTATGCGCTTACGGTTAGTGGCTCGGGACGTTTCCCATTTGGTAAGCAAACTATAATCAAAACAGGCGGTAACTTACTAATATGGGGTTAATTTTAAACAAATAATTATGGCAGAAAATACAGTAGACGTAACAGCATTAGCATTGAGAGCAGGTTCTGGCTTAGTATCAGCAGACCAAGTAATAGTATTCGACCAAACAGGCAACACGGATAGGATGCCTTTTGCTGATGCTGTTGCGGAGGCTAATAGTCAAAACGGCTGCGTTTGCACGTTAGACGATGGTACGATGCAG
>FUWD013190954.1_pt1 | contig 11439 bp, 13 predicted proteins | sample 1063281 | NCBI WGS metagenome assembly FUWD01 (sample SAMEA79048168, study PRJEB19326) | metagenome | biome: marine
CATGCCGGGCACGCGGGCGATGGCGACCCCGAGGACGACGGCCAGGAGGCGCAGGAGCCAGGCGAGCAGGGCTCGCTGCCGGATGGTCAACTTGCCCCTGCGGCGGATCGCCAGCTTGATCGGCATCTTCGCCACGCTGACGACGACGTTGATCGCGATACCCAGCCCGAGGCAGTAGCCGACGATCGTGGAGACCTGCGCGGGAGTCACTACACCACCCGCACGAGCCGGTAGCGGGCCTTCCCCGTCGCCGGGTCCACGACCGCGTCCATGACCTGCCCTGACTTCTTCGGGTCGCGGTAGGGCGCTCCGAGGCTCAGGTGGATCCACGAAGGCTCCCCGTGCGCGTAGCCCTCCAGGATCAACTGGCCGAAGGCCAACCCCGAGCCGGCGATCCACTCCCAGACCTCGCGCAGCGGGACGCCGACCACATGGAAGTCCGCGGCCTCGCCCCGCATGTGCTGGCTGGTCTTGCTCCCGCCGATGGTGGCATTGAGCAAGGGCATCCTGAAGCCGCTGTGGATGACAACGGGCGCGCCGAAGTGCTCGCGGATGGGCTCCAGCAGGGTCAGCGCCAGCGCGCTCAGCCGCTCCGCGATGGCGGGCGCCTGGGCCATGATCAGATTGTCGCTCAGGTAGTCCCGGTGATCAGTCCGGGCCAGCTCTGACAGCGTGAAGTGGGGCGAGATGCTCATGCGCGGAGTCTACTTGACGCGCTGGAGGTAGGAGCGATTCCCACGACCCGGCCCGCCATGGTGCGGCGGCATGTCGGGGGAGACGCCCAGGTGCTGCGCGAGGATGGCGCGCAGAGCCTCGGGTGCTGTGATCCCGCGGTCTTCGGCCAGCTCGTAGAGAGCCGCCTTCATGCGCGCGGGGACCTTGACTGCGATGGTTTCGGTGGTAGCCATGCGCGGAGTCTACCGCAGCTCGAAGCTACGGGTGCTGCCCGGTTCCGATGCGGCCCATCGCCGCCTTCGCCGCGCTGAACTGGTCGTCGAGCATGAGCGTGACGACCATCGAGAGCGTCTGGATATCCGACCGCGCCGTGTGCCGGTCCCGGCGAAGGCTCGTGATGATCTCGTTCTGCTTGTCCATGGCAACGCTGAAGCTCTCGCTCTGCCTATTCAGGGCGACGGTGAAGCTCTCCATAGACCGAGCCATCGCCGCCATCGTGGCGGTCTGCCTTCCGTAGTCGCCCGCCAGCTTGCCCCAGGCGATCAGAATGCTCAGCACCAGCGCGACCGCGGGCAGGAGGGGCACTACGAGGGTGGAGGAGTCGTGCATGGATGTCTAGATCGTGTAGTCGCGGATCCGGTACAGGACTTCGACCTTGACGGGCGAGTCACCCGCGGCGGTGTACCAGTCGTCCAGCGTGCGGAGGCTGAGGCTGGTGTTCTCGACCGGGGCGACCTTCGCCGCGTAGATCGTGCGGTGCTGGTCGCTTGCCACGTTGTTGAAACCGGCATCGCTGATGATGTCGGTGCAGATCGTCGCGGGGCTGGTGAACTGGATCGTGGTATTGCCGGTGTTGTCGTAGGGGACCGAAGCGAAGTCGAGGAAGATGTGGGCGCTGACGACTTCGAGGAACTTGCCGGCGCCGGGAATCGAGACGATGATCACGGGGCTCGTCTTCATCGAGCCGGCCTTCCCTGCGCCGCCACCTCCTGGGATGGTGGTGGTGGAGGAGAAGACCTGCCCGATCTCGTACTCGGCCTGAGATGCAGCCCCGAGCGCGGAGAGGGCAGCGGCGGCGGAGGTCGAGCCGGTGCCACCGTCTGCGACGGGGACCGGGAGGGTGGATGGCAGGCGGTTTTCGGGAAGGCCGGTGATGGGCATCAGATCAGCTTGACTTGCGCGACGGGAACGCCAGCCGCAGCCTTGATGTTGTACGTCCAGCCAGAGCCCGCCACGAGGTCGGTGTAGTAGCTCTGTCCCGCGGCGATGTAGTCCTCAGCCACGGTTCCGCCCTGGTCGGTGAGCCGGAACGTGAACGCGGCATCGGCTGTGCGCGGCACGGCATCGACCACGCGCACCTCAAGGCGTCGGACGCCGGAGGGGATGGTCTGCTCTGCGCCGAGGTAGGCGACGGTGAGGTTATGGTTGCGAATGTCGGCCATGGTGACTCCTTACAACGAGACTCTACCTAGGATCCGCAGGCCGAGGCCGACCTGTTCCGAGGTGGTGACTATAACCGACTCCACGATCGCGACCTCAGAATCGAGGCCGATCTCCGAGTCAGTGACGGTGACGACTGCGCCTGGCTCCATCCATGCCCACTCGGGATCGACCTCGTAGTGGACGAGGCGGGACTGGACGCCGTAGCGGCGGGCGAGGTACTGGCAGACGAGGTGTGCGGTGGAGTCTGCTAGGACGACGTCGGAGGAGATCTCCAGCGTGCGGATCTGGGAGAGGTCGCCCCCCGCGTAGTCGAGGAAACCGCGCTCCAGGTAGGCGTCGAGCACTACCCCGGTTGCCAGGCTCAGCCGGTCCCGCGCGCCCGTGTAGACGAGCGTGGACTGGTAGGCGTCCTCCGAGTAGTCCAGCGCGTAGTCAAGGCGGATCTCTTGCTTGAGCGCGTCGGGGTCGGAGTACTCCACCGAGCCGACCCGAGCCGCCCCGATGGCGTCCGCGTCGAGGTGGGCTACCGCATCCGCCGACGTCGCGCCCCACGACCACACGGCGTAGTAGAGGCCACCGTCCCCGACCCTCGCGGACACCGGGAGGATCGGCGCGAGGTGGGTCTGGATCCAGTCGATCGGTGAGACGCGGTCTTCCTTCCCCGGGACGATCGCAGCGTCGAGGCGGAAGCCGTTGAGCCGTTCGGCGGAGACCTCCATCCGTCCCGAGTCCACCCGGGCGCCGGAGCGGTCGAGCATCCACGCCATGATGTCGCCCGCGCCTCGCATCGGAACCGTTGGGTCGGAGGTCGAGGGGACGCCGGCCCCGCCAGCGGCAGGCCATCGCACGTAGTATTCGGAGGAGGTCTCCCCTGCGCTCTCGGGCAGGGTCGAGGTAACTGCCGACATTGCAACGCCGTCCCACGCAGGCGTTACTGTCTCGGTGAGGCCCGTGTTCGTGTTGACGATTACGACGTCGCCCGGGACGGTCGAGTGCCCGCAGATGCGAAGCGTGCCAGTGGTGGCGGCTGGGATCATCAGGTGGTACAGCGCGGGGCTCCCGTATCCCGCGGCGCCTCCAGGCCGCCCGAAGATGATCGGGTAGTACTGCCCTGGGAGGTCGCCATTCTGTAGAGCCAGGGTGCCATCGAAGGCCACGCGCTGAGCTGGCCCTGGAATCAGCCCCGGCGCCATCATGGGCGCTTCCTCGATCGTCAGGGATACGGGCTCCTCCTTCGCGCCGTACTCCACGCCGCGGACTGCGCCGACGAGGATGGCGCGCGCCTCGGTCTGCCCCTCCACCCACATGCTGAGCGTGCCCGTCGCTGCTCCGAGCGGGTGCCCGGCCTTGATGCGCTTGGGGACGTCCACGAGGTCGTCTAGGTACAGGTCGAGGGAGACGGAGCGCGAGGACGGCGTTGAGGCGAAGAGGTCGAGCCGGTCTTCCCACGACCCGTCAAAGCGGAGGCCGTCCGTGTAGGTGATGGTGTCGGTCCCTATCGTGACCTCGATCGCCTCCTCGCTCAGATGGTAGGTATGGCCTCCCCATGCCAGGTCGAGCAGGAAGTGGGCCGCCCCGTCCCTGAGTGTGGCAGGGGAGAAGGCCACTAGACCTCCTCTCGGATCGTGATGGTGCCGGCCCGGTTCAGCTCGGTGGAGCCCTCAAGGCCCAGGACATTCTCGGTCCGGGTGTTCGTCTCGATGCGCCCGTAGATGAACTCGCGCGGGTCGCTCAGGGCGTGGGAGGCGGCGGTGTCCACGGTGACGCGGGAGAGGTAGACCACCGGGACGACGGGGCCCGCCTGCGCTTCGACTACGCCCTCGAGGAGCTGCACCAGGTCGTAGGGAGTGGAGACCGACAGGGCCGTCGTCGTCTGGCCTCCGATCCACGGAGGCACGGGCGAGGATGCTTGCACGAGCGAAGCGTCGACCGCGGTGTCGGCCCAGGACAGATCCACCACTCGGCGGGACGGTCCCCGCGTGCGAGCTCTGCGCGTCCCGCCCTGGCGGCGGAAGACCTCGGCGTCGTGCTCCCGCGTCTGTGTCCAGCCCCGGTCGTACTCGTGGCCGAAGACGACGAGGTGCCCCAGCATCAGCGTCCCGATGCGGTAGTAGCCCTCGGCGGTCTTCTGCGCCGGGATGTTGAGCCGCATCAGGTAGTCATTGCTGCTGTAGCTGGAGACGATGACGCCCGCGTTCGTGCGGCGCAGGATGCCCGTCCCGGTGTTCGTGGCTCCGAGCGCGCCCGGCAGGTTGTCGCGGTCGAGCTGGAAGGTGGGGTGCTTCGTCAGGTCGTCGCTGACCCACGCTCCCTCCGTATTCCGCTTGACGGTGTGGAGGTCGTCGGCCCCGCCGATCGCAAGGTCGAAGGTATCGCCCGCGTGCGCCTGGTGCCAGACGTACCGCTTCGCCGTCCCGGCAACCCCGGACTGCGGGTAGAGCGTGTCGCCGCGCCTGTCGTACTTGAGCCCGGTCCAGTCCGTGGTCGAGTCCCACCCGGCGATCTGCGTCCACGCCGCGCCGCTGTAGGTCTCCAGGGCCACGGTCGCGAGGTTCGTGTTGAGCAGGACCATCCCGAGCGCGTGGTTGAGCATCCGCGACGAGGCGAAGTCAGCGTCCAGCTTGAACGTGATGTACGCCTGCACGTTGTCTGCGGTCGAGCGCCACGCGCGCCGAGGCGAGGGCGCGATCGTCGGGAAGATGTTGGTCAGCGCGTACTCGTGCGCCGGCTCGATGTCCCACTTCTCCCCGAGGTATGTGGGGCCTCGGGTAGCGTAGAGACGGACGCCATCGTGGAGCAGCGCAGGGGCCGTGCTGTAGGCGCGCGGGTGGAGGTCGGCGGGGTTGGCCCAGACGTCAGCCATCGTGACAGCGCCGTTCGATGCCGGGCCCCACTGCGTGCCCCACATGTTGAAGCCAACGTGCCGGAAGTACGACGGCGAGGCGTTCGGATCGATGGTCCCGAAGCGGCAGGCGTTGTCCGTCGCTGATGCAGTGTTCGTCAGGCTCGAGGACGTCGGGCCCGCCGTCCACTCGGTGCGCTGCGGAGTGACCGGCGCATACCAGGAGACGAGGTTGCCGCCGCTGTCGATGGCAACGCGGATCCGGATCTCAGGGTCTGCGGCCCCCATCGCCACGACCTGAGTGGCGCCGACCTGAGCCGCCGCGTTCGTGTCGTAGATGGCCCAGCCGGTAGAGGCGATCTGCACCCGGACGCTGTAGGTGAAAGTCCCGGCCGCGCCTCCGCTCGTGCCGTCGCTGAGCACGAGGTGGAGGTGGCATTGATCGGTGGTGACGTCGCCGCCATCGGTCTTCGCCACGATCTCCCCAACGCAGGTCGTGGTCGTCGCGTCGTTAAAGTTCAGGCTGTGGCTGTGGATAACCGCTGCGTCGATCTGGAGCAGCAGGTCCGCGGTGATGGACTCCGCGCCAGCCCCGACGCTCGCCCATCCCAGGTTCGCAGGCAACTCGACCCCGAGGTACAGGCCGCCCGGCTTGCCGTTGTCGTCGCTCTGCGACCACGGCACATAGGCGGTGTCCTCGAAGTTGTCGATGACGGTCCCGCCTACCTCCTCGTCGGTGGCAGGGACGGTCGCGGAGGAGTAGCCCCCGAGGTACACGCAGAGCAGGGCGCTGGCCGAGTCGGTCTGGACCGGGACGGTGTAGCGCGTGACGAGCAGGGCCAGCCCGCCCGTGCTGGTGCAGGCGAACTCGTTGAGCTCGACGTCTACGGCCCCTGCGTGGAGCTCAGCGATCGGCCCGCCCCACGGCTCCCACGAGTCGCCGCGGGTCAGGCTGCGGAAGACGGAGGTCGCGTAGGACGCTGCCCCGTCGTTGACGGCTGCGGCGATGTAGAGGGCGCCGTCCTCGTCTTCCCAGATGGCACAGGACGGCTTGCCTCCGGGGATCTCGCTGTCCACGACAGCGGCGGTTACGGTCTTCGCGCTCTCGTAGGCGGAGCCGATGGCGCGGGAGTGGTAGCGGCGCGTTCCGTGCCCGTTGTCGTAGGCGAGGATGAACCCTCCGCCGGCCATCGCTTCGACGTCGATCGCTGCCGGGTTCTCCCCGTCCACATCCCAGGTCAAGTAGACGTTGTCGAAGTGACAGCCGCGGTCGGTGCTGGCGTACTGCGCCACCTCCTGCGTGGCCCCGCTCAGGTATTGGATGAAGAGGACGATCGCCCCGCCGTTGTAGGCGGCGCGGACCTCGTTGATCGTGATGCCGACCGCAAGATCATCGCGGAGCACCTGGGTCTCGCCCAGCGTCCACGAGGTCCCCGCGTCGTCGCTGTAGTACATGATCAAGTTTCGACCGCTGTACGCCTTGAGGTAGGCGAGGACGCGGCCTTCGGGGCGAAGCTCCACGAGGCAGGGGCAGGGCTGGGTGGAGGGGAGCCGCTTGGAAGAGATCGTGCCGGTCGCAGTCCACAGGCCCGTCGCCGGGTCGTATCGCTGCGACTTGACGGCCCCGAGCGCCGCGCCCTGCTCCTGGTAGGAAGCGAGCACGCGCCCGTCCGTCAGTCTGGCCACGCTGGGGAGGGAGCCGCCCGAGGTGCCCGTCCCTGCGAAGAGGACGGAGTAGGGGTTGACGAGCTGGTATCCCTCCCACCCGCTGTACTGCGAGGTCGAGTCGCCTCCGGTGACGTCGCGCCAGACGAAGGCCGCGTTCCCCGGCCCGGGGTTGCCTCCGCGGCCAGAGCGGATCTCGATCTTCCCCTTGTCGGTCTGGTCCCCGCTGGCCTCAAGGACCATCGCCGTGGACTGCTGAGCCACCGGGACGCCGGCCCGCGCGCCTGCTTGCGTGTACGAACTATCGGTGGTGGTAGCCCCGATGGCTGCGAGGTTGTCGGGACCGATGCGAGTGTCAGGGACGAGCAGGCCCCGAAGCTGCGACCTGGAGATCCGGGTGGATGCCATTACCAGACCCTCGCAGAGCCGACCCGACGCGGGCGGGATTCTCGGATGGCGGAAGCGAGCGGGCCGTCAGGGCGGCGGATGGCCTCGACGTTCTGCACATCGACCGTCCTGTTGTTCATCTGGAGTACCAGCGTCTGCGACCTCGCACCCTCGCCTCGATTCTGCGCCTGGACAGCGGTTGCCCCGCCGAACGCCTGTACCGCTGCGGGGTTTAGCACGGCCTCGCCCCGGCGCAGGGTAGCGCGGAACTCGTCGGGGGCGAGCCCGGTATCAGCCATGCCGCCCGAGTGGAACGTGGGGCCGGCGGCGGCCTTCGCGATGACGCCTGCAAGGGCGCCAGCGGACGCGACACCGGCTGCGACCATGAAGCCGATCGCAGCAGGCCAGGGACCGGCAGCGGCCTGGGAGATGGACAGCGGGACGTTGATGGCTGCGAGCAGGACGGCCATCGCGGTCTCCGCTTCCCATGCCTGCTTCATCGCCTTCTTACGGGCGGCGGTCCCCTCCTCGGTCGATGCAACGGCGAGGTCACCGAACGCGCCGACAGCGGATCCCAGCGAGGAGAGCACGGCGCCTGCCATCGAGCCGTAGTCCTGCTCGCCCTCGACGCGGGCGGTCCTGACCTCCTCGATGTTGTAGAGCTCCTTCCCCGCGGTCTCCTTTCGGATGGCGCGGATCCGCTCGGCGGTCTCCTCCTCCAGCGCAAGCTCGGCAGCCTTCGCCGCCCCGATCGCCTCAAGGCGTTGGTCCTCGGTGGCGGCGCTGGACTCCACGACCGCGGCCAGATTCTCGTTGATGGCTGCGAGGGTGCGCTCCTGCTCAAGCCTGATCTGCGCCTCGTCCCCGGCGCGCTGAGCTACCAGGTCCTCGGACATCGTGCGGAGGCTGTCGAATGCGGCAGCCATCCGCCGCGCGTTGGCCTCGGCCTCCTTCGCTGCATCGTCGGAGAGCGGGCCGACCGCTCGCCCGGCTCCGGGCTTTCCTCCTCCTCCGCCGCCGCCACCGCCGGCAGGCGGGCCGGTTGGGTGCAGGTTCTCCCCGAATCTGAGCTCCCCCTTGAGCCGCCGCTGTACTTCGATCGCGCGCTCGATGTCGGCGGAGAGCTGCTGCGTCTGCGCGCTGGCAACGCCGATGAACAGGTCCCCTGCCTCGGACACCTTGAGGTCCAGCTTCAGCTTCTCGATCTTGTCGGACTGCCGCTCGATCGCCTTGTTCCCCTCCTCTGTCGCGGCGCGGGCGCGGGCCTGCTCGTTGCTCAGGCCGAATAGAGCGCGCATGGCAAGGTTCGCACCGCCAGCGACATCAGCGAGGAACTTGACGGACGTTTCAAGGGCTGGAGTAAGGCCGGTAAGGAACGAGTCGGCGGTGCCAGAGGCCGACCCCTTCAACTCGTCAAGGGACTGTTGGAGCGTCCCGCCTGCCAGCTTGTCCATCTCCGCGGCGCGGGCGACCCCCTCCTTGAAGGCCTGCGCCAGCTTCTTTGCGCCCTCGATCATCGGGCCCAGGGTCACGGCCTTGGTCAGCGTGGACATTGCCCGAGCCTGCGCCCGGGTCGCATCCGCCGCCGACTTCGCCGCGCGCTCCGCTCCCTTGATCTCGCGGGAGAGCTGGGCGGCTAGCTGCTTCGCTTCCTTGCCTCCGATGTCGGGGATCTTCGCCAGCTCCTCGCGGAAGCCGTCGAGGCGGGCAACGATATCAATGCCGACGACCTCGTTAGCCACGGGCCACCTCCTTCGCGATGGCGGCGCTGATGGCCTTCGCGCGCTTCCTCATGGGGGCGCGGACGAGGACCGGGAGCAGTTGCTTCCCGTCGCTGGCCTCGGGGTTCGGTCGGTGCATCGTGGCGATCTTCTTCCCCGCGGGGCCTGGTCGCCACGGTCCCCGAAGCGAGGCCGGAGCCGCGTACCACTCGGGAGGGGTGACGTCTGCGAGGATGGTTGATGTGCGGGTCGGACGGTGGACGTAGACGGGGACGGGCTTGCCGCCTGCCTTGCGCGTGTCGGTGGAGCCGACCGAGATCCGGATCTCCCCCTTCGCGACGTCCACGGTCTCCACTGCCTCGATGTCGCCAGAGCGCCCGGTGATTCGGTTGACGCCGTTGGCCCCGTACCACTCGGCGCGGGCTTCGGCTGCTACCTCTTCGGACGCTGCGCGGAGCTGGACGATCGCGGCGGTCTGGGTCTTGTCCACGAGCCGTCGCACGAAGTCCTCCAGCGCCCCGTCTAGGGACACTGTGACGCCGCCTTCGGTCACGCGGAGGCCTGCCATCGTCATCCCTTCCGCGCGGCCTTCGCCTCGGCTTCGTCCACCTTGAGCACCGCCAGGACGGCCACCTGCTCCTCTCGTGGCAGCTTCTCAAACCACCGCAGATCCCCCGCGCCGTAGCGCAGGCTCAGACGGTAGGCGGCGAGGTCTGCCCTACCGCGCCGCCCTCGGAGAAACCCGCCGCTGCATCGACCTCCTTCTCGCGAGGGAAGAGGGCGGTCGTCATCTCCTGAAGCAGCGGCAGCGCAGCGGTCGCGACGTCCTCGACGGAGGCGCCCTGCTCGCGGAGGTAGCTGTAGACCCGCTCGCCGTAGACCATCAGGTCGGCGCCGCTCTTCGCCCAGGTCGTCCCGCTCTGCGCCCCGATGCCGCAGGAGAGCCCGATGGCTGCCGCGGAGACGCGGGCGGCTCGGCTCCAGTTGCCAGACTCGCTGGACGCGAACCACAGATGCACCAGCTCCTCGCGCTGCCCGAAGCTGGGCAGGTCTGCGATGTGCTTGCGCCCGAGGATGGATACCGGCTCAGTCATGCTAGGCCCGGGTGATGCCGGCGGAGGCCACGAGGTGCGCCTTGCCCGACACGGTGAACTTGCCGGGGATGCCCTCTGCGAAGGACACCTCCCCAACGCAGTAGTTGAGGACGATCGTGCCGTCAGCCGCGGCGCCGTAGTTGGTCTGTTCGGCCGTGAAGGTCATCTTCAGCGCCCAGACATCCGCGGAGGCGCCGAGGGTGGAGACTCCGCCGCTGAACGCCCCGGTCTTGCAGAAGGCATCGACCACGTTGTTCGCGGTGGCGTCGGACCAGTCCACGGCATGAGCCGAGAAGCTGAAGTCCAGCGGAGCCTCGGTGGTCTTCCGCACCGTGTACTCGATGCCGCGGTCGTAGAACTCCTGGGTCTGCATGTTGGCCTGACGGAACGGCCCGACCGTGAAGTCCCCGTCCTCGTAGGCGACCGTGACGGAGATGGGCGAGCCGGTGGCGTCCTCCAGCAGAAGGGTGCCATCGCGCGGGATGATCGGGACAGTGGGGACGGCCATGGCTGGCTCCTCTTGCTAGGCGCGGGTGATTCCGTTGGAGCCCTGGAGATGGGCCTTGCCGGAGACGGTGAACTTCCCGGGCAGGCCTTCCGCAAAGGACACCTCCCCGACGCAGTAGGTGAGGGTGATGGACCCGCTGGTCGTGGCGCCGTAGGTCGTCTGGTCGGCGCCGAAGACGATGGTGACGGCCCAGGCGTCAGCCGAGGCGCCCAGGGTCGAGACGCCAGCGGAGAAGCCGCCGGTCTTGCAGAAGGCATCGACCACGTTGTTCCGCGTGGTGTCGGACCAGTCCACCGCGTGCGCGCTGAAACTGAAGTCCAGCGGGGCCTCGGTCGTGCGGCGTACCGCGTACTCGATCCCGCGGTCGTAGAACTCCTGCGTCTGCATGTTCCCCTGCCGGAAGGGCCCGATCGTGAAGTCGCCGTCCTCGTAGAGCACCACGACCGACAGGGGGGTAATCGCGGTGGCGTCGGAGATCGTGATGGTGCCATCGCGAGGGATGACCGGGACTGTCGGGACGGGCATGGCGATCTCCTACTGGAGCGGGATCCGGTGGTAGACGAAGAATCGAACGGTGGTGTCGAACCACTCGCCGGAGGGAACGACGAGGCGCCCAGCGTCCCGCCAGACGACCTGAAAGTAGCGGGGCCAGGGCACGCTGTTGTCCACCGCGAGCAACTGCTGGATAAGGGCCAACTCCGCGGCGCCGGCTGCGTCCTCGGAGGCAAGCTGGTCCTTCGGAGTCAGGCGGGCGAGGAAGCGCACCACAAGCTCTGAGGTGGCCTGCGCGCCCTCGGTGACGCGCTGCCGGTCCCGCGAGCTGCCCTCGCCTGCGGTGGTCACGCCCATCCCGACAGCGAAGCAGAGGTGCCCTCGGCTCGACGGCACGGAGTCAGGGACGAGGCCGGGGCCGAACTTCGACAGCGGCACGGGGGCAAGGTTCCACCCACCTCCGATGTCAACGATTCGGGCTGCGACGTCCCAGCGGATCTGGTAGGCGGCTCGGGTCGTCATGCCCTACTCGTCAGCCAGAGCGAGGTCATCCCCGACTTCCGGCGCGAGGCCGAGCCCTGCCCGTCGTTGCCCTCGTCGTAGATCATGGAG
>FUWD013191518.1_pt1 | contig 11438 bp, 7 predicted proteins | sample 1063281 | NCBI WGS metagenome assembly FUWD01 (sample SAMEA79048168, study PRJEB19326) | metagenome | biome: marine
TNTTTTGTTGTTGTTCGGATTTGCCGACAAATCAGTAGCGGTAATGATCCGGTTTGTAGGGCCCTTCTACGGGGATACCGAGATATTCGGCCTGTTCCTTTGAAAGAGTGGTGAGTTTGACGCCAAGCTGCCCGAGATGCAGTCTGGCGACCTCCTCGTCGAGTTCTTTAGGCAGACGGTACACATCGATGGAGTACTCTTTTGTCCAGAGTTCGATCTGCGCGAGTGTCTGGTTGGTGAAGGAGTTACTCATCACGAATGACGGGTGTCCGGTTGCGCAGCCGAGATTCACCAGGCGGCCTTCGGCCAGCAGGTATATCGAGTTGCCGCTTTCAAAAGTGTACTTGTCGACCTGCGGTTTGATGTTGAGCTTTGTTGCACCCGCGAAAGTGTTGAGCTGCTCGACCTGGATTTCATTGTCGAAATGGCCGATGTTGCATACAATGGCTTCGTCCCGCATCTGCTTCATATGCTCGAGGGTGATGACATCCTTGTTGCCGGTAGTTGTGACGAAAATGTTGCCTTCACCCACAGCATCTTCCATGGTGGTTACTTCAAAACCTTCCATCGATGCCTGCAGCGCGCAAATAGGATCGATTTCGGTAACGATCACCCGTGCACCGTATGTACGCATGGAGTGGGCGCACCCTTTGCCGACGTCGCCGTAACCGAGAACTACAACGACTTTTCCGGCAATCATGACGTCGGTCGCCCGTTTGATGCCGTCGGCAAGCGATTCGCGGCAGCCATAGAGGTTGTCGAATTTTGATTTGGTGACCGAGTCGTTGACGTTGATGGCAGGGAAGAGCAGTTCGCCTTTCTCCATCATCTGATAAAGGCGATGAACTCCGGTGGTAGTTTCTTCCGATACGCCTTTCATTTCGGCTGCAACCTTGTGCCAGCGTTGTGTATCTTCGCCGTACACCTCTCTGAGTTGCTGGTAGAGTGCTTTTTCTTCGGCATTGCCGGGGACTTTTTCAAGCAGTTCCGGATTGTTTTCGATCTTGTAGCCGAGATGGATCATCAGGGTAGCGTCGCCGCCGTCGTCGACGATGAGGTTCGGCCCTTTGCCGTCTTCGAATTCAAGGATCTGACGGGTGCACCACCAGTACTCGTCGAGTGATTCGCCTTTCCATGCAAACACAGGAATTCCTGCCGCTGCAATAGCAGCTGCGGCATGATCCTGGGTGGAAAATATGTTGCAGCTTGCCCAGCGAACCTCTGCTCCAAGATCCACGAGCGTTTCAATCAGCACTGCGGTCTGGATGGTCATGTGCAGCGATCCGGTGATACGCGCGCCTTTGAGGGGTTTCTGGCCGGCATATTTACGCCTCGTAGCCATCAGGCCGGGCATCTCTTTTTCTGCGATTTCAATTTCCTTGCGTCCCCATTCGGCAAGGGTGATATCCGCTACTTTATAAGCAAGCGCAGTTGCTTCTGTTGTCATAGGATTCGATTGGTTTAAAAGACATTTTCAGGTGCGGTTCCCTCCGTTACCTGACGGCGAGGATTGATTGCTTCGCTCACGACAGGTAACTGGAGGGTTCCTTGTTTCAGGCCAGATTGAAGGCTTTTTTCAGCTCTTCAACCTTTTCGGTTTTTTCCCATGGGAAGATGTCGCGTCCGAAATGACCATAAGCGGCAGTATCCTGGTAGCACCAGCCGTGAGGTCTGTCGAGGTTGAATCTTCTGATGATGGCCGCTGGACGAAGATCGAAGATTTTTTCGGCTTTTGCCTGGATTTCGGCATCGTCGAGGCCGTGTTTTGCGGTTCCATGTGTATCGATGTAAATCGATACCGGACGAGCGACGCCGATGGCATAGGAGACCTGGACGGTGCATTTATCAGCCAGATCCGCCGCAACGATGTTCTTTGCGACGTGACGTGATGCGTATGCCGCGCTGCGATCGACCTTGGAAGGATCTTTGCCGCTGAATGCGCCGCCTCCGTGAGGAGCTGCACCACCATAGGTATCGACAATGATCTTGCGGCCGGTCAGACCGGTATCGCCGTGTGGTCCCCCGATTTCAAAGCGCCCTGTCGGGTTGATGTGGAATTTGGTGTTTTCATCGAGCAGTTCGGCAGGAATAACAACCTTGACGACATTTTCGATAATGTCTTTCTTGATCACAGCCTGGAACTCGGCTTCACTCATGCCTGCCGGTTCAGGATCGTGCTGGGTAGAAACAACCACGGCATCGACGCGGGCAACTTTATCGTCGATATATTCGAGGGTCACCTGGCTTTTCGCGTCAGGGCGAAGGTAGGTCATGATTTTGCCTTCCTTGCGGATTTCAGCAAGTTTCTTGACGAGCTGCTGAGCGAACTGGATAGCTGCGGGCATCAGTTCGGGAGTTTCCGTGCAGGCATAACCGAACATCATGCCCTGGTCGCCGGCTCCGACGCGGTCGAACTCGTCGGCAATCTCTTCCTTACGGTCAACGCCGCGGTTGATATCCGGAGACTGGCTGTGCAGAGCGGAGAGTACGCCGCAAGAGTTGGCTTCGAACATGTATTCGCCTTTGGTGTAACCTATTTCAGTGATGACTCTGCGGGCGATTTTCTGAATATCTACAATACCTTTGGTGGTGACTTCACCGCCGACTATCACCTGACCGGTGGTGACGAATGTTTCACAGGCTACACGTGAATTGGGATCCTGGCGAAGAAATTCATCAAGAACGGCATCGGAAATCTGATCGGAAACCTTGTCCGGATGTCCTTCTGATACGGATTCGGAGGTAAAGAAATACCTTGACTGTGACATGGTTCTGGTAATGTTTTGGTTAAACGAACAACAGAAATAACTGAGAGCGGCAGCGTCAGGAAATGGATTTTCAGTGAACGGGATTTCAGCGGGAAACAGTTCTGGACACGGAAAATTTTTCCTGCAGGATCCGGAAAAGAATTTTTCGGATCCTGCGGCACCGTGTCCATAGGTAATGGGGATGCCGTTGCAAATATAAAGGCAAAATGTAAGCAATCGGCTGCATTCATGCAAAAAATCTCTTATCGCACCCGTATTTCCGAGTAATCGCCGATATTGATTTCATGAGGATTACCGCTGATTGACGCATTGTTGCCGACAATCGAATTGTCAAGCATGATCTGGCTTACTCTGGCGTCATTGCCGATAATGGAATCTTTTATAATTGCGTCGCTGACAACGGCATGTTCGCCGATGGTGGCATTAGGACCGATTATGGCGTTTGAGACCGACGCGTTTTCTGCAATGAATACCGGGTCATTGATGATGCACCCGGGGTATGCTTTTGATTTCGGCTTTTTCTGGAGCAGGGTTTCATTGGTTGATAGTAGTGTTTCGGGTTTTCCGCAGTCGTACCAACCGTTTACGGGAAAGGTCGTGAACGGTTCCCCATGCTCGATCATGTATTGCAGGGCATCGGTGAGCTGGTACTCTCCTTTGGTTTTTATATCCTTATGTATCAGATGATCGATAGAGGAAAAAAGAGGTGCGGCCTTCCGGAGAAAATAGAGACCGACAATGGCAAGATTGCTGATTGGTTCATCAGGTTTTTCTACCAGTTTCATGATTTTTCCATTATCCGTTACCGCCACTCCGAATCGGCGCGGGTCGTCGACTTCATGTACTCCAAGGGTCGAAACCTCGTTTTGAAGCACAGGCTGGAGGTCGACATCGAAAATGGTATCTCCGAGAATGATCAGGAGCGGTTCATCGTTGCTGATATAGGGTTTGCACATCCAGACTGCATGAGCCAGGCCCAGGCGTTCGTGCTGGTTTACAAAGGTGAATTTTATGGAGTAGTTTTTTCTGAGCCACTCTTCTACCATATTTCCGAGATAGCCAACAATGACAATTGCTTCGTCGATACCGGCGTCGATGAGCTTGTCCATGATGTGTCCGATAATCGGTTTACCGGCAACATTCAGAAGTACTTTCGGATGTGAGAAGGTGTGAGGGCGCAAACGGGTTCCTACACCGGCAACAGGGATGATGGCTTTCATGGTTACTGATCTTTTAGTGAGGGGGATGATAATCCTGCTTTAAGGATATTTTAATGAAAAATAAGGTAATTCAGAAGAGCTTGAGTCGTTCGGCATGAAGCTGACGGAAATCTGAAAATCAATTGTATTTTATCTGCTTGAAAAGTAAAACGAATTGTATTTCTGGTTAAGACGAGAAGCGCAAATGTTTAAACAGTCGGGTGTCATCCCTGTGCTTGACGACAGGCTGGTGCTGATTACCGCCCGGAAGTCCGACCGCTGGATCATACCGAAAGGATATGTCGAGAAAGGTCTTTCCCCTGCCGATTCTGCAGCAAAGGAGGCTTATGAGGAGGCCGGTCTGATAGGAAAGGTTCATCATGAGGAGGTTGGGCAGTACAGGTACAGGAAATTCGGGAAACGGTTCGCCGTTCAGGTTTTCCGTTATTTATCGAAACGATGCTGGATGAATGGGATGAGAAGCCTCATCGTCAGCGCAGGATAGTATCGCCTGCAGAAGCTTTTGAATTGCTCTATCATGAAGAACTGAAAACCATAGTATCGGGTTTTTTCGGTATTGGGAGGTGATGCCGTAATGGTGAACTCGTTTACAAAAAACTCTATCGAGGGAGCTGGATGGTGATTGGAAAAAAATATTTCTCATTCCTGATCGCAGTGGCGATTATTATTGGCGGGGTTGTGACAGGCGGAATACTGGGAAAGGGGAGTCCCGATGCGAAATCTGAAAAACCTTCCCGAAAATCGGCAGCCCTGAATATTATTACCGTCAGCAACGGTGCCGTAGAATTTCCCCTTGAGATGAGCGGTTCTGTCGAAGCCCTCAGAAAAATCGAGATGTATGCCGAGGTTTCGGGAGTATTTCGCGACGGCGTCCGACCGTTCAGGGAGGGTGGTTTTTTTCGTCGCGGGGAGCCATTGCTGGTGATCGAGGATTCCGTTTTTCGTAATAGCGTTCTTGCCGAACGAAGCAGTTTTCTCAATCTTGTCACTCTGGTGCTTCCCGATATTATTATCGACTTTCCCGAAGAGTCGGCAAAGTGGAAACGTTATGCGGAGTCGTTTCGTATCGAATCTTCGTTGCGTCCGCTTCCCGAGCCGGCAACCGACAGGGAACGAAACTATCTGGCCGCGCGCAATATTTACAATAAATTCTATGCTATCCGAAGCATGGAAGCAACGCTCGGAAAATATCGTATTGCAGCGCCTTTCGACGGTACGGTGACGCTTTCCGAAGTAAACCCGGGCGCGCTGATTCGAACGGGACAGAAAATCGGAGAGTTTGCAGCTTCCGGAAATTATGAACTTCGGGTTTCTGCCGCAATCCGTGATGCCGGCTTCCTCAAGGTCAATACTCCGGTCATGCTGGTATCCGATGATTTCACCGGAACCGCGAGCGGCACAATTAAAAGAATCAATGCAAACATATCGCCCGCAACGCAAACCGTGTCCGTTTACATCGATGTCTCGGATCCGCGGTTGAGAGACGGCATGTACCTGACTGCGTTGAAAACGGTTGCCGTTCCCGATGCATTCGCTATTTCACGTACGCTGCTGCATAACGATCACCAACTCTTCGTACTTGAGAATTCCCGATTTGTTTTAAAGTCTGTAAGGGTAATCGCTTACAACAACGACAAGGCGGTCATCACCGGTCTTCCTGACGGCACGAAGCTGCCTGCAGAAAAACTGCCGGGGATGTATGACGGAATGGATGCGCGAGCCATGCTTAAACCGTGAAACGCCCCCTATATGTGCATTCAGAAAAATAACCGTTCAGCCCGGAGTATCGAGTGAAAGGCATTATCAAATACTTTGTCAAATATCCGGTTATCGGAAATGCCGTTTATCTGGCAATCATGCTGTTCGGCCTGGTTGCGTTCAGCCAGATCAGAACAACCTTTTTTCCGGATATTCCTCCCAACTTCGTTTATGTGACCGCCACCTATCCGGGGGCATCTCCTGAAGAACTCGAAGAAGGCGTAACCCTGAAAATCGAGGACAAGCTAAAGGGGGTTACCGGTATTGACCGCGTGACCTCGGTTTCCGCTGAAAACAGCGCAACCGTTTCCGTTGAACTGAAAAAAGGCGCGGACGCCAACGAACTGCTTCAGGAAGTCACCAACGCCGTCGATCAGATAAGTTCGTTTCCCGCCGGTCTTGAAAAGCTTCAGATCTACAAGCAGGACCGGGTTGATTTTGTGGTTGCCTATGCCCTTTACGGAGATGTCGATCTTGGAACGCTCAAAGCCTATGCTCGGCGTATTGAACGGGATCTTCGCAATGAAGGGATCGCTTCAAAAGTCAGGCTGAGCGGTTTTCCGGAGGAGGAGATCGAGATCAGCGTGAGTGAACGGGCGATGGACTCCTATGGAATATCCTTTGCCGAAATAGCCTCCGCGGTGAACCGTACCAATCTAAAGATCACCGGCGGTACCATACGCGGCGAAAGGGAGGAGCTGCTGATCAGGGCGGATAACAAAGGGTACAAGGCGCGGGAGCTGGAAAATCTTGTCGTACGGGCCGGATCGGGAGGGGCTGTCGTGCGTCTTCGCGACGTTGCGGCTGTACGCGACCGCTGGTCCGAAGTGCCCGATCGTACCTGGTTCAACGGGAAGCCATCGGTCACCATCGACATTGAAAAAAGCACCGATGAGGACATGTTCGTCATTGCCGGGGGGGTCAAGGAGTATATGGAGGCATTCGATGCCCGTCACCCCGATGTGCGTGCCGAAGTGCTTCGCAACGGTTCGGCAATTGTCAGGGAGCGTGCCGATATTCTCAGCTACAACGGTGTGATCGGTATGATTCTCGTTGTGCTGTTTCTCTCCTTTTCCCTCAATCCGAGGCTTGCCCTCTGGGTTGCCGCAGGCATTCCGTTCTCCTTTGCCGGCATGTTTATTCTCGGTTCCATTTACGGCCTGACCATCAATGTCGTTTCGCTGCTTGCCATGATTCTTGTGGTCGGCATTCTGGTCGATGACGGAATCGTTATTGCCGAAAGCATCTATCAGCGATATGAAAAAGGGGAAAAACCTCTGCAGGCGGCAATCAACGGTACGGCCGAAGTCGTTCCGTCCGTTGCCGCCGCGGTACTGACTACGGTAGTGCTTTTTCTTCTTTTTCTTTTTCTTGACGGCGATCTCGGCAAGCGCGTCAAGGATATCGCGTTCGTCGCCGTGACAACCCTGCTGATTTCGCTTGTAGAGAGCGTGTTCATTCTTCCTGCGCACATCGCGCATTCGCGGGCGCTGCATGAAGCCCCCGGCCAAAAAACATGGCTGCTGAAAAAGTCGGAGGAGTTTCTTCATTTCCAGCGCGACATTCTTTATGCGCCTGTTCTGAAATTCGGCATCAAAAATCCTCTCATTACGATCGCAGTACCGGTAGCCCTGATGTTTATAACCATCGGCGCCATGAAGGGCGGGCTGATAAAGACGACATTTTTTCCGGTTATCGAACAGGATAACATTCAGGTGACCCTTGAAATGCAGACCGGCACCAGAGATGCCGTAACCGACAGCGTTCTCACTGCTATGGAGCGGAAAGTCTGGCAGGTTAACCGCGACTACCTGAAAGGTCAGGAAAACGAGGAGGGACTCATAACCGCTATCGGCCGCACGATAGGGCCCAAAGGTCATCAGGGCGGCTTGCGGATTTCGCTGGTTGACAGCCGGTTAAGGAAAATCGACAGTCAGGAGATTGCCGATCGAATCCGCCGGAAAACCGGCACGGTCGCGGGAGCCCGCAAACTGCAGATCGGCGGCGGAGGAATGTGGGGCATGCCGGTTTCCATTGCACTTAAAAGCGATAACCTCGTGCAGCTCAGGGCGGCAAGGGAGAAACTTGAAACCGCCCTCAAAAGGATGGAAGAGCTAAAGGATGTTTCGGATAACGATCCTCCAGGTCTTGAAGAGGTTTCTGTGAAGTTGAACGCAAAGGCTTATGCTCTCGGGCTGACCAATGCAGATGTCATGAATCAGATTCGCAGCGCTTATTTCGGTCTTGAGTCTCAGCGCCTGCTTCGGGGAATTGACGAGATCAAGGTCTGGGTGCGTTACCGGGAAACCGAGCGTTCATCGATTCGGGCACTCGAAGCCATGCGTATCCGGCTTTCCGATGGGCGTTCCTTTCCGTTGACCGAGATTGCCGCACTGAGTATTGCGAGGGGAGTCTCGTCGATCAACCATATCGATGCCCAGCGTGTCGTTAAAATCGAAGCCGATGTTTCTGATAAAAACACTGCCGTACCCGATCTGCTTGAAACGATCAGAACGGAGATCATGCCGGGCGTTCTTGCCGATTATCCGGATGTAAGTTTCAATTTCGAGGGTCAGAGTCGTGAGAGCGGGAAAACCACCGGTTCGATGAAGATTGCATTTCCTGTGCTGTTTTCGATCATGTACCTGATCATCGTGTTTACATTTCGCTCGTTTCTTCAGGGTTTTATCGTTCTTCTGCTCATTCCGTTCAGTCTTGTCGGCGTTGCATGGGGCCATTTCATCCAGGGCTATATTCTCAGCATGCTCTCGCTTTACGGAGTGATTGCGCTTATCGGTATCGTCGTCAACGATTCCCTGGTCTTTATTAGCACCATGAACTCCCGGCTCAAGGAAGGCGCACTGTTTTCCGATACATTGTATGAAGTTGGAATAAGCCGTTTTCGTCCCATAATTTTGACCTCACTTACGACAATAGCAGGTCTTGGGCCACTGATTTTCGAACAGAGCAGGCAGGCGCAGTTTCTTTCCCCGATGGCCATTTCCGTGGCGTACGGGTTGTTGTTCGGCACAACGTTGACCCTGATTATACTTCCGGCTCTGCTTGTGCTTTTCAACGGCACAAAGCGGAAGATCATGTCTATTTCGGAAAAACGGACAGTTACTGCCGAGGAGGTTGAACCGGCGCTGAGAGAGGAACTTTTTTCAGAAATACACTGAATTATTTAGGGCAACGTTTGCTATATGCGTTTTTTATGAACCAATCGCTGAAATTATTTTACTGCACAAGCATATTCTTGCTGCTGTTTATGCTGCCGAAGAGCGGTAGTCCTGCCGTCTCCGCACCACCGCTTTCACTTGAAGATGCCATTGCGCTTGCCCTTGAAAAGAATCCCGATATACAGGTTGCAAGGAACGAAGAGCGGATAGCGAGAAATAATGTTCATGTCGGCAATGCCGGACTTCTGCCGAAAATCGATTTCGTTTCGAAGGGGTCATATGCGGAAAATCCCGGAAGCTCGCTTCCTGCTTCCGTTGAATCGACGACCAGCACGGCACAGGTTCAGGCTTCATATACCCTGTTTAACGGTTTCGGCAACATCTACACCTTCCGCAAGCTGAAAAGCGCCGGAGAACTGGGTACGCTTCAGGCTCGCAACAACATAGAGCAGATCATTATCGATGTCAGCAAAGCCTACTACGATCTTGCCAATGCCATCGAGCAGCTTGCCGCCGACGGCGATGCCGTTGAAATTTCCGCAGAACGGCTCAAACGGGCGAAATTGCGATCCGAATATGGACAGGCAAACAGCCAGGAGGTGCTCTCTGCAATGGTTGATGCCAACAACGACAGCGTTTCATGGCTTCAGGCGCAGCTTCAGAAAGAAAATGCGGAAAGAGCTCTCAATCTGCTTCTTGGTCGTCCTCCCGATACCGCCTGTTCTGTCGTAACTTCAGTAACCTTTAAGCCGGTAATGACTTCTGATTCTCTAAAGGCTTCGGCTATGCAAGGCAGTGCGGAATACCTGATTGCCAGGAAGGCTGTCCAGCAGTCCCGTTTCGAGCTGTTGCAGGCCCGTTCCGAGTTTTTTCCCCAGATTGCCGTTCAGGCCGGATATGGATTTAGCCGAACTGCCGACGGGTTTGATGTCGGGCTTGGCGATACCGAGCCGGGGGTTTCGGCTTCACTTTCCCTGAATTACAATATTTTTAACGGGTTTCAGTCGGTCATTAAAAACCAGAATGCCCGGATTGCCCTGCTGAACCGCGAAATTCTTGAACAGAAAGCCTCCAGCGTACTGGAAAAAAAGGTGGCCGACACCATTCACGCTTATCGGAACAGCCGTGAAATTCTGCGTTTTCAGGAAACTGCCATCGCATCTGCTGAATTGAATTTTCGTCGGACCAGGGAACTCTATATACTTGGTCAGGTAACCAATACGACGTTCAGGGAGGCACAGCTTAATCTGGTTCAGGCCAGAAAAAATATCGCCTCGGCAAGATTTGATGCAAAAAAACTCGAACTGCAGCTGATGCGACTCGCAGGGACTTTGCTGAAAAAGCAATGATCGATTAGTGCTGATTTGGACGATTGCTCGTTGAGCATTGCCAGGTACCGTAGGGGCGAGATGCCGGAAGCATGGCATGTAACCAAGGGAGAAGCTGTAATTCCAATTCTATTTCAATGATGCGTTTATAATCCAGGGGCAGGCGATGATGGAGTGGGGAGCATTGATGAAGAAAGGAGGAAAAGATTGAATAGGGGGAGGTTTGCCCACGAATTTCCACGAATTTCCACGGATTTACACGAATTGGCGCCTGGTTTGCCCGGTTCACCGTTCAAAACAGGCGCCTGTTTGTTAATGGGAAGGTATTTCAGGATTGTTGCGGTGACAATAATCGCATGGTTGTATTGGAAATGGAATAAGAGAGCCCGGATCCTTCCGAACTGTCATTACAGAATAATTTCTGTCTGGCAATTCGGTAAATAATTTCACTTTTCGGGATTATTTTTTTTGGTAATGTTGTTCCTTGTCTTATATTATGAGCCTTCCATTAAGGAACGGGGCGTGGCGCAGTTGGTAGCGTGCCTGCTTTGGGAGCAGGAGGTCCCGAGTTCGAGTCTCGGTGCCCCGACTGGGTGGGTTCATTGACAAGTGTTGTTGTGCCCGTAGCTCAATGGATAGAGCATCAGCCTTCTAAGCTGAGGGTTACTGGTTCGAGTCCAGTCGGGCATACAAGGTGCATCCATAGGCTTTTTATGGTGATTGTAGCTCAGTTGGTTAGAGCGCCAGGTTGTGGCCCTGGAGGTCGGGGGTTCGAGTCCCCTCATTCACCCGCAGAAGGCCCCATCGACTAGTGGTTAGGTCATCACCCTTTCAAGGTGGTAGCACGGGTTCGAATCCCGTTGGGGTCACTCATATGTTTTCTCTGCACCGGCGCCCGCCGGTCCTTCCAGCCGGGAGTAGTGCAGAAAAACAGATTATTTGTTACTGTTGTTTCAAGCTCTGTACGTTATCGGTCCAGAGCTTTTTTTGTTTTCTTCAAATGCAGATTCTCCCGGTCCTATGAAAATATCTGTCAACTGGCTGAAAAAGTTTATTCCTTCATTTTCTCCCGATATTCCGGCTCTTGTTGAAAAGCTGACCTTTCTCGGTCTTGAAGTCGAGGATGTGCTCGGTCGCCGGCAGCTTGACGAACGTATCGTAGTCGGCAGAATCGAGGAGGTTGAA
>FUWD012881404.1_pt1 | contig 11435 bp, 12 predicted proteins | sample 1063281 | NCBI WGS metagenome assembly FUWD01 (sample SAMEA79048168, study PRJEB19326) | metagenome | biome: marine
TATATGATATAGTAATAGTGAATGAGATTAATGGAAGACATAGAAATCAAACTGACGAGCCTTTCCAAAACATCGGGTTGAGCTGCCAAAATAGGTCCGGGTGACCTAAGTAAAGCGCTCTGTGGGCTCGATATCCCTATGGACCCGAATGTGCTAACCGGCCTCTACGGATCGGAAGACGCGGGTGTGTACAAATTAAACGAAGAAACAGCGCTAGTTCAAACCATTGATTTCTTTACTCCTATTGTTGATGATCCGCGCATTTTCGGCCGGGCTGCGGCGGCGAATTCATTGAGTGATGTCTACGCGATGGGAGCGCGTCCTGTCACTGCGATGAATGTGGTGTGTTTTCCAATTCGAAAACTGGGAATTGATGTGCTTCGTCAAGTGCTTGAAGGAGGTCTGGATGTGTTGAGGCAAGCTGGTGTTTCCCTCATAGGGGGACACAGCGTCGAAGATGATGAACCTAAGTATGGCATGTCTGTGCTTGGTCTTGTGCACCCTGACAAGATAATGAAGAACTCTTCCCTCAAGTCTGGAGATCAGATTGTCCTGACAAAACCCGTTGGCGCGGGAATAATAGCTACCCTGATCAAGGCCGGTATGGCAACGGAAAAAGTTATGGAACATTTTGAGCAAACCATCTGCGCTCTTAACGATGTTGCTTCCCGGATAGCTTCGAAGTGGAACGTCCAGGCCTGTACTGATGTCACCGGTTTTGGTCTGGCCGGTCATTTGACCGAGATGGCGGTGGCGAGTAAATGCAGAATCCGGATCAAGAAGCGATTCAGTTCCTTTACTCGAGGGAGCAACTGAAACTGCGTCGATGGGATTGGTACCGGCTGGCATGTACGCCAATCGCGACCATTATGGACCATGGGTGAAAACGGATGGCCAGGTATCTGAGACGATCAAGGACCTTATGTTTGATCCCCAAACTTCAGGCGGTTTACTGTTGGGGGTTGCCAGTCGATCGGCGCGCTCAGTGGTTGATGAACTGAGACTGGCAGGGGTACTGGCAGCTACAATCATCGGGGACGTAATTGATGATGATCCTGAAGGTTTACTTGAGATTTGTTGAGAAAATAACTTTTTATCCGAGTAGGTTGACGCCGCTAGGATTATTTCGGTTTCTCAAATCTCATTTTCAATTGTTTCGTAATGTTCTCCATTCTATTGCGATTTACTCCAAAATCGTAGTAACCTAATCTCGACGCTGATTTAAAATTCAGAATTTTCTCTCTATCGTTAAACAAGAACTCAACATCATCCTTAAATCGAAATATTCTTGAAGTAAAAACGGCTTTTAAATAATCCCCATTTGCCTCCGTCACATCGCAGTTTGGAATAGATTCCAACAGTTGAATTAGAATGGCTCTAGCATCTTCCAAAGGAACGGAATATTTTATGGCGGGCATTTTTCTTGAACTGCTATCATCCAGAGTGCTGACGCAATTCGGTCTGTCGGGGCAGGGGTTCAAGGAATGATAAGTGTCTGAGGAGTTCACGTTAATTTCAGCCTCCTGTATGATCATGATCAAACTTACCAGTATGATGGCGATTTTCATGTGGACGTGGCTCCTGATACAAACCACCGCAAGTTTACAGTAATTTGTTCTTCGAATTACAGCAATGAAACAAAAAATTATAACTTTTTCTATCCGGTGATGATTCCTGAGTGCGATGATATTATATTTATGGAATAGATTGTGCGCGGTTATCAATACAAGATCATCATAAGGAGGTCTGCATGAGTGACTCGGGTACTGTTAAAGCCGTAACAATGATTGTCGATGATGAACAAATTGTCCAGGAGAGTGTTCGACGAATTCTCGAAGAAGAGGGTTTTAGCGTAGATGCTGTTTCAAGGGTTGATAAGGCTTTGGAACTTCTTAAGAAAAAACATACGATTTGATCCTGACTGATCTCATGATGCCGGAACGAAATGGTATGGAATTGGTTGAAGCTGTGGCTCTCGAATACCCTGACACTGGGATAATTGTGTTCACAGGACATCCAAGTGTGAGTTCCGCTGTAGAATCCATCAAATTAGGAGCCCTGGACTATTTGCCCAAGCCGTTCACTCCTGATGAGCTGGTTGAAGTTGCTCAAAGGGCTTTGCGCAAGGTTACCATGGCAAGGAGAGACAAAGAGGCGCATCAATTGTTCGAAGATGCGGAAAAAGCCCTCCGATCCAGTTTGGACCTTAAGAATATACTGGATCTTGTATGTAATGTGGCCAGAGATTTGCTTAAGGTTAAGGCGGCTTCCGTGCTGATCCGTCAGAAGGACAGTTCTTTTTTCGAGCTGGCTGCTTCAAACGGGCTGAGTGAAGATTATACAAGCAAGGGAAGCCTCGACGCGACAAGGAGCATTTCGGGAGTACAGTCAGAAGGACAGTGCCTTTTTGTGGACCAAACCAACTTTGAAAGCTGTCTGCAATACCCGGATGCGGCGCGCAGGGAAGGAATAAAGACTATACTGTCAATGCCTTTGTCTATTCGGGATACTGTCACTGGATGCCTTCGCATATATTCGGCCGATGAACGAACTTATGATAACAAGGAAATGGATCTAATCACTAAATTTTCCAGACAGGCCGCTCTTGCAATAGAAAACGCTATTATTTACGAAACGATGCGCAAAGATATAGAGGGAATGAAAAAATACGTTTCGTGAGATTCGTTTTAAGCATTAGAGGTCTACGGTTTGCGGCTATTTCACCGGGGCCTTCTCCACAGTTTCATAAATCTATAGGTGTCAATATTTATTACAGAAAGTGGAGTAATAACGAATGAATAACAACAAACCTAAAATCCTGGTGGTTGACGCTGATGAATCTTACCTCTCAAGCGTTTCACAAATTCTTGGGGGTATTTACGATGTAGAGACATGTTCCCAAAATTATGAGGTCTTGCGGACCCTGGAATCGTTAAAATCTGATGTTCTCATAATGGATGCGGGGATGGCAAAGGATCAAAATGATCTATTGTTGTCATCATTGGCTCTTGACCCGAATCTTAGAGTCATCGTCACAGATTTAACGCCATCGGTAGAGACTGCGGTAAATGTCATGAGGGCCGGGGCTTTCGATTACGCGCTTAAAACCACAAATCCCGAATCTCTCCTGAATGCAGTGGCAATGGCATTGGAAGATCGCAGGAAACGCTTAGAAAAGAAATACCTGGCAGATGTTTTTTATGAAGTGAAAACCTCTGTTGCATCCTCTCTGAATCTCGAGAAGGTTTTGGATTCCATTGTTCAGGGCGTGGTAAGAGCCATGAAAATCAAAGGCTCATCACTGAGTCTTTTAGATACAAATCATAATCGGCTAATGGTTGTTGGGTCGCACGGACTGAGCCGGAATTACATTTCCAAGGGACCCCTTGACGCCTCCAGGAGCATTGGGGAGACGATTCTTAACGGGAACGCAGTTTGGGTGAAGAACGCTGCGGATGATCCTCGAACGCAATATCCTGAGGATGCCCGGAAGGAAGGCATAGTATCCATTCTTAGTGTGCCGCTCAAAATTTCAGGGAAAGTAATAGGCGCCCTTAGAGTCTATTGCTCCGAGGAGAGAACTTTCCTGCCGGAAGAATTACGAGTTTTGAAAGAATTTTCTGATCAGGCAGCCATGGCCATTCAAAACGCCCGTTCCTACGAGGACGTCAAAACGAATACGATAACCTCAGGGAAGATCTCAGATTGTATTTTGACGAGATAGGCTGGGACTGACCGGTAAGAGTAGGTACAGGAATTTTGTTCCCGGCGGGACTGGTTCAACGGGGAAGCCACGATGGACGAATTTGACAGTAATGAGGATCATCGTCACATGGGGCACAGCCGCAATCGATCATCTCAGCCCTCTGCCGCCGGGCTGAAGACTGCGTCTCCCATCATTTACCATGAACCGGACCTCATTGAAAATTTTATTCATAAAATCCAGCATCTTCTTCCTGACAGTTTAAAAGTAAAGGAGCTGTTTCTGGTATCGTTCAGGAACAGGATACTGGCTAGCGCCCTCGTGATTTTTGCTACAGTTGTACTGACAATTGGCGCTATTCTGGGGATAGCGATATTCCCACGCTTGAGCCAGGACCACTGTGTAATTCAGAGTCTGAAGTTTATACACCTGTTTGTCAGCCTGATTGTCATCGCTATTGGATGGTGGTTCATCGACCGTATTTCGCGGAAAATTGCGGAACCGCTAAAGGAACTCACTGAGAAGGCTGATCAGATTAGCCGGGACAGTTCTTCTATTGCTGAGAATCAGATAGACAAAACCGAAGCCTCAGATGCTGGTTATTGTCAAACTCCCACCGACTCTGACTTGAGGGATGGGGACGAGATTTACCAGTTGACAAGATCTTTTAACCGCATGCTAATGAATCTCAAGGCTTCGGAAACGAGATTAATTGAATCTGAAAAACGCTACCGGTTCCTTTTCGACAATGGACCGACTCCTTTGTTTGTAATTGACAGGGAGACGATGAAAATTATCGATGTCAACGCTCGCGCGGAGGAAGAATATGGATTTGCCAGAGAAGAATTTCTGGGTATGAATTTTGACGACCTGGCGCCGGACACTGATCGTGAACCTACGAGATCTCTTTTGCAAAATCTTGATCTGAGCGAGATTGCCCCGCTTCCGATATTGAGGAGACGGCGCAAAAGCGGGTCAGTCTTTGTGGTCAATTTTAACGTTTCGGCTAGCCATTATGAGAACCGACCGGTTCTTATGATAGCCGCATGGGATGCGACAGAAAAACTTGAAAAACAGGCAAAATTGATCCACGCGGGGAAAATGGCTACTCTTGGCGAAATGGCTACCGGGATTGCCCATGAACTCAATCAACCTCTTTACGTCATACGTATAGGAGTTGATTTCCTCTCAAAAAAACTGAGAACCACCGGCGATATTTCAACGGAAGATTTCTTGAAAGTGGCGCAAGAGATAAATGACGCTGTAAGTCGGGCGACGGAGATTATTAATCATCTGAGAGAATTTGGGCGAAAAACAGACGAAACCATGGGGCTTCTGGATATCAATGAGCCCATCAGAAAAAGCGCTTCACTTTTGAGGAGCCAACTGGAAAATCATAAAATCGACTTTTCGGTCGAACTCCAGGACAAAGTTCCCCCCATCAAAGGCAACCCAAACAGGTTGGAACAGGTCTTTATGAATTTGATCGTGAACGCTCGGGACGCTATACTGTCGAAACGACGGGTTGATGAGGCGAAGCAATGCCGGGCTCAAGATGATCGGGTGGTTGTCAGATCTGGAGTTGAAGATGATCGAGTAATAGTGACAATATCCGATACTGGACCGGGAATTCCAAAGAGTCTAAGGTCCAAAATATTTGAGCCATTTTTTACTACCAAAAAACAGGCCACGGGACGGGACTAGGCTTGGCGATAAGTTACAGTATCGTAAAAGATCATAACGGATCTATTGAAATAATGGAAAGCCAAAGGCCCGGAACAGTTTTCAAGATCTCCTTTCCCAAAACATCCCAGGGGCGACAAGCATGACGAAAATTCTGCTCGTTGATGATGAAATCAGCATTCTCAATCTTTTAAAGATGAGCCTGGAGCTTGATGGCTATGAGGTTTTTACGGCTGAAAACGGTCATTTGGCTTTGACCCTATTTCAGGAAGAGAATCCCGACATAGCGATAATTGACGCCAAAATGCCCGATATGGATGGAATTGAATTGCTGGGGCATCTCAAGTCATTGAAACCCGAGACGGAAGTAATCATGATCACCGGTCACGGTGACATGGATATGGCAATAGAATGTTTGAGAAAGGAGGCGTCAAATTTTCTTACAAAGCCGGTGAGCGAGGAACTTCTGTCTCTGTCCATAAAGCGGTCAATAGAAAAGCTGGGATTAAAGAGAAAGCTGAAAAAATACACCAAAAATCTGGAAATACTTGTTCGGGAAGCCAATGATGAACTTGAGAGGGCCTATAAATTCAGGGAGAACATTATCGAGAATTCTCCAGACGCCATCGTGTCAGTGAAACGGGGCGGTGAAATCATAATATTCAACTCAGCCGCAGAGAAATTGCTTGGACACTCAAAGGACAATGTCGTTGGAAAGATGAATATCGTAGATCTCTACCCACCTGGGGTAGCCAAACAAATTATGAAAGACCTCAGGTCGGAGGATTTTGGAGGAAAGGGAATTCTCCAAAAAAGAGAAGTTGAGATTTTACATAAAGATGGCCGCCCGATACCCGTTTATATTTCCGCCTCAATTTTGTATGAGGGATCCCAGGAGTCGGGGTCTGTCGGAATCTTCACAGACCTGACGGAAAAAAAGAAACTTCAGAAACAGCTAATTCGCTCTGAGAAACTTTCCGCTCTGGGGCAACTATCCGCAGGAATCGCTCACGAGATCAACCAGCCTTTGACAGGGGTGCTGACCTTTGCAAGTCTCCTCCTGAAAAAGTTCCAAGATGATGAACAAACGCGGAAAGATCTTGAAATCATAGTCTCTGAAACGCAAAGAATCAGAAAAATTGTTCACGGAGTCCTTGATTTTGCGAGAGAAACTCCTGTTCAGAAAAAGCCCTGTTCAATCAATGAAGTTATAGAAAAAACACTGGAAATCATTGTTCGTCAGGAACGTTTCCTGGGAATTCTTTTGACGACTGATCTGGAGTCCGCACTGCCCCCGGTCTTGGTTGATGAAAATCTCATGCGCCAGGTTTTTATGAATCTTGCTCTAAACGGCATTGACTCAATGAAGGGGAAGGGCACTCTAACGGTAAGGACGAGAAAGATAAACAATTATGTGGAAGTAGATTTTTCTGATACGGGCTCGGGCATATCTGAAGACATAATGGAAAAGATATTTGATCCATTCTTTTCCACAAAGAGTTCATCAGAAGGATCAGGCGTGGGGCTGGGGTTATCCGTAAGTTACGGCATTGTGCGCAATCACCATGGAGAAATAATTGTGAGTTCGGTACCAGGGCAAGGGGCCACATTTACTGTGCGAATTCCTGTGAAAGACCAATAGCGCCGTTTACATTCAGTTTGTCCAACTATTCAGGATTGAGTCTGGAGGATCATTTGCCTGAGATTAAGAAAATAGAAATCTCCTGTGGACAAATAAAGCTCGAAGGTATTTTCGAGTTCCCGGAAATTCTGAGCGAACCCCCTCAAGTTGCTTTGGCGCTACATCCTCACCCGTTGTATGGCGGGAATATGTTCAACAACGTCACCTCAAAACTCGCCTCTGGTCTTGTAAAGGTTGGTATAGCGACATTGAGATTCAACTTCAGGGGAGTTGGAGGCAGTGGGGGAGAGCATGGGGAAGGTATAGCGGAAATAGACGATGTCATGGCGGCTCTGAGTTTCATAGACCGCTACAAAGGAGTTGATTCGTCAAACATAATCCTTGCCGGCTATTCTTTTGGCTGTTGGGTAGGTATGAAAGCAGCGTCAACAGAAAAAAGGCCTCTGCGACTCATATGCGTTTCCCCGCCTGTGGACATCTACGATTTTAGTTTTCTGAGCTATGAGGCCCGACCTAAGTTACTTATCGCAGGTGACAAGGATTTCGTATGTTCCAAAAAGAAATTTCTGGACCTCGCCGAGAACATACCAGCGCCAAAACGGATTGTCGTTTTGCCAGGCGCTGATCACTTCCACTCCGGCGGCGAACAAAAGGTTGTAGACAGTGTAGTAGAGTTCCTGGGGCTCCTCCCCAAGCCAATAGTTTAATGTGATTGCCATTGTCTGTGTTGTCAGTTAACAGTGTTTGATCTATGTTGACCACCAGTGTTGAAGTACGTGTGAGGCTCATAAATTTGGAGGGTAAGAATGGGATTTGCCTCTAGGTCTGTTTCAGTGATGCGATATCGGGTAAAAGGAAACATAGAAGGATCGTTTTGGGATTCAATCCATGAAGGTGTAAAACGCGGTTCATTTAATCGAACTGATCAACCGGGAGAGTTGATCGGATTCGGTTGGACAAGTATCGATGATTTTGACAATTACGAATTTCAGGGAGCGTCCTATGTAAGGTCCAATTACGTAGCCTTGTCTTTCAGAATTGATACGGTTCGTATTCCCCCGAGAATTTTAGAGACTGAAGTCAAGAAAGAAAGGCGAAAATTGCAGGAAAGAACGGGCCAAAAGAGGATTTCGACTAATCAAATGCGCGAAATGAAAGAAGCGCTTAAGGAGTCTTTGAAAAAACAAGTATTTCCCTCGATCCAGGTTTTTGACTTTGTCTGGGATACCTCCGCGTCTGTAGCCTACCTGTCGGCTTTGAGCCCGAGAGCAAGGGAAAGGGTCGAAGATCATTTCAAGAAGAGCTTTGGGCTGACTCTAATCCCTTTGATTCCATATATTCGGTCCATGGAACTGGTCTCTACCGAGGGAGATCGTCTCAGTCTCGAACAGTTGACCTCATGCGTGATGGCTCCCTAAAGCGACGGACCGGCTGGGAATGATTGATTAACGAACATTGTTGGAGTCAGATATGGATTTTCTGGACATTTTAAGAGAAAAGGCCTTCCTCGGAAGGGAATTTTTAACATGGCTTTGGTTCAAATCGGAACAAACCGGTGGAAGTATCGAAATAGACGGTGGTAAAGTAATTGAAGTAGTGTTCCATGATCGCATGACGCTTGACCTGACCGACGTAGATACGCCTCAGATAGTAACGATAAAAGGTGAATTTTCTGAACTGCGGGAAGGGTTGGCGGCCATACGGGAAGGCAAAAAGATTGAAGAGGCAAGGATTTCTATCAAGAATTCCGATAATGAATTTTCAATGATAATAAAAGGAAGCTGGTTTTCTTTTGGATCTTTGAGGACCCCAAGGACGGCGCCGATAGAAGAGGGGGGAGAAGAAGACACGGAAGCCGCTTTCCTGGAGAAAATGGGTTTGATAGAAGAGGGTATGGGATTGATTGACTCTCTGTTTGAGCGGTTTGTCAAAATCAGGACCTCAGAGAGCTGGAATATAGAAGAAATTCCAAAAATCAGGAAATGGGCTTCATAAAGCTGGACGAATAAATGATGCAGTTAAAATATCAATATAAATAAATAGTTAAACTATATTTTATCCAACTGGGAATTTTGGGATTGACAAAAGCTTCGCATTCTCTAAAAATATATTGATTATACAGTTGTTGCGTCAAAACGTGACAATTCCCAATTCCCCGATAGCTCAATCGGCAGAGCGAATGGCTGTTAACCATTAGGTTGTAGGTTCGAGTCCTACTCGGGGAGCCAATTCTTCCTATAGTCCCAATGTTGCGTCTCCCACCTTTCACAATTATCTACGTTTCAAGGGATTGAAATTCACCCATTTCACTGCGAAGTCGAGCGATGAAAAGCCTTAAGAAAATCAAAAATCCGCGTTCTTTATCTCCCACGGAAACCATACTGGAAAGTATATCCGATGGAGTTTTCACCGTTGGTCTGGATTGGCGGATCACAACATTCAACCGCGCTGCTGAAGAAATTACCGGTGTTCCTAAAGAGGAAGCCATCAACAGTATGTGTTCGGACGTGCTTCGTTCCAGCATGTGTGGATCAGATTGCGCCTTGCGCCAGACACTGGATACCGGTAAGCCGATCATAGGCAAATCGTGTTACATTATTAAAGCCGACGGATCCCGTGTCCCCATAAGCGTTTCAACAGCAGTGTTGCGGGATGACAGTGGTAAACTGACAGGGGGCGTGGAGACATTTCGCGACTTAAGCGAGGTTGAAGCCTTGCGGCAGGAATTGAAAGGAAAATCCCGGATTGGAGACATGACAAGCAGAAGCCCAGTGATGCAAAGGGTTCTGGAAGCGTTACCGGCAATTGCCGCAAGTCCGAGCACAGTCCTTATCCTGGGGGAGACTGGCACGGGCAAGGAATTAGTGGCCCGCATGATCCACAACCTGAGCCCCAGGCGGAAAGGGCCTATGATTGCAGTTAACTGTGGAGCTTTGCCTGATGCGCTATTGGAATCGGAACTCTTCGGTTACAAAGCCGGGGCTTTCACCGGAGCGGTCAAGGATAAGCCGGGACGTTTCGCTCTTGCCAGTCACGGGACCATCTTTCTCGACGAGATAGGAGAGCTGAGCACCGTTCTTCAGGTGAAACTGCTTCGAGTGCTTCAGGAGAGGACTTATGAACCTCTCGGAGCAACACGCTCTGAGGTGGCGGACGCTCGAGTCGTCGTAGCGACCAATAAGGATCTGTCCGAGGAGATGCGTAAGGGGTTGTTCAGGGAAGACCTATATTATCGTGTAAATGTATTGCGGGTAGAATTACCTCCGCTGCGAAAACGCAGGGAGGACATACCACTCCTGGTGACACAGTTCATTGAACGTTTCAACCGGGTGCAGGAAAAATCTATTCAAGGTATCACGGGTGAGGCTCTCTCCCTGCTGATGGCCTATGAATGGCCGGGAAACATCCGCGAACTCGAAAATGTCATTGAACGTTCATTTATAATGTGTCAGGACGGTTTAATAGGGATAGGGGTTCTTCCCTATGAACTTACCGCTCACGTTTCCTCAATTCCGCCTTCTTCGGACATTAAATCAGCTCATGATCTACTGGACGCAAAAGCCATACAGTTCGCTTTGGAACGAAACGGTTTTAATAGGGTGGCTGCGGCTAAAGACCTTGGCGTTCACAAGACTACACTTTTCCGAAGGATCAAGAAACTGGGTATTAATCTTCCAAAGAGAGACGGACGCCACAGTAACCCCAACACATAGTAGCACAAATACTACCTATCCCTGTTGAGACGGTCTCATTTAAGCTACTATGCCGCTCTGCCCTTAAAAATCCTCAAAGAATAACTCATCTTAATTCAAGTGGTTAGTTCTGGCAACATTGATTCTGATGTGTTGGCACGCTATGTGCTTCAGTCTATACCAAGAGATTTTACACAGGATTTTAAGTTATGAAAGCAGCCTTTTCTTTCATGGATAATCGCATTGCGCCAGTATTTGATACGGCTCGCAATCTTTTCCTGGTTGAAGCGGTCTCCAGAAAAATAGTGTCGGAAAGCAGAGAAGTCCTCACGGACGGCCTTCCGGTTCAAAAGGCGATTTATTTAGTGGAGCTGGGTGTTGACAGTCTTGTGTGCGGGGCCATTTCCAGATCTTTGTACGACATTATGGCTTCCTACGGAATTCATGTGGACCCATTTGTTGCCGGTGATCTGACGCAAGTCGTGGTCGCATGGATTAACGGAAGCTTACGGGAAAAACGCTTCGCAATGCCCGGTTGTGGTGGGATAGGTCGATCACGATTCCGTAGAATGCAAGAACATATTGAGGAGAAAATTATCATGAATGGAAAAAGAGGCGGCGGCGGCAGTGGGCAAGGCCAAGGAACAGGCGCTGGTAGAGGTCAAGGTCAAGGTCAAGGTCAAGGTCAAGGTCAAGGTCAAGGGCTGGAAGGTCA
>FUWD013186885.1_pt1 | contig 11435 bp, 10 predicted proteins | sample 1063281 | NCBI WGS metagenome assembly FUWD01 (sample SAMEA79048168, study PRJEB19326) | metagenome | biome: marine
GCGCCAGAGGTAACTCTGGGATTAATTATTGGAAATTTAATCTTTGCACCTTTTTCCTCACTCAGCCATCCCTCATCAACTAATCCATCAATTACATATTTAAATCTATTTTCTAACCGTGGCAGATTCTCTTCCTTAAACCCTGGATCATAAAGTCCTGGACTACGCAAAATACTGGCCAAGACTGCAGCTTGTGCAATTGTTAATTTATCTACCGTAGTACCAAAATAAACTTGGGATGCGGTCTGCACACCATATGAGCCACGGCCAAAGTAAATAGTATTTAAGTAATTTTCAAAGATTTCATCTTTGGTGAACTGATTCTCAAGTTTTATAGAGATTACTAACTCTTTTACTTTTCGCTGAATGGATCTTTCTGGGGTCAAGAACGCAGTCTTGGCATACTGCTGGGTGATTGTTGAACCACCGCGTCCCTTGCCTAAAGTAATTAAGTTATCCCAGACCGCAGCTGCTAATGCAATTGGGCTAATTGCTCGGTTTGAATAAAAACTTCTATCCTCTGCCGCCATTACCGCATTTCTTACATGTATTGGAATTTCAGCTAAGGTGACAACAGTTCTATTCTCAGAGCCGATCCGGCCAATCTCGCTGCCATCTGCATATTGAATAATGGTTGCTTGGCTATTTACATAGGCATTTGGATCTGGAATTGAAACTGTGAAATAGGCAAATCCAAATAAAAAAACTCCAGCGACAAAGGAGAAGCCAACTGCTAATACCCCAAGCCGGGGAAGTTTTTTAAAAAATTACTCACTCGCCAAGATTACCCTTAATCATCATCTAATAAGGTGTGCTGCTTTCGTGGTGGCTTTCGATACTTTCCATCACCTAATAAAAAGGATTCCACCAGGTGATTCCAATGACAACTGATGCAAATCTCAACAACATAGACGCGAAACTCACCATACTCACTTTGCATCTGCATCAATTCATCTTGATTCTTAATCCGACCTGAGTATTGACCGAGTTGATCACCAAAGGCGTACTTAAGCTCGACAATCTTTAGCTTCTTACAAACTGGGCAACTGCGATTAGTTAATTCACCATGGTGTCTTGCCGCCCGCCTTAAATAAGGATCAGCATCGCAGGCGTCCATAGCACTTGCTGCCCCTTGAAAAAGTGAGATTAAGGTGCGGCGGCGCTTTAATGAGTAATCAATGGTTGCGCGCATCGTGGCTAACATAAGATCCAAGGTTAATCTAAATTTAATTACTACGCTTGTGCCTATGGGAATTTGGCCAGTTGCAAAGGGCTCAAGATTAAATCGGATACTAACTATCCGTTGGAGCGGTCAGTTAACTGATGGGCTGTTTCAATCAGCTCTAGCTAGTTTTGTTTTATTCTCACCTGAACGAGCACCCAATGCAATGGCGGCGGCGTTAGCCTTTGCGGTTGTCTTACTGCCCTACTCATTAATTGGGCCATATGTTGGAACTTTCTTAGACCGCTTTTCTAGGCAGCGAATCATTAGAAACTGTAATTACTTAAGAGCGGTGAACCTTTTAATGGTGGCATATCTAATAAACAACAGCTCTACTGGAGTAGTTTTAACTTTATTTGTGTTATTTGCATTTGGAGTCAACCGATTAATTCTAGCTGGATTATCTGCTGGATTGCCATTGTTAGTAAAGCGGGAGGAGTTAATTGCTGCAAACGCCCTGGCAGTGACTGGTGGCACTATCTGGGTGGTAATTGGTGGTGGTATTGGAATTGCTGTTAAAAATCTCCTTAGTAAAAATATAAATGCAGATGATGCAGATGCAGTTGTAGTTTTAGTTGCCTCACTTGGCTTTTTGATTGCAGCACTAAGTTGTTATCGATTAAATAAATTTGAAATCGGACCTACCGCCCATGAAACACCAGTTGAGGTGAAAGGGTATAAAGAGGTATTTGAGGGTTTTAAAATATTAAGAGCGCACTCAGATGCACTTCGTGGAATTTTATCCGTTGGTATTCAGCGTGGTGGAATTACTGCATTAACTTTGATGGCTCTCTTACTTGAGCGCAACTCATTTAATGATCCTACTGATCCAGATGCTGGACTTGCTGGTTTTGGTGTGGCACTTGCGATCGCCGGAGTTGGTATTGGACTTGGCGCAGTAATTTCACCATATGGAGTTTTAAAATTTGGTAGGCACAGGTGGATGCGATTGTTAATGTACTTATGCATTCCGCCTTTGTTGGGGTATGCATTAAATATAAATGAGTTCTCAATGATTGCTAGTGCGTTTTTGGTGGGCTTATGTGGGCAAGGAATCAAAGTAACAAATGATGCGCTGGTGCAATCAAAGATTAATGATGAGTATCGGGGAAGAGTTTTTGCTTTTTATGATGTTGCCGTAAATGCTGGGATTATTGCTGGCGCAATTGGCGCCGCACTTTTATTGCCAGATTCAGGGCGCACTTGGATTTTGCCAATTGCGCTGGCACTCTTCTATCTCTTTGCAGCTAGCGTATTAATGCGCAAAGCTAATTTTGCTTCTGCCACCAATTAACCAGCTCTTTCTTCGCTCGCTCCTGACCTAGTGGGCCGTGCTCTAATCGAAGTTCAAGCAAAAACTCATAAGCTTTCCCAACGGCGGGTGAGGGCTTGATATCTAGTATTTTCATTATTTCATCCCCTGATAAATCTGGTCGGATTTTATCTAACTCCTCCTGCTCCATTAATTGCGCTATCCGATCCTCTAATTGATCATAGGTTTTAGCTAACCCCTCTGCCTTCTTTTTATTACGGGTAGTGCAATCAGCCCTGGTTAATAAATGAAGGTGGGTAAGTAATTCACCAGCATCTCTGACATATCTTCGAACAGCAGAGTCGGTCCACTCCCCATTGCCGTATCCATGAAAGCGCAGGTGTAATGAAACTAATTGAGAGACATCATTAATAATATGATTATCAAACCGCAGTTTTTTCATCCGCTCTTTACACATTCTTGCGCCCACCACCTCATGGTGGTGAAATGAAACTCCACCATCTGGCAGCAATGCTTTTGTTTTTGGCTTGCCAATATCATGCAAAAGCGCAGCAAGCCGTAAGGTTAAATTAGCACCGCCTAGGCGAGCTTCTAGCGCTATTGCTTGCTCCAAAACCGTTAATGAGTGTTCGTAAACATCCTTATGGTGATGGTGCTCATCTATCTCAAGTTTTAACTTGGGCAGCTCTGGCAGAAAATAATCTGCCAAGCCACTCTCGACCAGTAAGGACAAGCCCGCTCTTGGGTTATCACCCATAATTAATTTTATAAACTCATCCCTGATCCGCTCTGCAGAGATAATCTCTAGTCGAGAAGCCATACTTTTTATGGCAGCTACCAAACTGATCTCTGGCGTGAAGTTAAGTTGACTCATAAATCTTGCCGCCCGCATCATCCGCAACGGATCATCGGTAAATGAATCCTTGGCTTCACCTGGCGTCTTAATTATTTGATTTTGTAGATCACCCACGCCGTTGTATGGATCAATAAATAATGGTTCGGTAGTTGTTAATTCAAGTGCCATTGCGTTAATTGTAAAATCTCGCCTAGCTAAATCTCCTTCGATAGTTTTACCAAACTCAACATTAGGTTTACGAGAATCTGCGCTATAACTTTCACTGCGATAAGTTGTTATCTCAACTGTTATTTCTGCTTTTTTACCAGCAACTGTGCCAAAGGCTGCGCCAATATCCCAAACTGAGTCTGCCCATTTCTTTAAAATCTTTTCACACTCTTTAGGATGCGCATCTGTTGTGAAATCTAAATCATTACCAAGTCTGCCTAATATGGCATCTCTTACTGGTCCGCCAACCAACGCTAATTGAAACCCTGCTTGCTTAAAAAGTTGCGCTAGCTCTTTTGCCGCTGGTGCTTGTTTAGTAAGTGTTGTGATCGCAAGTTGGGCAGCAGCAGTAATTGGTGGTTTCACGATGGCACTAGGTTAGAGCAGAGCGGGTTAAGGCGAAGGCGCAGATAGGTGGGTGGGCTGGGGTTTGTAGGCAGTATCCTTGCTATATGACCCCGGCAGATAATGCGGGTGGCAATCAGGATTTAAGTGGTACCCGCAAAGGTGCTCAAAATAGTGGTTCTGGTAAGCCCGCTAAAAAACATAATTCAGGTAAGGGCAAAAATTACAAGGGTAATCAGGGTGGAAAAAATTCTGCCAAAAACAAGTACGCCAAACGAGTTGATGAAGTAAGTGCTGGTGGATTAGTTGTAGATAAAACCGGCACCAAAGGATTGCTGATTGGCAGATTAGATCCAAAGGATGCCTCCCACGAAAGATTGCTTTGGTCACTTCCAAAAGGACATATTGAAAGTGGTGAATCACCTGAGGAGGCTGCAGTACGTGAGGTGGCAGAGGAAACCGGAATTAAAAGTGAGATCACTAGATCGCTGGGTGTAATTGATTTTTGGTTTATGGCAAGTGGAAAACGAATTCATAAAACGGTTCACCATTTTTATTTACTGAAGTTGGCGGAAAATTAGCACCACAGGTAACTGAGGTGGATGATGTTGCCTGGTTTCCAATTGATGAAATTGTCAGCAAACTGGCCTACCCCGATGAGCGCAAATTAATTGCAAAATCAGGGAAATTAACACCGTGAGAAAAGTTTTAACTCTTCTTACCATTTTACTTCTTTCAAATACTTTCTTAACTACTCCAGCACAAGCGGTGCAAGAGATAGTTATTACCGAGCCAACCCATCGCCTAGCTGATGGTGTCTTCTTTGATGATGAGTTAGCTGCAAAACTTGCTCCGACCGGGGAGTTAGGTTTACTTATTTACGCACCAATTAGAGGGGCAAGAAGTTGGTTGGTTGATCCAGCCACAATCTCGGAGATTGTGGCAATGAGTAACGGTTATGTAATTTCAGATGGTTGGGAAATCAAGGACGCCCAAATCAATGGGCAGGATGTTGCTAAGGCGTGGCTGGTGCAATTTTTAAAAGTGTCTCGCTCTGAAAAGATATCGGTACTAACTTATGGCAACCCATCTCGGTATTGGGTGGATCAGCTGCTTGAAAACCAAATTACATATATAAATGCCAGTGGCAAGATCTCGTTGGAGGGTGTGCTTGGCAAAGCCACCACCCAAAGTGCTTTTCAAAATGGTGAAAAACAAGGTTTAAGCAAACAAAATATCAACTTTCTAAAGTACGCCCAGCGCCAAATTGAATTATTTAGCACCCTTGTTGACCAAAAAGAGTTGTTGAATTACCAATTACGTATTAGCCAACTGTTAAATCCAAATATTGAAAAAGATCTATTACAAGATCTGATTAAAGATTTAGATAAATCAATTATTCAACTGCGTAATAAACTTAAAATCTCTAAAACTAAATTTACTATCACCTCTTCAAACGAGGAGCTGCCAATCACATTGGTAAATAATTTTGAGTCTGCGATTAATTTGAAACTAAGTGTTAGAGCAGTAAATAGTAAGGTAATAGTGACCCCAGTTGAGCAAATCAAAATTGCAGGAAATTCAAAACAGCAGGTTTTTCTGCCGGTTGAAGTATTGGCTACCGGTCAATCATCACTACTGGCCCAATTAACTAACTTGGATAATAAACCAGTTGGTTACCCAGTAAATATAAACTTAAAACTTTCAGTAATTAGCCCAGTTGCCACCTGGATAACCTCTGGTGCTGCGGTACTTTTGTTTATCGCAGCGCTGGTGCAAAGCCTTCGAAGAGTCAGACGGGGGAGATAAATGTCGGATGAGTCCCTGCTTCGCGCCTCCTCAGTTATGGCGGCTGGCACAATATTTTCTAGAGTTACTGGCTTAATAAGAAATTTACTTTTAGTTGCCTTACTTGGTACTGCGCTACTAGGTGACACCTACAACGTGGCAAATACCATGCCAAATATTTTGTATAACTTATTAGTTGGTGGTGCGTTAACTGCAGTGTTTGTGCCACAGATTGTTAGATCACTTAGAGATTCTGATGGTGGATCTGCATTTATCTCACGGTTATTCACCGTGACCGTGACCTTTTTGTTTTTGTTAACCACTATTGGGCTCTTACTCGCACCACAAATTGTCAATATTTATGCACCTGAGTACTCAGGTAGAGCTGAGTTTGATATCACTGTGACTTTGATGCGTTATTGCCTGCCACAGATATTTTTCCTTGGTTTATTCGCACTCCTTGGCCAGATTGCCAATGCCAAAGGCAAGTTTGGCCCAATGATGTGGGCGCCGGTGATTAATAACCTAATCGCAATCACGCTTTTTACATTTTTATTAAGAAATAACCCAGATTTAGCGGTGGAAAGTATTACCACCAGCGATCTGCTCTGGCTCGGCCTAGGAACAACTGCTGGATATATAGCCCAAGCCTTAATTCTATTTCCAGTGATAATAAAAAGTGGTGTCAAGCTTTCACTTAATTTCAATTGGCGAAATACCCAAATTATTAAATCATTTAAGTTAGCTGGTTGGAGTTTTCTTTACGCGCTGATATCTCAACTTTCTTACCTAGTCACGATAAATATTGCCACCACCGCTGCGGTTAGATCAGCAGCCGGTGGAGTTGCTACCGGTGTCGGTTATACCCCTTATGCCAATGCTTATTTGATTTTAATCCTGCCGCACTCAATAATCACAGTATCGATTGTGACTGCGCTGCTGCCAAGACTTTCTAATTTAGTGATTGATAAAAAACAGGGTGAGATTACATCCGCGATGAATATGGCAATGCGATTAATTGGGATATTTACCGTACCGGCGGCGTTGTTATTTTTGGTTTTTGGTGAGGTTATTTCAAAGGTTTTGTACTTTGGTATCTCAGCCGATGATGCAAATTACCTGGGTCTGACCTTATCCGCCTTTGCATTAGGTTTGATCCCGGTAAGTATTAATCTAGTTTTACTCCGCGGTTTAAATGCCTTTGAAAATTTAAGGTCACAGGTGATTGGTAACTTGATTATGAATATTATTTCAGTGGTTTTATCAATGGCAGCTGCGTTGTATTTGGAGCCAAAATGGGTAACTGTTGGCTTAGCCGCGATTTTCACTGTTCATTACTTTATTGGTACCGCTATCTCCTTTTACCTAATAAAGCGTCATAACATTGATCTGCCAGTTTTTAGTATTGCTGTTTTTTACCTGAAGCTGTTTTTAATCTTTTCGCTGTCTTTAGCACCGATTTGGGCGCTTAGGTATCAATTACCTGGTGGGAATTTAATCTACCTATTACTTGTTGTTTTGGTATCCACTGCTTTCTATTTATTCATCTTAAGGTTGCTCAAAATGCCCGAGGTCACATATTTGGTGAAAATGATTAAGGCAAGAAAGGAATAGGCTGATCTCCGTGAGTGATATCAATCAGGTAGTAATTGTCGGCTCTGGTCCTGCTGGGTACACCGCAGCAATTTATGCTGGCCGAGCACAATTAAAACCAATTATTTATGAAGGCTCTGTTACTGCAGGTGGTGCGTTAATGAACACCACTGAGGTAGAAAACTTTCCAGGATTTGCCACTGGTGTTATGGGACCTGAGTTGATGGAATCGATGCGCAAACAAGTTGAGCGATTTGATGCCAAAATTATTACCGATGACATCATCGCTATGAAATTAAATGGTGAGATAAAAGAGTTAACAGATGGATCTGGAAACACCGTAAAAGCCAAATCAGTAATTTTGGCGATGGGCTCTGCTTATAAAGAAATTGGATTGCCAAATGAAAAACGGTTATCTGGTCGGGGAGTTTCCTGGTGTGCAACCTGTGATGGCTTCTTTTTTAGAGATCAGGTAATTGCAGTTGTTGGTGGTGGTGACTCAGCAATGGAGGAGGCAAATTTCTTAACTAAATTTGCTAGCAAGGTAGTTTTAATTCACCGCCGCGATAAATTTAGAGCCTCAAAAATAATGATTGAGCGGGCGGAGAAAAATCCAAAGATTGAATTTTTATTTAACCATGAAGTAATTGATGTCTTAGGGGAGGAAAAAGTCTCCGGCCTTAAATTAAAAAATACCGTAACTGGCCAAGAAGAGATTAAGGATTTCACTGGATTATTTGTAGCAATTGGACATCTGCCGAGAAGTGAGCTGCTAGTAGGCCAGCTGGAGTTAAATGCTGATGGGTATGTGCAGGTGGAGGGGCGAAGTACTAAAACTAAAATACCTGGGGTCTTTGCCTGTGGCGATCTAGTTGACTTCACCTACCGCCAGGCGATTACCGCTGCTGGCACCGGCTGCCAGGCAGCCTTGGATGCCGAGCGATTTTTATCTGGGCATTAATTTTAAAGATTTAAAAGTAGGATAAGCAGATAACTAACAAGATGAGAAATGGTGAGAAAAATGGCAACATCAAAGGTAACCACAGCTGATTTTGAGTCAGTTGTTTTAAAAAGTACAACCCCAGTATTGGTAGATTTTTGGGCAGAGTGGTGTGGTCCCTGCCGGGCAGTTGGCCCAATTTTGGAGGAGATCTCCAATGAGTATGGTGCTAAGTTAAAGATTGTTAAGTTAAATACCGATGAAGAGGGCGCTATTGCTATGAAATACGGCATCTCATCCATCCCCACTATGAATGTATTTGTGAATGGTGAGGTAGTAAAAACTATTGTTGGTGCTAAACCAAAGCCAGCATTACTTAAAGATCTTGAAAGTTATATTAAGTAATATTTAATAAATCAATTAAGAACTTATGAGCGATCAACCAAAGTTAGGAGATCGCTCAAATGCGATTGGGTTAATCGCCAACACCTTAACTAGATTAGGTTTTCTCTCATCACCCGCTGATATTTTTGATGAAAAACTCACTCAAGGCATTAAAGCTTTCCAACAGGCTAGAGGGTTGACTGCAACTGGAGTTATAAATGAAATCACCGCCAGAGTGTTGGAGGAGGCAAGATTTAAACTTGGTGATCGAGTTTTGGTATTTAATCTAGCGGCTTTAATGCGTGGGGATGATGTAAGTAATTTGCAGGATCGTCTGATTCAAATGGGTTTTAATTGTGGCAAGGTAGATGGTATTTATGGTGCGAATACCGAAATGGCGGTAAAAGAGTTTCAAAAATCTGTTGGAATCCTCGCCGATGGCAAATGTGGGCCAGTAACTTTGATTGCATTAATGCGCTTAGTGAAAACTGTCTCTGGTGGTGCGCCAAGTGCGTTACGGGAGAGTGTTAAACATGCAGTTCGCTCACCAGCATTAGCAAATAAAGTAATTGTGCTAGATCCAAGTTGGGGTGGTGAGTTCACTGGTGAGAGTCAAAATGGTGTAGTTGAAGCAGAGGTAGTTTTTGATTTGGCGCAAAGATTAGAGGGAAGATTAATTGCACTTGGGGTTAATGTAATTTTGACTAGAAGTGCTAAAAATTCACCATTAGAAAAAGATCGTATTCAAATAGCTAACTCAGTAAATGCAGATTTGGTGATTGCATTAAAGGTTGATACTTATAAAAATGAAAATGCCAATGGGGTAGCAACTTATTACTATGGCCGAGATGATCAAGGAGTCAGATCTGTAGTTGGTGAAAGATTTGCTAACTTGTTGCAACGAGAGATATGCGCTCGGACTGATTTATTAAATTGTCGTACCCATGGAAAAAGTTGGGATTTACTTCGTTTAACCCAAGCACCAACCGTCAGAATAGATTTGGGATATCTTTCTAATCCAAAGGATGCCAAGCGGTTAGCCACCCCAACCTTTCGAGACACACTTGCGGAGGCGATGATTGTGGCGATTCAGCGGCTTTATCTCTCACAAGAGGATGATGCCAAGACTGGAACATTGAAAATCTCTGATCTAAGAAGAGCAGGACTTCGAAACTAGTTTTATTAAACCACTCACCTATGGCAAACTTGGTTAATGGATTCAGGCAGAAAATTTAAAGTTGTTAAAGCTGACTCTCTGGAGCGAGTGCGAACTGGTGAGCCGGAGAATTTGCCGGAACGATTTGCCCATCGAGCACTTGGTATGCAGGCAAGTGAGATTAGATCCCTATTTGCGGTAGCGAGTAGACCAGAGATTGTCTCCCTCGCAGGCGGTATGCCAAATCTCTCCGCCTTGCCGATGCAGATGATGGCCTCAGTTACTGAAAAACTAATTAGTGAAAATGGCGCAGAAGCGTTGCAATATGGAAATGGTCAAGGCCATCCCAGATTGCGCGAGCAGATCTGTGATGTGATGGCACTTGAAGGAATTAAAGCCCACCCTGATGATGTAATTATTACTACCGGCTCCCAACAAGCACTTGATCTAATCTCTCGAATATTTATCGATCCAGGTGATGTGGTTTTAGTTGAAGCACCCTCCTATGTTGGCGCCCTTGGCACCTTCAAACAGTATGAGGCGGCAGTGGTGCATATCAATATGGATCAAGATGGTTTAATCCCGCAAGCATTACGGGATGCAATCAAAACTACTAAAGCAGCAGGGCGAAAAATAAAGTTTTTATACCTGATTCCAAATTACCAAAACCCTGCTGGTGTACTGCTCCCAGCTGATAGACGTACTGAGATATTAGATATCTGCCGACAAGAGGGAATATTTATTGTTGAAGATAATCCATATGGCTTGTTAGGTTTTGATAAACCCTCTCCAAATGCAATGCGGGCAAGTGATTCAGAGAATGTCATTTACTTAGGAACCTTTTCAAAAACTATTGCGCCAGGTCTGCGAGTTGGTTGGGCGTTAGTGCCCCAATCTTTGAAAGATAAGATGGTAATTGCATCTGAATCATCAATTCTCTGCCCATCAAACTTCACCCAGTTGGTAATTTCTAGCTACTTAGCAAACCAACCTTGGCGAGATCAGATCACAAGTTTTGCAAAACTATATAAGGAACGCCGTGATGCCGCTCTTGCTGCGCTAGATAAGTACTTCCCTAAGAGTGCTACCTGGACTAAGCCAGCTGGTGGTTTTTATATTTGGATTACCCTGCCACCTGAGATTGATACCAACGCCCTAATGCCAAAGGCAATCGCTGCCAAGGTGGCGTATGTGCCTGGAACCGCTTTTTACGCAGATGGCTTTGGTTCTTGGTCACTTCGTATCTCCTACTGCTACCCAACGGTTGAAAGAATTACTGAAGGTATTAAATCCCTGGCTGGGGTAATAAGTACTGAGATGCAAGCTCGCCAGATTAATTAATCTTTAATTACCTTATTTATCCGCTCTAAATCCTCCACCGTTGCAAACTCAATCACAATCTTGCCTTTCTTCTTTCCCAACTCAACATGCACCCTAGTATCTAGGTAATCAGATAGTTGATCTGAAATCTCTTTTAATTTTGGTGAGAGTAATTTGCCGCCCCTAAGTGATCCACTCTTCACCTTTGCCCCACCTGTTGCCACAATCTCCTCCACCGCCCTGACGGTTAAGCCTTCAGCAACAATTCGATTGGCTAAATTCTCAATCTCTTTTTCATCTGTAAGTGATAAGAGCGCCCTGGCATGACCTGCTGAGATAACACCTGCCGCC
>FUWD013187247.1_pt1 | contig 11429 bp, 10 predicted proteins | sample 1063281 | NCBI WGS metagenome assembly FUWD01 (sample SAMEA79048168, study PRJEB19326) | metagenome | biome: marine
ATTCCTGATTTGTAGATTTCCCCATTCGAAATAACATCCAACTCTTGCCCCAATAGATCAAAAATCCGAATATCCATTTTCCGATCATAGGGAATGGTCAAATCCAGTTTTGCAACTGGGTTGAACGGATTTGGATAAGGCTGTGAAATTCGAAATTGGTAAGGGAATGGATTTGCCCAAATAGAAACGCTGTCGCAATCTTGGGGTGAATAAACCGGGAATGAATAATAAAATTGGTCAAGACTCAGTTCAAAATGTTCACTCTCTGTTACACAGGTATCCACGTTGTCGCATAGCATATTCGCGCCAATGGCGAAATAAGGATAACCACCATTATCATCATTATCCCAATCCAAATTAAGGTCACAAAAACAATCTGGTAAAGATTCTAGATTGTTGTTAAACAACCAAAGATATGTCAAATTTGTTAGGTTACAAAAGGATTCGGGGATGGATGCCAATTCATTATATCCTAAGTCTAGAAAATACAAATTGGACAAATTCCCTATGCTATCTCCCAAGGATGTTATCACATTATTATTAATGTAAAAAGATTGCAACCCTTCCATATCGCTAAAAGATTCCGGCAAATCTGAAATTCTATTCCATTCAAGATAAAGGGAAGCCATGCCCGTCCAATTCCCGATGTTTTCCGGTAAGACATAAATGGTATCATTCACACCGGAACTGTTTCCATAATTTCCCGCTACCATAAACCGAAGCCGGCCATTGAACCATGTTTGAGTTCCCAACTCCAGAGGTGACTGATAATTCAAATTATTTTTTGAAATGATTGAATCGAGAACTTCAATATCAGGATCATACAAACACGAGTCTCCGATTTGGATTGTTACATTTGAAGGCAATTCTGAATAATAAGTATAAGCACTATCACATTGGCCATAAAGATTGGAAAGGATGAATAGGGGCAAATATTTTTTCATTATTTCAATAATATAAGTTTTTGCGTCTGTGATCTTTCCCCAGACGTTAATTTTACAAAATAGATTCCCGAAGGCTGATTCCTAGCATTCCATGTTATTTCATGATTTCCGGGTTCAATAATATCATCAAGTAATATTTCAATTACGCGACCACTTACGTCAATAACTTCCAAAGATATGGATTCTAAATTCTTAACATTATATTGAATTGTAGTATTAGGATTAAAGGGGTTTGGAAAGGCTGGCATCAATTCGAAACGATCTAGGGTTAATTCAGCTTCATTGGAGAGTGGTGATGTAAATCCATTTACAACTATTACTTTTTGTTTTTCCGGATGATTCGTCGGGGTCACACTAATTGTAATTGGATTTCCGGTATCTATGACTGACACATTACCAACAAATGAAATAATTTCTGATTCATTTGGCGATAAAATAATTTGATCAGTTTGAATACCAAACCATCCCGCTTGATCATCTAATTGAATTGACAGCACTAAATCATAGCTACCTTCATTTTGAAGTGTAAAATATATTTCGGATGTTCCTTCAGGTAAATAGACACCTTCATCACCACCACTTTCCATAAAGTTGTTTATTAAAATACTGAATGCAGCTGGATATAATCCGGGAATCCTGTGTGCACGGTACACCGCACCATTTGGCAAACTTAAATTATAATTGACTTCCCAAACAATGTCCCCATTTGAAGTTACTTCCAAACTTCGTCCTCCTCCACCCACCGTTGTGATTAAAACATTCCCATTCTGCAATTTTTGAGTATTCCCTGAAGCAAATCCAAAAAGTTCTTGCTGAAGTTCATAAGACCAGACCAATTCTGAATTATTACCATCGATTGAAATTTCGATCGCTCGCGAAACTGGATTATCTGTCCCTCGAAATTCCGGAGCTAGATTCCCATTATCGAATGTGAGAATATTTCCATTATCCAATTTCTGAAGGCTATGTTGAAAACTAAATCCAATATCAGTGCCCATTTCCACATCGCTCGATGCCATCTGGTGACCCAGATTCCAAATCACATTCCCAGATGGATAATCAATTTTTGTGATTCGGGATAAATGGCGGGAGGAAATATAAAGGGCACTTTCTTCTTCATCAAAGATCACTGCATTCACATGGGTCCAATCATAATGAAGGTCTTGGTAAGCTTGGTTCCAGGTACCACCATATTGATCATAATCCATCATACTGAAATGGTCAAAAACACTCCATTCCCAAACAACATCTTTTGTATCTTTATTCCATTCTACCAGTTTATCACCAATCCAAGGAAATTCAATCGTTACACCATCAGCTTGGAATCCTAATCCCGAGAATAAGGGTGTCCAGTCACCGATGGGGATTGGGCCCAATGAGCCTACTTCAACGATTCCGAGATAATTCCCATTGGGAAGTTTGATCATATCATGATGAAGAAACTCATCGTTGGGTTCTTCCCAAATGATTTCACCATCAAATGTAAATTCCATACCAGGTAAATTATTTTCTGTTCCAGACACGAGTGTGCAGCCGAACACATCTCCATATTGGCTGGTGCTGTAATAAACAATATTTTCACTGCCGCTATTCCATATTTCCTTTCCAGTTTGATCAATTGCCGCAGAAAAATAATTGAAGAAAGCACCAAAAACCGTTATACCATTTTGAATATCAGATGCATTCGAGGTAGTTGTAGTTGACCCAGATAAAGGCGATCCCGTAGAAAAAGAATAAGGGTCTGTCCAGGTCCCGGATATCCCGTTATTGTAAACCGGGCGAATTCGCCAATAATATGTTTTATCCCAATCCAGGGTATCTTTTTCAATGTAAACCAGAGTTTGATTATCTGCTTGAATAACGTTGATCGTGAAATTAGAACTCTCTGAGATTTGGATCTCGTAGTGTTCTGCTTCCGGTTCCTGTTCCCATTCAAAGAGGACATGAATATGATTTATTAAAATTCCATTTCCCGGGGAGACCAAGCCACCTTGAAGAATTGAAATTGACAAAATAGTGCTCAGTAAAAAATAAGATGAAAAATTTTGTTTGTTTTTACACATGTTAATTAAACGATGAAAGAAGGGATTAGTTAAATTTTAATCAGAAAGGATTCTGAGAATATTTCGTCTTTCAGACCAACATTGGGTTTAAAGTTATTAATTTCCATAATGGTTTTTTTACCATTCGATTTTTCCATAACCATTTTTGTAGGTATTACAAATCCATTATTTTCAATGAAATTTGAAATAGTTAGTGTTTTTTGTTTGATAGATTCTTGAGAATAATATTCTATCTTTAGGATTTTCCAATTTAGAGAATCTATCCAAATTTTTCGAGAATGATAAGCGCTCTCACTTTTGGGAAACGCTATAATTACCTGACACGATTGACCATTTAAATATTCTGTGCTGAGCAATACTAGAGAATCTTGCCCAGTCTTTCTGCTTTCCAAGTCTTCATAAATAAAATCTGTACCCATAAAAGATTTTGCTTTTTCTTTAGCTTTCACCCGTTTGGCTGTTTTTAGTTTGGGCAGAAAAAACCATTGTTCCGTTTTCCCATTCCGATAAACCCAACTCAATAACCCGGTACCTTTCACAGTTAAGGGTTTTTTGAAACGTGCTAAAGATTTGGACTTGAATTTTCCTTCCTCATAATTTTTTTTAAAACTGGTGAATTCACGAATTTTTATTTTTTCTTTCCCTCGTTTTTACGCGGACAATTTCTAATTTAATATCTGAAACCGATGTATTTGGTTTTAGTGTGTTTAACACTTTTTCCATAATCTCTAATGCGGACAAATCCTGTGCCACCATAGAAGAAGAAAATAAAAGTGTGTAAATAAATAACCGTTTATTTAGAGTTGGATTCACTAGGTCTAATAAATAACAATGAAAGGGGAGTTAATAAAATGCTGATTATGGACATGGTTAAGTAATCTTTGTGATATTTCAATTCATAATATCCGGCAATTTGGAGACAAATAAATACGTATCCGATCAGAATGAAATCAAAATATTGATTACTCAAATTGAGAAGGGATTTCATAAAGGAATTCCCGGTCATTGGATTTTCAAACCCTGCTAATCCGATACCATAGATGACAAGAGATACTGAGATTAGCAATAATACGACACTTATGAATTTATCTTTTTGTTCTGTGTTCATCGATAGAGAAATTTAGGATTGATGAGGCTAATTAAAGCAGGCAAAGTTGCCAGCGCGCCAAATAAACATAATGAGATGGAACCCATAACCAGTATACCAAATATCTGAACAGGAACAAAAACAGAAAAAAGCAATGCAGAAAATCCAATAATAACAGATAATCCATTAAACAAAATTCCCTTCCCGGAAATTCGTAATGTGGTTGCAATAGCATCATCCAATGAATCTCCACTCTTAATGTGTTCACGTAAGTGCCACAGGAAATGGACTGTATAATCTACGCCAACACCCACCAAAATTCCCGTTAACATGGATGTTGTCATATTTAAGGGAATATCCAAATAACCCATAAGTCCAAACATCATAATAACAGATGCCACCATGGGTAGCGTGGCTAGAAGTCCACCCGTAACAGATCGAAAGACTAAGGTCATAATAAGTAAAATCATTAAAATAGAAAAACAAAGACTTATCAATTGTCCTCGTAAAACCATTCGGGTTAATACGCCCAACAGCGCAGCACCACCCGTCAGTTCCATTGGTAATTTATCATAGAAGTTAGCATCAATAAATTGGTCTGTATCCTCCACAATCTCTGCAATAGCGAATGTTTGTACTTCTTTGAGTCGTAAAAATACCTGGGTAAAAACGGGATTTTCCATATCATCTAGGATCAAGTCAAAATCATCTTCACCACCAGTAATAGAATATAAAAACATATATTGCGAAATCAGATCCCGATCATCTGGAATAACTTCATATGCAGGGTTATTGCCGTTAAAACCAGCATGCATTTTCTTAATCACATCTACAATTGAATATGACTTGGTTACTATCTTGTGTCTTGTCTTGATATGGTCTGTGAGCTTTTCAATATTGTGTAGCGTCTCAGGAGAAAAAATATCGCCTTCTACAAGAATTTGCATTTGTGTTGATCCACCAAAAGCATCGCTAATTTTTGTATTGGCGACTCGCAACCTGGATTCAGACGGGAAATAATGATCAGGGTTCGTATCCACTTTTAGCTCATTGATTCCCATAGATAACCAAATACCTCCTGAAAGTAAAATAATCAGAACAGGAATCCTGAACCGAGTAAAAACTCTGCCCGACCTTACTAATAATTTATTGATACCTGAAAAACTGTCTTTTTTATTTAAATAAGTTGGACGCGGCACAAGCACCAGAATGGCAGGAATCAACAAAACACTTAGTATAAATGCCACCAGAATACCGAAAGAGATCAACAACCCCATTTCTCGGACTCGTGGTAAAACATGGAATAAGAGACTTAAGAAACTGATTATAGTTGTAAGACCTGCCAGAAAAATTGGGACACCCAATTTGCGTATGGTTTTACGCAAGATACTCCCTCGAGTGGCTTCCGGATCTAATATAGAGAATTCATAATAATGGGAGATAATATGAATACCATAGTTGTTTGCAATAGCAATAAGCATAATTGGGATTAATGTGCCGATAAAAGCCACGGGCATATCCAACCAGCCCATAATTCCAAAAGTCCAAATTATAGAGAAGCCCACTACGAAAAAGGGTAAGAAAACACCAGTCCAACTTCTAAAAGAAATCATTAAGAGAAGGATACCTAATCCCAAGGCAATCGGTATAAAAACCCGTAAATCCCGCTGCATATATTCAATTACAGTCGCCCTTGTGATAGGTAGGCTGGAAACATAGAAATTCTCCGGTGAACTGAATCGGTTCACCAGTTCAAATACTCTTTTCCGGAATTCAAATTCATCATATGCAAAGGAAGATGTGATTTGGCCAATGAAACATAACTTATTAAAATCATTCGAAACCAAATTTCCAACTATTCCTGATTGCTTCAGTTTAGATATCAATTCACTTTGGCCAGCAGAATCAACAGGAATGTGGACCAACAAAGGTTCAATTTCAAAACCACCATCATCTGGTAAAATGTGTTTTTGGGTGAATATAGAAGTAACCTTGCCTATCATGTCAATAGACTCCAGCGAATCCTGAAATATGGATAATTTCTGGAGTGTGGTATATGAAAATAGACTGTCGGACTCCACAGCAATAATAATGATATCACTTCCGGAAAAAAGTTCATCTATTTTTTCCATAGAATGGACGATTTCATGATCCCGCGGCAGCATGGATCGAACCCCCGGATCCAATTCTAATTTGAAGACCCTCCACCCCAGGATAACAGTGATGAGGATAACCCCTGCAATGATCGTCCGCGGGTAATGGGAATCAAAATTAAATAGTTGTCTGGAGAAAGATCTGAGATTCATAATATAAAAGACTAAAATTTACAGGAATAACAACAAGAATGGAATCCGTACTACATTCATTCTTCGTTTTGTAATTTTCATCATGCCATTAGATAATTCTCAATATAAAGGTCCGTTTGTTTTATTCGGGAATGGGGAACCTCCCACCCATACTACTCCAATAAAAATTCTTAAAAGCGCCGTGACTATTCTGTGTACCGATGGCGGCGCTGACAAACTCAAGAGCCTTGGACTTCAGCCTGACCTCATTTTAGGTGATATGGATTCTCTATCACTTGCTCACGAAAGTTATAATTGTGAAATCGTTGAATTAATGGATCAATCCAAGACCGATCTGGAAAAGAGTCTTGAATGGTGTTATGAAAATGGAATTGGACAATTGAGTTTGGTAGGCTTTTCTGGCGGTCAAGACGACCATAATATGGCAGCTCTTTGGACACTAGTATCCTTTTTCGAAAAAATGGAACTTACTTTTTACTCCAACTCGTCTAAAATTAAATGTGTAAAAAGTGATACCAGAATTGACTCATTTACCGGACAAACTATTTCAATCATTCCTACCAAGGAAAATATTGAAACCAGCATTACTGGATTAAAGTATTCCATCAATAAATCAATTTTAAAACCACCTTCTTTCGGCACAAGAAATTCGGCTAAAGGAAACCATTTTTCCATTCAATCCAATGGCCCTGTTTGGGTTTTTTTGAATTATGCTGAATGAACCATTCCCATTTTGTACTTCCTGTGTTTTACATGCCTTTTATTTCAAATACTAAAATATAAATAAAATGAGTCAATTCTACCTTCTTGATTGGGTAATCCTTGGTGCCTATGCTGTCAGTTTAATCTGGATTGGGATATTCCGATTGAAAGATCAATCAACGTCACAGGAAGATTTTATTTTAAGTGGTCGCCGATTAAGTCTCGGTGGATTTGTAGCAACATTGGTCACAACCTGGTATGGTGCCATTTTGGGTGTGGGCGAGAATACATTTTTATTTGGAATCCAAACTTGGTTTATTTTTGCTTTACCCTATTATGGGTTTGCTTTAGGGTATGCGTTTTGGATGGCACCCAAAATTAAAGAGAAAAATTTTCTGTCAATTCCAGATCATTTCCGGTCAAGTTACGGCGAGAGAGCTGGAATTATTTCTGCCTTACTTATAACATTTTTAGCAAGCCCAGCTCCATATATCCTAAGTATGGGCGTGATGCTCCAATTTTTATTTGGGATTGATCTTGGTCTTTCTCTTTTGATTTCAACTGTTTTCAGTATAGTGTATGTTTGGAACGGTGGATTTTCCGCTGTCGTAAAAACAGATATTCTTCAATTTATTTTGATGTTTGCAGGATTCTTTCTATTGGTTGGTTTTTCATGGAATAATTTTGAATCACCCTTGGAATTAATTCAATCCACCCCAGGCTCACATTTAGATCCATTGGGTGGCAATACGATCCAATATATTTTAGTTTGGTTTTTTATTGCAGCGTGGACTTTCGTTGATCCGGGATTTTATCAACGATGCGCTGCTGCAAAATCACCAGAAATTGCCAAAAAAGGGCTCCTGATTTCCATTGGACTCTGGGCCGTGTTTGATTGTCTGACCGTTTTGAGCGGACTCTACGCTGTGGCAATGATCCAAACCGATCAACCGTTGCATTCCTTTCCTTTGCTTGGGGCTCATATTTTACCCATTGGCGTTTTTGGATTATTCATTACAGGACTTTTGGCAACTATTATGTCCACCATTGATTCCTTGAGTTTAATCAGCGCAATAACATTTGGGCGCGATATTCTCTGGCGAATTCAACGACCCCAGACGAATTCTAATCCGGTACCCTTGATTCGAAAAGGATTGGTCATCATTTCTTTTCTTTCGCTCTTTCTTGCATTTGCGGTTCCATCAGTCGTTGGGTTATTTTATGTTATTGGATCTGTTCTCATTCCAGGATTAATACTTCCTTTTGTATTTACATTATGGAATGAAAAAATAACAATTTCTGAACGATTGGCGGGTTATTGGATCAAAACACCGGTTGGTGTCTCTCTGATTTGGTTTGGCATCTCACAAATAAGTGGACAGGCTTTTTTGGGAATTGAGGCTTTTTATCCCGGAATGGTAATTTCCTTTATATTTTTATTTTTCATCATGAACAGGACAAATAATGGCTATTGAAATTGAACGTAAATTCTTGGTGAAAGAAAAACCATTTCACCTGGAAAAAAAATCACTCCACATTCGACAAGGATATATTGTAAACGATCAAAAACAGGTCATACGGGTAAGGGAAAAGGGGGACGAGTATTTTCTAACTGTAAAGGGAAACAATATTGGTATTTCCAGACTGGAATTTGATTTTCCCATTTCGAAAGAAGATGCGGAAGAACTCTTGAAACATTTTTGCAAAACTACCATGATTGATAAAACCCGCCATTATGTAGAATTTAAAGGACACACTTGGGAAGTGGATGAATTCCACGGGGATAATGAAGGATTGGTTGTAGCAGAAATAGAATTAGACTCAGAAGATGAAGATTTTGCGATTCCTGAATGGATAGGTGAAGAAGTCACACCCCACGAACGCTATTATAATATGAATTTGGCTACCCATCCATATAAAGATTGGTAAAAATAAAAACAGCCCGGATCGGGCTGTTTTTATCGAATGATCTTTAGGAGTACTTTATTGGGCTAAAGATTTCCCCACAGAACCAAGGTCAGTAAATGCTTCATCCAATCTCTCAATCATGCCTTCTTCTCCGGCTCTTAAGAATTTCCTTGGATCATAAAGCTTTTTATAGGGAGTCCCATCTTCCGGATCAATTTGGTATTTAAATGCTTTTGCATTTTCTTCTACGTATGCACCTACGGCTTTTGCAAACGCAAACTGCGTATCCGTATCAATGTTCATTTTAAATACGCCATAAGATAAGGCCTCTGATATTTTTCCCTTGTCTGATCCAGATCCACCATGGAAGACAAGATCCAGTGGCTTATCACCAGTTGAACAGGTCTCTTGCACAAGTTCTTGAGAATTTTTTAAAATTTCAGGACGTAGCTTTACATTTCCAGGCTTATAAACACCGTGTACATTTCCAAATGAGGCAGCTAAACTAAAATGACCGATGGGTGACAATAACTGGTACGCACGTAGGCAATCATCAGGCTGAGTATAAAGAAGTGGGTTATCTGCACCAATATCATCATCTGAACCCACGCCATCTTCTTCTCCACCAGTGACGCCCAACTCAATTTCAAGACTCATACCAATAGGCGCCATACGCTTCAAAAGTCGTTCACATTCGGATAAATTAAAATCTATATCCTCTGCAGACAGGTCCAACATGTGGGAGCTATATAAAGGCTTTCCAAATTTTTCATAATGAACTTCACTATAACCTACCAAAGCTTCAACCCATGGAATTAATCCTTTATTGGCATGGTCCGTATGTAGCACAACACAAATCCCGTATTTTTCCGCCATGAGATGAATATGATGTGCCGCAGAAACAGAGCCAATCACTTTTGCTTCAAATGCATCTTCAAGGCTTTTTCCCGCATAAAATTGTCCCGCACTATTCGAAAATTGAATAATAACATCTGCTTTATTTTTTGCTGCAGCTTCCATGACTGCGTTTACAGAATTTGTTCCAACCGTATTGACAGCAGGAAGTGCATACCCACCCTCTTTGGCTGCTTTCAATAATGTTTTGTAATCTTCTCCGGTAACAACACCGGGTTTTAAAGAATATGACATAAGGTTCCTTTTAGTTAGAGTTGTCCGATTTCTTTTAGCATGGATTGATACCAATCCATATGTTCATCAAAGGGTTTTCCCCCTTTTATTCTTTCGAATTCTATGAGTCTTAATTCTTTTCCATGATCATCATCTAATCCAGCTACACCACTTTCCCCGATGATAGCTTTTTCAGCTCCGAAAAATGCAGATTGCTTGATTAAATCCAGGTCTCGTTCATTGGGCTTAGCTGATCGTGCGAAATACCCACTTTTTTGAACCAATGTTTTTTCTGCACCCAAAGCACCGGCAAATTGTTTTGCAAACCATTGTCCCGGGTTTATATCATCTAACCGCACATGGCCAAATGCATCTCGCGGTACTTCTTCTCCATTTGATTCCATTTCTCGAACGATGGTCTCCAGTCCTGCACCTTCGCTCAAAAAAATATTCACACCATCTTTTTCATCCATTCGCTTTATCAATCTTTCACATTCAATATTAAAATCAAAATCTGTTTCCGGAATATAGACTGCATCAATATCCCATTTTTCCTGATTAATCAGTAATTCGGGGATAAAGTTTCGTTGTTTCATTCGTTCCCGATAATCATATGCAGTGCGAGCCGTAAGCCATCCACAATTCCGTCCCATCACTTCATGAATAATCAGTTGTCGCGTACTGGTTGTATTCTCATTCGCAATATTTTCAAAAAAAATAGCACCCTGTTCTGCCGCTGTCCAAGCCCCTAAAGTTTGGGTGATTGGAAAAACATCATTGTCTACGGTTTTGGGAAGACCTACTACAGTAAGATTGTAATTATTCTCTTTTAAATAAAATGACAATTGTGCTGCCATTGTATTGGTGTCATCACCTCCAATGGTATGCAAAATATTAACTTTATCTTTTACTAACTGATCTGCTGCAACTTTTAATGGATCTTGGCCTTGTAAAACATAACCACGTTTAACACAATCATCCACATTAGTAAGTTTTACTCGACTATTTCCAATGGGGGATCCACCAAAATCATATAATGTGGTAAAATTTGTTTTTGCAGAGTCAGGAAATTCAATTGAGTTACCTAACAGGAGTCCTCTATACCCATTAAGATAACCAATTAATTCAGCATCGGGGGCAATCTCATTATATTTTTCAATGAGGGCACCAATGGAAGATGATAAACATGGGGCAATTCCACCGGCAGTTAAAAATGCTATTTTCATGATAATTATATATTTAACCTAGAATATAGAGAAAGAAATTAAGGAGAAATAACAAGGACAACTAA
>FUWD013430230.1_pt3 | contig 11419 bp, 16 predicted proteins | sample 1063281 | NCBI WGS metagenome assembly FUWD01 (sample SAMEA79048168, study PRJEB19326) | metagenome | biome: marine
ACCAAGCGGAAGGCGAGGACGCTATCTACGACATATCTAAGGTCGAACAGGTAAGTACCATGGGAAATACCGACTTACAGAAGGAGAAGACGGCGAGAGAGACCGGGCAGGATGTAACGAACGAAGGAATTCGCTCACGTGTCCGACTTACTGAGTTCTGGGGGAGTATCATCGATGAGACGACGGGGAAAATGCTCCGAAGGAATTGCCTCTGCACAATAGCCAACGAGACAACTGTGATACGCTCGGTCGAAGACAATCCGAACTGGCACCAAACCTCTCCAATAGTAGCAGGTGCGCTTATCGAAGTAGCGAGTTCTGTCTGGGGTATCGCCCTAATGGACGCAGGGACGAAACATAATCGCTCCCTAATTGAAATATATAACCTAATGATAGACTCGGCCATGAAAGCAATCTGGGGAGTTAACCAAGTCCGCGTAGACGCAATGGAAGACCAGAGCCAACTTACCGGAGGGATTAAATGGGGAACAAACATAAAAACAAACAGCTCCCTTCCGATCGGCGGAAAAGTAATCGAGCCGGTAATCACGGGCGAAGTTCCAAGTGATGTAATAAACATGTTCAATCTAATGACCCAGGAAACACTAACAAGCATGATGACCAATGACCTCCGAATGGGGGCGCAATCCTCTCGCGCAGTAAAAGCGACGGAAGTCGTAGCAAGTGAGAACGCAATCACCTCCGTCTTCCAAGGAATGGCGAAGAACTTCGAGGGGAAAGTAGTTGGGCCGGAATTAGAGCTTGCCTGGAAAACCATCGCCCAGAATTGGGACCTAATCGACCCAGAAGTATTCAAATCACTCTTCGGATCGGAACGTGGGCTTGAGCTTTCAAGCATGGACCCGCAAGACGTCTTCGTGAACACAGTAAACGGAACGAAGTTCGAAGTCTTCGGAATATCCATGGTATTAAAAAGGCAGGCCGACTACAGAAAATGGACAACACTCCTCCAGACAATCGGAGCAAGTGAAGTCTTAATCGAAGCCTTCCTCGCGAAATACTCCTTCGAGAAATTCCTCGGTGAAGTAATGACCGCATTAGATATCAACAAAACTAAAATTGAAAACGAAGTCGTTGCCTCGTCCCAGAACACGCCACCACAACCTACTCAAGAAGCCCCCTCACAAGGTCCGAATAACATGAGTCAGGTTCCCGGAGCGCAGAACGCGCCAGCCGGAGGCGGTGGAATGGAGGAGGCACTGGCTTCTGCTTTCGCGAGTAATCAAATGAACATGCCGTCGTCCCAGGCGATTAAGTAAGGAAGGGGGATATGACTAATTTCACACCCGACGAATTAAAAGTACTCCAATACGCTCACCCGATATTCATCCGAATGCTCGATGAGAAGGCGGAGTCAGCTTTAAACCGTATGTACTCGGAGCATAAGAATGGGGGGACGGAATTCCTCTCTGTAGTCTCCGAGTATTCAATACTTAAAGAAATGAAAAATGAAATAATTAGAACAATAACAATACAGGAGGAAAAGTAATGTCAGAAGCTAACGAGAACATAGAGGAAGTTATCGACGAAGATATCAATGTCGAAGTGCTTGACGATATCCTAGGTGATGAAGGAGAGGTCGGGGACGAAGAAGAGGACACGAAGCCGGAACCAAAGTATAGCATCGGAGATCAATCCTTCCAGACCTTGGAAGAGGCCAGAGCCTACGCAGACAAATTAATACAAGACGAGCCGGTAGGTGGAGACTCTTATAACGCTTATCGTCAAGGTATTCTCGATGCCAAGGGTACAGGGCAGAGTGAGGAAAATGTTACACAGGAAGAGCAGGATGATTTCGACGAAGAACAATACTTCGCAGACCCTAAAGCTTTCCTTAAAAGCTACGGCGAGAAGATAGCTAACCAAGCCGTACAAAACGTAACTAAGAACCTATCACTTAAAGACGAGAGTAATAAAATATGGGGAGAATTCACCTCAAGACACCCTAAATTAGAGGACTTCCGCTCCGAGGTCGAGGATTATGTAAGTAAGAATCAAAGCCAAGTCCAGAAGATCATAGCCAAGCGCGGAAGGTCCGACGGTTACGATTGGATTGCTTTACAACTTACCGATCAATTCAATCGCTATGCTAATGCACTAAAGCCCAGTCGCCGCTTGGCGAACAATAACACCGTCTCCGTACCTAGTGGCGGCACGAGAAATGTTACACAGAAAAAAGGGGTTAAAAAAACTATGACAATGGCCGAACAGATACGTAGCATAAAACAGAAACGGTAAAACACCGAGTAATTACTCTCGGTTCAATTCCGTAACTAACGAAGGAATAACCGGGAGAGTTTTTTAATGGCTACACATAGTTGGGTATACGACGGACCCTCAAGCGTCTACAAGAACCACACACTTTCAGCTGATATTAGAATGGCTGCAATTGCACAGACTAAGTTTGTACAATTCACAATGCCAGAAGATGGCTCGGGCAGAAAGAAGGGCGAAAGCGTAACAGTAACTAGAATATCTAATGTTGATGTTCCAACAACTGACGTACTAAATGAATTAGAAAGAATCCCAGAAGATACTTTCTCACTAAGTACACAGGCGATTTCAGTAGATGAAAGAGGTAGAGCAATCCCTTACTCTTCTTTATCTTTAGTACCTTGCACATTTCGATTTAGAAATGCAATCCAAAAGAACTAAGAGATCAACTAGCATTACGTTTAGACGCTACGGCGGCGGACGCATTTAAAGCTGGTAAGATTAAAGCGATCCCAGATGGTTCTGCTTCAATCACTTTCGATACGGACGGTACTCCAAGTACTCAAGCCACTTCAAACTTAAACGTTTACCATGTTGAAGAAATCAGAGACTATATGTTCTCTACTTTAACTATCCAACCATACTCTGACGGTGATTACATTGTCCTAGCGAGCACTAAAGCTTGTCGCGGAATCAAGAGAGATCCGAACTGGGAAAAATGGAAGACATACACTGACCCAGAAGCAAAATACATGGGCGAAATCGGACGTATCGAACATTGCCGTTTCATCGAAGTAAATAACACTAACGCACTTTCAGGTTCACTAGGTGCAAGTTCTGTACTTGGCGAAGCAGTATTTTGCGGAGACGACCCAGTAACTATGGCAAGCGTTCTCGAGCCAGAACTTCGTGCGAAAGAAGACGGAGATTATGGACGTAGTAAAGGTGTTGCTTGGTACGGTATTTATGGTTTCGGACAAATCTGGTCAGACAGCGCGAACGCTGGTGAAGCTAGAGTAGTTCACGTAACTAGTTCGTGAGCCTAAAAACTTACAAAAACTTACATTAACTTAAATTAAATTAGATCCTTTAAGGAGAATTATCACATGAGCTATGAAAAAGAATATGGACACTTAGCGTTTTTCGTTCCTAACGTACCTCTTGCTGTAACAACGGCTGGAGTTAGTAAGGAAATCGATATCGGGGCGGCTTCGGCTGACCACGGTGAATATGTATGCATTAAAAATTGCACTGTTAAAAGACTTGGTTTCGTTGTAACAGGCGAAGCAGCTGGCGGAACTTCCGTTGCTCCACAAGTTATTTTTACTAAAAGACCTACACCACTTTCCGCTTCTAGCGAAGTAGTTGTAGAGAACTTAGTGATACCTGATGGGACTGCAATCGGTTCGGTACTTTACTTAGATTTCTTACCTGTAGAATTCGCAGTAGGCGATTCAGTAGAAATCTCACATGTAGTCGGAACTGGTACACCAACTGGAAAGGGTCATGCCTTCTTCCTTTGCTTGGATTGCCCAGAGGTTGCAGGAAATAACACTGACATGATCGCTTCGGCGTAAGGGAGTTAACCAATGGCTGCAATTGCATCAAGTGACGTTTCATATAGCCAGGTAGCAGGGAGTGCGAAAGCATCTCCTTCCGATCCGGCGAAACGAGCACAATATGAAATTACATTCGGAAACGGAGCACTTACTTACCCTGCGGGCGGAATCCCGTTACTTAAAGGTAAGTTAGGCGCCCCAAGTAACATGCAAGAATTTATCATAATGGAAGCTGACGCTGACGACGGTTACGTTTACAAGTACGACAAGAGTGCGGAGAAAATCCGTGCTTACTACGTACCTGACTTAGACGGAGACGCCGCATCTGCCGCACCATTAGACGAGTTAGCAACGGACGAAGCTCCGGCTGCGACTACTTTAATTGTAATAGTTCAAGGTTATTAATAACCTTGGCCCGAAACTAAGGAGAGAAGAAGTGAAAGAAGTAGAGAAATTTAGTCTAAAGACCCATCATTTCGACCCAAAGGGTAAGTTATTCGATAAGACACCTTATCGTTTACACGTACTCCGAGGGGCGAAGTTATTCGAACGTCCATCTGGATCTGGAAACGTATTTTACGAGAACGGAGAAATGGCAGGACGAATGAATTACAAGGTGGACGAGCACGGTAAAGTTAGTAAGAAGTACGAGGATAAGGCCGAACATGCTGCTTATATAGCTCCATTAAATGCCGACGAAGCTCTTGCGCAGGAGTCTGCTCAGGTACGTAACGAGAACGAAGCTCTCCGCAAGGAATTAGATGCAATTAAAGCCGAGAAGAACAAATCAGCTATTAAAATCATCGAAGCCAAGCCAGAGGCGTCCGCTAAACTTATCGAGCCTCAAGCTAAAGAAGTTAGTGAACCGAAAAACTACAAGGATTTATTATGAGTTTAGGTGGAGTACTTACGGACACAGCTTACTTAGACGCATCGAGCACTAATATACCTGCTTCGGGTGGTAACTCCATATCTTTAATCGCGGCAACTTCGAAAGAGGTTGCTTCAATGCTGATTTCATCTAACGTCGCCGTGCCTTTTTATTTAACATTAGGTCCGGTCGGTAGTGAGGAGAATTGGATATTGATTCCTGGTTACGCAAGTATCGTAGTTACCCTAGATAAATTTTCAATCACAGCCAGTAAGGGTGTGCGTATCGGAGCGAGAGCTTTCGCAGACGCTGCAGCCACTGCCGGACTAGTGACAATAAACCTTTGGAGCTAATAACTCCTAGTTAATTCAGGAGGAAGAGTTTGGCCCAATTTAGAACATGTGCAGATATATTCGACGAGATACTACAGAAGTCGGGCGAGGTTACTAACGGTAACTCCGCTTATGAAGCTCAGGTAGTTACTTACGCGAACAAAGCCCATCATGCGATTATCGGTGGTGGGAATTTATTCAGTTACCGCGTAGACGAAGATTGGAAGTGGGCGAGAGCGAAGAATCCTATCGTCCTAGAGTTACTCCCTGCGTACACGCTCGGAAGCTTAACGGTAGTCAATAGTGATATTAATATTACATTTTCAACCGCCCCGTCCGTATCGGTCGAAGGGTGGTATTTACAATTAGACGGCTATAGGACGGTTTATAGAATAACTGAGAATTCGGCAGGCGTTGCCTCCGCAGTTATAGACTCGGCCCTCCTTCAACCTTCTGGGAGTTATAACTTCCGAGTTTATAAATTAGATTATGAAATTTTCCCTAGCTATCTCTACGTAGATAGTTTTAACGATAAACTTTCCTTCGAGGAAACGAGTGGGACGACATTAAACATTTCACTAACTCACGGCAGTTATACTCCGAATGGATTAGTCAGCCATGTAGTTAGTAAGTTGAATGGAAGTGGGGCGAGTGTCTACACAGGAAGCTATGACTCGGTTCTTAAAGAATTTACATTAACTAGTGATTTATCTGGGGGAGGGAATGTCTTTACACTCCTAGGTGCTACGGGCGTATCTGTGAAAAGAAGTTCCCTCTCCCTACTTGGTTTCGACCAGAAGGACTACGCCACGGCGGGAAGTCATACAAGTAGTTATATTATAAATGGTATCTGCCGCTTGGTGGCTCCGTTTAAAGTTTTCTCGAATGCGAGTACTCAACCATTTATTAAATCCCTCGACCCAGAGGAATTGGAAGAGACCTACCCGATTGCTTTAACCAATCAGAAGACTCCGACGAACTTCGCTATCGTTGAGGAAAGGAATGACGGAACTTTCGTAGTACGTTTTAATGCTTACCCCGAGGAATCTAGGAAGACATTAATCGACTGGGTCCCTATTCCGAAAGACTTACAGGATAACGCCGCATCTTTTCCGTTAATACCGAGGAAGGACGTCGATGTGTTAATCCATGCAGCGAGTGCTTTTATTCATTTTGATAAAGAAGATGATAAGTTTCAATCGACCTTTGGTTTTGCTAAGGCAGGCCTGGAGTCGATGGAAAAGAAAAACCGAAGTCAGTCATTTAGGACGGGGGAGAATTACGCCCAGATAGTCCCAAGGGCCGATCTCGTGGCACAGGAAAGGAGATTGACCTATGGTTACGAAGTTCAAGGATCGTCCACGGCGGCCAATAGTGTCGAGACGGCACAACAGATGATACCTATTACACTTACATATGCGGATTTCCAAACTGGGGGACTTACGAATACGGTTACGGCACGGACACTACCTGCGAATCGCTCTCTCTTCTCGATTATTATTAAACATAGTGTGGCCTTTTCGGGCGGGAGTATCTCGGCACTGACTCTAGATGTTGGTTCGGCAGGTAATAATTCTCGATTTATATTAGGCTTCGACGCTTTCCAGGCGGTAGCCGACTCGGCCCAGGATTCAGTCCTGACTATCTACTACCCGGCGACGTCTACTCCGATCACCGTAACGGCTACGGCGGTGGGGGATAATTTGAGTGCCTTAACCGCAGGCTCAGTAAGGCTTTATTTCCAAGAAAACATTGTGGAGGCTTAGGATGGGTAATGCATTTACAGGTTTAGTATTTACATTAATTTTACTCCTACATGGATACGATAACGCGCAGGGTTCCGTTTTAACGAAGGTCGTCCGTTTTGAGTCGACGCCACTTCCTACGGTCTGCAGGGATGGTGACATCCGGGTTAAATCCTCTGATGATAAACTATACACTTGTGCGTCGAATGTTTGGAGTTTACTAACTACTCCTCCGATAGCTTACACTATCGACCGCGCACTAGTTACAGATGGAGCGGGGGGTATTTCCGCATCGATTATAACGGCGGCGGAGTTATTACATCTCGACGATGTGACTAGTTCGTTATGTGGGATTAATCAATCCTGCGTCCAAACTAATAAAACGTTTACGTCTCCAGTACTTAATACTTCGGTTAGTGGAACTGCTGTCTTAGATGAAGATAACTTAGTTTCTGATTCGAACACTCAACTAGCTACTCAACAAAGTATTAAGGCTTATGTCGATACACACGCTTCCGCGACTACTACGCACGGAGTCTCGGGCGTTATCGTAGGCACTACCGATACGCAGGCATTGACGAATAAGACTATAGACGCGGATTCCAATACGTTATCAAACATAGTTGACAGCTCTGTGAAAGCTGCGGCAGGAATTGCACGTAATAAATTGGAAGCCCTTACGGCTGACTTAGCGTTAATCTCTTCGGTTTCTGGTTTTATTACGGAATCCGCTACTACGGCCACTGAGTTAGGTTATGTAAGTGGAGTCACCTCCTCGGTGCAAACACAACTTGGTACAAAAGCTCTACAGACTATTACGATAACTGCAGGGACGGGACTTTCTGGCGGCGGTACGCTTGCGGCTGACAGGACTTTAAACTTAGCGGATACGGCAGTGACTCCAGGCTCCTACACTAACTCAGATTTAACGATAGACCAGCAGGGAAGAATTACTGCTGCATCTACAGGTTCAGGTGGAAGTTTGCCCAATGTAGTTACTAAAACTACAACTTACACCGTGCTTACAACGGATGACATTATTTTATGTGATTCAAGTGGCGGTGCTTTTACAATCACACTTCCAACAGCTTCAGGTGTTTCAGGTCAGATTTATACTTTTAGAAAAACCACTTCTGACCTTAGTCGTGTAACCATCGGCTCATTTAACATAAACACAGAAGGCGAGTCCTTAGACTTAGTTTCAGATGGGACTAGTTGGCTTGAATTAAGGCGAGATATTCCTGCAATAGTTACCTCATATACTCCAGGAACCAGCAACTTCGGAACAGTTACTTCCTTAGCCGCACAGTGGACTAGGATAGGAAGCCGAATAAGAGTAGAAGGAAAGTTTAACGTAGGAACAGCCTCAGCATCCGCAGCACAGGTTGGATTACCTGCAGGGCTTACCATTAATGATGACAACATAACAGCAAGGTATTTAATTGGTAGTGCGGGTAGAGATGTTACATCTTCTAATACAAACAATAACTCTGTGATAACTAGCACGGTAGATTCTACCAGCAATGTTTATTTTGGTCTTTTTGGAAACGGAGGAGGCACCACTCCTTTAAGCCCAGCAGGAGGAACAGCATTAGTAGGCTCAGGAAACCTTTTCTCATTCACTTTCGAAGTATCAATTGATGAGTGGAAACTATAACAATTTAAACAAACTCAAAAGGAGTTAATTTATGGAAGAATTTTTAAATAACATACCAGAAATATTAAGGGTAATTTCAGTCCTACTTTCAGGACTAGTCGTAGTGGCAACAGCAGTCGCACAACTTACATCTTCAAGTAAGGACGACGTAGCGGTGGGCAAATTTAAAAAGTTTGTCGAGAAACTTATCTCATTCCTACCTACAATCGGTAAGAATCCACAGACTAAAAAACTGGAAGAGAAATTAAAAGAAGTTATATAATGAAAACATTCCTCGCCCTCGTCTATGCGTTTAGTCATGCAGTCAAATTTTTCCTTGTTGTTAAGAAAAGACTAGACGAGGGTGAGACTATTAAACAAATAAGGGAGTCCCGTGATGAAATCGATAAAGCTTTCTCTAGTGACAATATCGAAGATGCTACTCGTAAGCTTAATGCTATGTGGTTGCGTGTCGATTCCAAGCGAGAGGCCGAGTCTGGAGTGGGACCCGATAGTGAACGAGAAGATGAAAATTGATAAGGCCTGTCTCAACCGCGAAGATATGAAATCGCTAATGAGTTACATCATACGCCTTGAAAGGAATCAGCGTGAAGACTAAGAAGTTTAAGAAAGGCGTTAGTAAAAAGATCACTGAGAATTTCAGCTCCCTTGAGTTTGATTGTAAGTGTGACGAATGTAGCGTTACTTATATTTCTATCGACCACGTTAAGAAGCTTCAAGAGCTTAGGGATTTAGTCGGGGCTATAAAGATAAACTCTGGTTATCGTTGCGAAGCACATAACAAAGCAGTGGGTGGAGCTAAGAATAGCCAGCATTTACTGGGGTTAGCTAGTGATATCGTTGGGAAAGATATGGCGAAAGGTAATGTTTATTTATACGCACTAGGTTTAGATTTCAGAGGCATAGGGCTTTATAAAACATTTATACATCTTGATAGTAGAAAAACCCGTAAAGCAAAATGGAAGGATCTTTAATGGAGAAGGAAGTCATAGCCTTAGTCGTGGGTTCTCCGCTACTTACATTATTCGTAATTAAGTTCTTCCTAAATAGATTCATCAGTCAGATGGATACGCGGAGGGATAAGGACGATGTTATTTTTACCCAGATATTAACTAAGCAGAACGAACTAGTAACCAGTGTCGCCGTCATAAACACGAATCTCGCTATTTTAAAAGATAGGCAGAGAGATGTCGATAAAATTAAAGAAGACATCAATAAAATAGGTGCTAAATTTAGAGGTATGGATTTCAAATAGTAAGTAAGTTAGACTAGAAACTAGCCCAAAACTATATCACATTATTAAGTAAAATCCAGGGATGGATGCTACGTCCACGGATGGACGTTATGGAGAGAGTTATGGGTTATACGGGAAATGCAATTAAGATACAATTGGGTGAGTTCGGCTTACTTACCGACGCAGCTTCGGATTCAATACCCGCCGGAGCTTTAATTAATTCTAAAAACATATGTTATTTTAATGGGACGGTACAAAAGGCACCGGGCTCCCTGCTTTGGAATGCCTCGGCACTACCTGCAGGAATCGTCGCAGTACATGACTGGCTGCCGACTACGGTTATTCGTAGAATGATCGCGGTAACTTCCGACGGGGAAATTTATAAGGGACAGGATAGAATTTTTAATGCCTCTCCAATGAATACGTCCCTCGGCGCGCTAACTCCGAATTGCCAGTTTGTCGAAGGCGGGGCGGAAATCGCGGGGAGAGATAAGAAACTCTTCTTGTTTACTGGCGGAGTTACCAATCCCTATGTCTTAGATGGTGATAGTAATTCGTTTACCGAAATCACAAGCCCGAATGTAGATTGGTCGGCTAATAACTACCCGAGGTTCGGACTTGTCCACAGGAATCGTCTCTGGGCTTTCGCCGGACAACTCTCTTATGCGAGTAATACGGGAGACCATGAGAATTTCACAAGTGGGAGTTTAACCGACCCAGTTTACCCAGGGGAAGGTGGGAATCTTGAAGGTGCTTTCGTATACAAGGGACGTCTCTTCGCCTATAAGGACGGCGGTTTCGCTTACCTATTGGTCGATACAGATACAAGTGACGTGAACTGGTATTGGATTAAGATATCAAGTAACTTCGGACTCTCCGCACCTAATGCCATAGCCGAAGTCCTCGACAATCTATTCGCCGGGAACGACACCGGGACGATTACAGATTACGGGGCGACGGAGAAACTCGGCTCGGTCGAGGCCGGGGATTTACTTCAAATTACACAAATCGAAAATCACCTCCGAGGAAACTCTAGTAAAGTAGGCCTCTCGGAGCAACATCTCTACTACTACGCGGAGAAGAAGATACTCTTTGCGACATATCGAAGTGGGTACTTTACTTATAACGATATGCTCCTGGCCTTCGACTTCGGGAAACTGAGTCGAGTTAGGACGAGCTTTTGGGTTAAGGGCTCTCCGCAGTGCCTAGCCAGTTACCGTGGGAATCATAATATCAAAGTCCCTATGTACGGGGATAAGGACGGTTTCGTTCATATTATGGATTACGAGGATAGACTCGAAGGGGCTACGGCTTACGAGGGTAGTTTCCAGATTCCACATATAGACTTCTCACAGCAGGACCCGAAGCTCGGAGCGAAGGAGAAGCACTTCGACCAACTCGCAGTGCATTACGTACCTGAGAGTACTGGGGACCTCCTCTGTGATTATTATATTGATGGTCGATATGTGGACACGCTCACCTTTCCAATGTCACAATATAAGGCCTCGGAATTGGGTACATTAGTGTTAAACACAGATAGACTAGGTCAGAATAATAGTGAGACAGTGCTTAGGCCGTTAGCTGGGTCTGGGAGGACCTTCTCAGCTCGATTCTACAATGCTGGGAGTAATGAGAGTTTTCAAATTAATGCAATCACTGTTATGTTTAGGACTGGCGGAGAGAAAGCACAACAAGTTACCACAGGGGGTAAATAGTGGCCGGAGCTACATTTTCAAGATCAAAGAATTGGATCGCAGAGAGTCTCACTTATGAAGATCTCAATGCG
>FUWD013021791.1_pt1 | contig 11417 bp, 11 predicted proteins | sample 1063281 | NCBI WGS metagenome assembly FUWD01 (sample SAMEA79048168, study PRJEB19326) | metagenome | biome: marine
GTCTACGGATTTCTTGATCTGAAGACCGGCGACGAACACGCGTTCAAAACCGATCTTCAGAACATGTATGTCACCGTCGATATTCTGAAAAAGTGAGAAACATCTATCCGACACAAAAGATCATTCTCTACTGGGACAATGCCGGATGGCATCGCGGGAGCGCCGTACAGGAATGGATCAAACAAGATGGCAATCTGAAGGTTGTTCACTTTCCGACCTATGCGCCCGAACTGAATCCTCAGGAACATGTGTGGAAAAGCGGACGGGAAGCAGTGACGCACAATCGGTATATTGAGGATATCGATGCGGCTACGGACGAGTTGATCGGCTATTTCAAGAAGATGCGGTTCGGATACTCTCTTTTGGGATTTTGTTCGGGTTTATGATGTGAGATGTATAAACTTCTCACTTCACACTTCTCACTCCGGTCTTTTTGACCCGAATAGGGTTAGAGTGGTACTATAAAAACGTTTTAATGCGCTTTTCTTATGGACACCGAACGGATCAGGGCTATCGGGGAGGAAGGAAAGAGGGCGTTCGCGGAAGCGGATTCCGAGGAGCCGCTTCGCGAACTCGAGGTTCGGTTCCTTGGGCGGAAGAGCGAGCTTACGGGAATCCTCAAGGGACTCAAGGACCTCGACGCCGAAGGGAAGCGGACGGTCGGTCCGCTCGTGCAGGGTGTCCGTTCGGCGCTTACGGAAGCATTTTCGGCGGCGGGTGAGCGCATCGCACGCGAAGGCCGTGATTGGGAAGTCGAGCGAATCGATGTGACGGCCCCCGGCGTTTCGGACCCGATGGGCCACCTTCACCCGATCACCACACTGATCCATGAGATCGAGGACATATTTACCGGAATGGGGTTCGGGATTGCCGACGGTCCGGATGTCGAAAGTGACTTCTATAATTTCGAGGCGCTGAACTTTCCCGCCGATCATCCGGCACGCGACATGCAGGACACGTTTTGGGTGGACAGCGAGGGTTTGGACACCCGCTACGTGCTCCGGACGCATACGTCCCCGGTGCAGGTCCGGTATATGGAGACACACACGCCGCCGTTCCGTATCATTGTTCCGGGACGGACGTTCCGGTGCGAGTCTACGGATGCCACTCATGAGCACACGTTTCATCAGTTCGAGAGTCTGGTCGTCGGTGAGATCGGAAGCGTGACCGTAGGACACCTCAAACATGTCGCGGAGACGTTTTTTTCAGAGTTCTTCGACCGTCCGGTCACCGTGAGGCTTCGCCCGAGCTTTTTCCCGTTCGTCGAGCCGGGTTTCGAGTTCGATATCTCGTGCGTGTTCTGCGGCGGGAAGGGTTGCCCCGCATGCAAGGGGATAGGGTGGCTGGAAATCGGTGGAGCGGGGATGGTACAGCAGAAGGTGTTCGAGGCTGCCGGCTATCCGCGCGGCAAATATCAGGGATTCGCATGGGGGTTCGGCCTGGAACGTCTGGCGATGATGAAGTACCGCATTCCCGATACCCGCATGTTCATGAGCGGCGACCTCCGATTCATAAGACAATTCTAGAAGAGCTTCGGAAGCTGCATGAGCTTTGAAAGCTTCAGAAGCTTTGGGAACGGGGAAGCAAAAAGAGCTTCATACGCTGCAAAAGCTTCAGGAGAAGAAGCCTAAGAAGCTTGATGAAGCTCGTGAAGCTCTAAGGAGGCTTAAGAAGCTGCAACTATGATACACAGTTACAAGGAGTTGATTGTCTGGCAAAGAGCCATGGAATTGGTCGCTGAAACATATGATGTGACGGAAGGGTTTCCGAAAGAAGAGACGTACGGGTTGGTATCGCAGATGCGTCGGGCTGCGGTTTCCATTCCGTCCAATATTGCAGAAGGGAGACATCGTGGGACAAAGAAAGAATTCATCCAGTTCCTCAGGATAGCACTCGGTTCGACCGGAGAATTGGAAACACAAATGGAAATCGCGAAGATGCTCCCGAAGACGAAGAAAATCAATTTCAGCAGGTCGGAGTCTCTGTTACTGGAAACGGGCCGTATGCTCAGAAGTATGATCCAAAAACTTAATCCGAAATCGGAGGAAGCTCAGGAAGCTCGATGAAGCTAATGAAGCTAATGAAGCTGTATTTATGAAATTCTCCTACAACCTGCTCAGACAGTTATCCGGAACCGAAAAGACCGCGGAAGAGCTTTCTGAGCTCATCATGTTTCATTCGTTCGAGGTCGAATCCGTCGAGCCGTTCGCGCATGGGATCGACCATGTCGTGGTCGGCCGGGTGGAATCGGTCGCGAAACATCCCGATGCCGATCGTCTGCATGTGACGACGGTCGTGACGGAGGAAGGCGGTCCGGCACGGACCATCGTCTGTGGGGCGCCGAACGTGGCGGCCGGACAGAGGGTCGCCGTCGCGCTTCCAGGAGCGAAACTCGGCGATGTGGAAATCAGGGAGTCGGTAATTCGAGGCGTCGCGTCCGCGGGCATGATCTGTGCGGAGGACGAACTCGGTATCGGTATCGGCCACGAAGGCATCCTCGTCCTTCCGGAGGATGCGCCGCTCGGTACGCCGTTCGCCGAATATGCCGGACTCGAAGATTCAATCCTCGACGTGAACATCCTTCCGAACCGCGGGTGCGATGCGGTCTCGTATCGGGGGATGGCACGGGAAATCTCGGCGCTCGAAGGGCGTCGTGCCGCTTTCGATGTCGAGTCGTCACAACTTCCGTCGTATCCCGAATCTCCCGTTCCAATATCGATCGAATCCGACCGATGTCGACGATATCTCGGCATAGCGCTTCAGGAAGTGACCCCGGGCTCGTCTCCCCTGTGGTTGCGATCCGTACTGCTCCGGTCGGGATTCCGGCCGATCTCGATGGCGGTCGATATCACGAACTACTCGCTTTTGGTCTTCGGGCAGCCGATGCACGCGTTCGACATGGATACCGTGGAAGGCGGCATCGTGGTACGGCAGGCGAAGGAAGGGGAGACGTTGGAACTGCTCGACGGCAAGACCGTAAACCTTTCAGTCGAAGACCTGGTCATCGCGGACACAAGTCGTCCGCTCGCGCTTGCCGGCGTGATGGGAGGACGTCGTACCGGCATCACCGAACATACGAAACACGTTTTTCTCGAGGTCGCCACGTTCGATCCCGCATCGATCCGGAAGACGGTCGCCCGGCACCGGCTGCCGACCGACGCGTCGTATCGCTACGAACGGAACGTCGATACCGATCGGGCGACTGCGGCCGCCGTCGAAGCGTTGGATCTCTTCGCCGTCGAGGCCGGAGCGCGCGTGGTTGGTGCAACCGACGTGGTGACCCTGCCGGATACGCCGGTCACCGCATCTTTTTCGCCGTCGGTATTCACGGACATGTTTGGAATCGACATAGACCTCGCGGACGCGAAGGAAAAGCTCGACCATCTGGGAATGACCGTGACCGAGGGCGACGGGGTATGGAACGTTCTTGTCCCGGTCTTCCGACCCGATATCCGTGACGGATGGGATTTCGCCGAGGAGATCGGCCGCATGCTCGGATATGATCATTTTCCTGCGACGACCCCGATCGTTCCGTTGTCTGCTCCCGAAAGAAACGAAGCGGGAATTTTTGCACGCGAATTGCGCGAGTTTCTTGCCGCGTCCGGTCTGGACGAGATCAGGACGTATTCCTTTTATTCCGAATCCGACGGGAAGCGGCTCGGTCCGGGAATGACGGACCGGCATCTGCGACTCGCGAATCCGATGAACCCGGACCAAGTGCTGCTTCGGGCGAGTCTGCTTCCGTCTTCGCTTCGTAAGGCGGGTGAAAACAGCCGATATTTCGATTCGTTCGGATTTTTCGAAATCGGCGACCGGTATCAAGTCGGAGAGAAAGGGAAGCCGATCGAAAACGGGATGCTTTCCCTCGTGCTGGTCGCGAAGAAGGGAGAGGATCCCTTCGCTACGCTCAAGGGTCTCATTACGAAGCTGTCCACATTCGCCGGGCTCGGCGAAATCCTCTGGGAACCGATTCCGTTCGGGAAGGCCGTCGATTCGTATCCGATGTTTCATCCGACGCGCGTCGGTTCGCTTTCGGCGAGCGGGAAGGTGCTTGGTGAGGCCGGGGAGATAGCCCCCTCGGCGATAGCCGCATACGATCTGCGCGGAGTGGTCGTTTCGGCACAGGTCGACATCGACGCTCTTCGGTCGGCATATGGGGCGGTCCGGACGTTCGCTCCGCTTCCGCGCTTCCCGTATTCGGTGCGCGATCTCTCAATCGAAGTCCCGAAGCGCGTGACGATCGGGGATATCGAGCGCATGATCCGCGATTCCTCGTCGTTGTTGTGTGACGCGGAGGTGTTCGACATATTCGAAAAGGGGGATACGAAGAACGTCGCTTTCCATCTTACCTTCGGACATGATGATCGGACCGTGACGGGTGAGGAAACCGATTCGGCGATCGAAACCATCCTTGCATCCGTTCGAAGGGGGTTCGGCGCCGAGCTGGCTACATGATTGTGGCTGAAACAAGACGAATTGACCGAATATAAAAAATGTGATATAATTGTATAAGAGTGCTTGGAGGGTGTTTTTTCGTGTTCCTTCATTCCCGAAACAGGTCGGACCATCGCTCTATCGCCGCTTGCGGCGTTAGAGAGGAAAGTCCGGACACACGAATCGGCGCAAGCCGAGGACCAGGTAGCGGGTAATGCCCGTCCGCCGTGAGGCGCGAGGTGCGAGCAGAGACGTCCGAGCCTGAAAGGGCAGGACACCCGACTTCGTAAGGAGTCTGGTGAGTCCGCGCGGTGACGCGCGGGGTGAAACGGCTAAACCCTTATCCGTGTGCAAGGCCGTGCCCCGACGCGAGTCGGGGAGTGCCGCTCGAGGCCGTCGGCGACGACGGTCCCAGATAAATGATGGTCAGGAGCCTGTTGAAAAAGTCTGTTTTCTACTGCGACAGCGGAATGTCGGCTGCAAGACGTTCGGAACTCGTCGTGTTACCGTTTCGGTAGCACTTCCTCGGTCCTTACGCCTTTCGCTCGAAATTTCTTTGTTTCGTAACGAAAGGGACTTTTCCACCAGGCTCCGAACAGAATCCGGCTTATGAGCCTGTTTCGGGAGCGAGGGAATATGAATGTGTGATGCAAACGATATGAAGCGGTCGGAAATAGTGTTCAGCGTCGTGCAGGTTCCGGTGGATTATCTCATGATTATCCTCGCGGCGGTTTCGGTATTCCTGCTCCGAGATATCCTGCCGGAAATATCCGACCTCATCAATCCGAAGGTCTATTCGATGACGTTCCGGCCGTTTTTCGAACTGTCACTTGTCGTGGCGCCGCTTTTCCTTCTTACGTATGCAATCGAGGGGCTCTATACCTTTCGGTCTATGCGTTCATTTTGGAAAGAATCCTTCCAGGTCTTCAAGGCGACTTCCCTCGGTGTCGTACTGATCATCATCGCGGTCTTTCTTGAGCGGGATTGGTTCTCGTCCCGGTTCATTATCGTTGCAGGGTGGTTTGTCGTGACCTTGTACGTGTCTATTGCCCGGTTTTTGCTTCGCAGAATTCAGAGGTACTATCTCGTGAAAAAAAAGGTCGGGGTCTATCGCGTGCTGTTGGTGGGCGGGAACGGACGGGTCAGGCGGTTCGCGAAGATGTTCACCAAGCATCCGGAACTCGGATACCGGGCGGTAGACATCATGGAATCCGCCAGTTTGCACCGGATCGAGTCGATTCGGGAGGAGAAGGGTATCGACGAGATCATCGTGTGCGACCAGTCCATAACGGACGATGAGCAGGAGAAGATACTCGACTATTGCCAGATACACAATATCTCGTTCAAATATTTCCCGACGACGCTGCAGACGTCTCGCTTCGTCTTGCGGGTCATGAACGGCGAACCGCTTATCGAGTTCCTACACACGCCGCTCGACGGATGGGGACGGGTTCTCAAGCGCATGTTTGACATATTCGCCTCATCCGTGTTCATTGCCGTCTTTTCACCGCTTATGGGCGCGGTCGCGCTTCTCATCAAGCTTGAGGACGGATCCGGGCCGATCGTCTACAAGAATGAACGTGTCGGCGAGAACGGTAGGAAGTTCTATGTGTACAAGTTCCGCTATATGCGATGGAAATACTGCGTGACGCACGATAATCCCGATTTCGAGGAGGCGCTCGCGTACGAAAAGCGCCTTATCGAGGAGCGAAGCATCCGTAAGGGGCCGCTCTATAAGATCAAGGACGATCCGCGGAAGACCAGGGTAGGGGCGTTCATCGAGAAATATTCCATCGATGAGTTCCCGCAGTTTTTCAACGTGTTCCGCGGCGAGATGAGTCTGGTCGGTCCGCGTCCGCATCAGAAGCGCGAGGTGGAGAAATACCGCGAGTATCACCGTCGGCTGCTGACCATCAAGCCGGGCCTGACCGGCATGGCACAGGTGTCCGGCCGTTCCGATCTCCCGTTCGAGGACGAATACCGTCTCGACGTCTTTTATATCGAGAACTGGTCGCTGTGGCTCGATATCGGCATCTGTTTCAAGACGGCCGGCTCGCTCATTGCGCGGCGCCGGAATTGAAGATTCCTCTTACGGTTCCTATGACAGAGCGGTTTCTCCTCCATGTCTGCTGCGCACCGTGCGGGATCGCGGTAATCGATGAACTTCGGAAGTCTTACGACCTTTCGGTGCTGTTTTATAATCCGAATATCCATCCCGAAGAGGAGTATCGAAAGCGGAAACGCGAGGTTGTCCGTGTCTGCGAGGAGTGGGGTATTCCGATGATTGACGAGGATTATGACGTCGCAGCGTGGGATGACGTGGTCAGGGGACTCGAGAGCGAACCGGAGGGCGGCAGCCGGTGTGCCGCCTGTTTCCGGGCGCGCCTTGACCGCGTCTCGGATATTGCGGCCCGGGAAGGATTTCCGGTTTTCGGGACGACTTTGACGAGCGGTCGAAACAAACGGCCCGATATCATACACCCAATCGGTGAGGAGGCGGCGGCTCGGAACGGCATCCGATTCCATGCCGAGGATTGGAAGAAGGGCGGCAGGCAGGAAATCGGCCGAAAGATGGTCTGTGACAGGAATATCTATCGTCAGGACTATTGCGGTTGTCGATATTCCCTTAATATCTATCTCAAATCTCACCGCGGTGATAAGCCTAAAAATACGCTTGCCGGCTGAAATCCGAAAATTTCGGCTGCAAACCATTCAAAAATCGTCAGGTTACGATAGTAGCCTTCCTCATTTTTCATGGTTTTCACTCGAAATTTTCGGATGTACAGCACGACATGAGATTTGAGATAGATACTCAGCGCGCGGACATCGCCTCGTCCGGATGCCGCCGCGTGATTGTGCGCGGAATGCGCGCTTGGCGCCGTATTGAAAGGAATATGTGACGGTGGTATGCTTCCGAAGCGGGGTCATTAATCCGAACGATATGAAGCTCATCATACGGTGGTTCGCGGTGGCGGTAGGATTCCTGGTAGCGGCGCGGTTCGTTCCGGGCGTGCATGTCGACGGCTTCATGACGGCGATTATCTTGGCGGCGATCTGGGGCATCCTTGGGCTCATCGTCCGTCCGATTTTGGTCGTTTTGACGCTACCCGTGACGATCGTCACGTTCGGTCTCTTCATTTTTGTCATCAATGCGGCTTTATTTACATGGCTTGGTGGCATTATCGACGGATTCGCGGTCGATTCGTTCCCGGCCGCGTTGTTGGGGTCATTGGTAATGTCCGTCGCAGGCTCACTCGTGAAAGGCGTGCTTGACCGACTCGGAAGGGACGGGAAGGAATAACCTTCGGACATGTCTGCTATAATGCCAGTATGGCCATGAAGATCGCCCTGGTTCACGACTATCTGGTGCAATACGGCGGGGCGGAGCAGGTGCTGCAGGCGTTCCGGGAAGTGTATCCCGACGCCCCGATCTATACGCTTATCCATGACCGAGAGTCGGTACATGGCTGTTTCGACGATGCTCGGGTGCATACGTCGTTTCTACAGCGCCTTCCGGGTTCGCGGAGATCGCATCGTATCTTTCCGCTTCTCATGCCTGGCGCCATAGAGCAGTTCAACTTTTCAGGGTACGATGTGGTATTGTCCGATTCTTCGAGCTTCGCGAAAGGGGCGTTGACGGCTCCGGAGACGCTCCATGTCTCCTATATCCACACTCCGATGCGATACGCGTGGGACGACTGTCAGAAATATACCGAGGATTTCGGATTCCCGCGCCTGATTCGTCATGCGGTGCCGTTTTTTATGAATCCACTCCGGCTGTGGGACAAGGCAAGCGCCGACCGTCCAGATCTGATTGTGGCGAATTCCGGTTTTGTCGCCCGTCGCATTCGGAAATACTACGGTCGCGAGGCGGAAGTTATCCCTCCGCCGGTCGATACGAAGCGTTTTCATATCTCACCGCGGCAGAGCGATTCTTTTCTTATGGTCGGACGGCTGATCGCATACAAGCGTTTCGATATCGCCGTCGAGGCATTCACGCGCCTCGGCATTCCGCTCAAGATCGCAGGCCGCGGACCGGAACTGAAGCGTCTCCGAAAAATGGCCGGTCCCAACATTTCGTTCCTCGGCCGCGTTCCCGATGATGAATTAGCCCGGCTCTACGCCGAATGTCGCGCATTCGTCTTTCCTCAGGAAGAGGATTTCGGTATCGTAGCCATGGAGGCCCTGGCGTCGGGTCGGCCGGTCATCGCCTATCGGGGAGGGGACGTGGAAGAGCGTATCGAGGAGGGGGTATCCGGAATCTTTTTTGATGAGCAGACGCCGGAGGCGGTCATGGAGGCTGTCGGACGTTTCGATGGCATGTCATTCGACCGGAATCGTATCCGCGAACAGGCGCTCCCGTTTGACAAAGAGGCGTTTAAGAGGAGAATAAGGGAGTATGTGGAGGCCGCTCTGGCCGAAAAACAGATAACAGATATCAGATAACAGATAACGGGGAACACGAAAAGAAGAATATACTTTTGATGTTTCATCTGGGATATCTGTTCATCTACGCCGTTATCCGCTCACCATTACCTCGTCATTGAATTTATGGAATTTCGCGATTTCTGTCTCATATTCGTACGCCGATGGAACTTGTTCGCAGGGGTCTTATTCGCTTGTATCGCGGTGGCACTGCTCGTGTTCCGATTCCAGCCGACACGTTTCGAGACGAGTCTCACACTGAACGTCACAAGGATCGGCATGCAAGAGACACAGGATTATACGTACGACCAGTTCTATCGGCTTCAGGCGGATGAGAGATTCGCCGATACGGTGGTCCGATGGTTGGACGCTCCGTCCGTCCGTTCGGACATATCGGAATCGTCGGGGGCTACGGGGCGGGTATCCGACACGATCGTCGCGAAGCGGCTCTCCTCGCAGATGATCGACGTGACCTATGAATCGTCGACGCGCGAGGGATTCGGCGATATGGCGGTGGCGGTTCCGACGGTATTGAACCGGGAGGCGGAAAAGTTGAACGCGTTGTCAAAGGATGTCGATTGGTTCACGGTCATGGCGGATGAACCGGTGGCGCGGGACGCACGGCTGACCCTCGGATTCCTTCTCGTACTTGGTGCGGCATGCGGGGTGTTTCTTGGGTTCTGGACCGTCCTTGCTGATTGGTACTTCCGCGGAACCGCGGAAGAACGGATGCCCGAAACGATAAAGGAAGTCTAGACAAGATAAGAAGCGGTTCCGGAGGGGTGCCGTGGCTCACATATATGCGAATCGGAATCGATCTCCGGTGTCTCGCGAGCGGGCGAAGGAGCGGAGTGGAGGAATACGTCGTCGGATTGCTTTCGGCTCTCTTTCGGACCGACGGAGAGAACGAGTATATCCTCTTTCTCAATGAGTGGCGAAAGGAAACCATCGACCTGTCATGGGCCGACGGTTTTTCGAACGTTTCGGTGCGGAGGTTCCGGATCCCGAATAAGCTGCTCAATCTCTCTCTTTGGTATCTGCGATATCCGAAACTCGATAGGCTTATCGGGGGGGTCGACGCATATTTCATGCCGAATATAAACTTCTGTGCGGTGTCGAACCGTGCGAAATTGTTCGTGACCGCTCACGATCTCTCATTTCAGATATGTCCGGAAACGTTCTCGAGGAAACAACGGTTGTGGCACACGTTCGTGGATCCGAAGGGACTGTTCGCACGCGCGTATCGCGTTATCGCGGTGTCGAAATCTACGCGAGACGATCTTGTGTTCCGGTATGGGATCGCGTCGGAAAAGATATCGGTCGTTCAAAGCGGTATCGATAGCCGCTTCCATGCCTACGACCGGAACGACCCGAAGATGCTCGCCGTGAAGGAACGGTACGGGCTTCCGTATTCATTCATCCTGTATCTCGGGGCGTTCGAGCCGCGCAAAAATATCGTCGCGATCGTTCGCGCGTATGGAGCGCTTCGAAAAGCGAAGCATCCGGAGCTTGAGAAAACGGCGCTCGTCCTGGCGGGCGTTTCCGGTTGGAAAGAGGATGTGCTTCTCCGGGAGGTACGGCACTCGCCGTTTTGTGGGAATATCATGCTGCCGGGATTCGTCGATGACGCCGACAAGGCGGCCTTCTATAACCTTGCGAGCGCGTTCGTCTACCCGTCGGTCTACGAGGGGTTCGGGTTTCCAGCGCTCGAAGCGCTTGCCTGTGGGGCTCCGGTTATCGCGTCGAACTCGTCCTCGTTGCCGGAAGTGGTCGGGGATGCAGGCGTCCTGATCGATCCGCACCGTCCGGACGAGATCTTTCGGGCGCTCGAATCGGTTCTTTTGGATCGGAAACTTCGGACGACACTCCGTGAACGCGGCATCTCCCGTGCCAAGATGTTCTCATGGGACACTGCGGCGAAAAAAATGTCCTCGATATTCGCTTCGGCGGCTTCACCGGAAATCTCGGACGTGTTAGGATAGTGATGTCGCGGGACCGCGACAGGGTCGCCGTTAACGAATCTTCTATGTTTGAGAAGAATGTCGGTGGGCTCGATCGCATCGCGCGTATCGTGTTCGGAATCCTGATCCTGACAGTGGCGATCTATTTCGGGTCATTGTGGGGTATTCTGGGGCTGATCATGCTCGCGACGGGTGCATTCCGCTCCTGTCCGTTCTACACGCCGTTCAAGATCTCGACCCATCGGGGGAAAAGGTAAATTAGTCGGGGAGCGATTCATTCTTAGGATTGGGGTGATATGACCCGGTGGCGCCGACAATGTATATCGAGGCGGAAGAGCATCCGGCCTGATCGGCGGTTCCCGTCCGACGAAGTCCGAGTCTTCCTGCTGCGTTCGTGATGCGGCACAAGCATCTCTCTCATATCTCATCACGAACAGATGCCGAACGATTTGCTCGCCGGCTGAAACTCTGGAGTTGCGACATTTCATCTCGATATGAGATGCGAGAGATACGAAGAAAATATCGGGGTAGCGAGCCCGACTCCCCTATGATATACTTCCGTATATGGATATGAAGTCGAAGGCGCTTGCCATTTTT
>FUWD013020104.1_pt1 | contig 11416 bp, 10 predicted proteins | sample 1063281 | NCBI WGS metagenome assembly FUWD01 (sample SAMEA79048168, study PRJEB19326) | metagenome | biome: marine
TGGTCTTCGCGGCGATATTGTGGCTCTCCGTTATGGGGCTCGCCATGTGGGTATTTGTCGGCTTTCTGGAAAGAAAGGTCATTTACTGGAAATAATTGTAGGTTGGGTTGAGGTACGAAACCCAACAAAAGCCTGGAAACAAAGAAAGGGGAAATGTGATTATGAAGAACAGTTTTAAGATATTCGTTTCAATTATTCTGACGTCGTTTTTTCTGCTTACGGCGTTCCCAGCCTGCGCCGCGCAAAGGATTACAATCATGCTGGACTGGTTTCCCAACATAGACCACCTTCCCATCTATGTGGCGCAGCAGGAAGGTTTTTTTGGCGATGAGGGGCTCGATGTCACGATACTGACACCTTCCTCGACTACAGATGCCATGAAGCTTGCCGCTTCCGGTAATGTTGATATCGCTGTTTCGTACGAACCACAGGTGATTATCGGCGCCTCTGCCGGACTTGATATACAGGTTGTCGGAAGGCTGGTGGAACAGCCCCTCAGTGTTCTTCTCTTTCTGGAAGGGAAGGGGATCAAAAGCCCGGCGGACCTGGAAGGCAAGACGATCGGTTACACCGTACCGGGCATGATGGATGTGCTGATGGAAGCATTTGCGAAGATCAACGGGATCAAGAACTACGAGCCTGTCAACGTGGGTTTCTCGATTGCACAGGCTCTGGTATCCGGCAAGGTGGACGCGATTATGGGACCCTACAAAAATTACGAAACCGTAGCGCTTGAGGAAAAAGGGTACAAATCGGGGTATTTTGAGTTGAGCGACTGGGGTATACCGGATTATGATGAACTGGTCTTCATAAGTGGAAAACAGGCGGTGACAGAAAAGCCGGAGGCCGTCAGAGGCTTTGCACGCGCGATAGATCGCGCCATCTCCCGGGCGAGGAATAACCCCCAAAGGGCCCTTGAGACCTATTTCAGCGCCGTGCCGGAAGCCCCGCGGGGCATGGAATCCAAGGCGTTTGAGATAACGCTTCCGCTTTACGCCCACAGTCAGACGTGCGATGCACGAAAATGGCAGAAATTTTCCGATTTCGCCCTTCGTTACGGTCTCATTGGAAAGAAGGTGGACGTGGCGACAATCTTGGAAAGATAGGAGAAATTCCATGAAGATTACAGTTGAGAGTATCTATGCGGATGTCGTGAAGATCAGGGAGACATCGCCTCTGATCCACAACATAACCAATTACGTGGTGATGAACACCACTGCCAACGCGCTACTCGCAATAGGTGCTTCTCCGGTTATGGCGCATGCCGAACAGGAGGTGGAGGAGATGACGGGGATCGCCCGTGCCTTGGTGATAAATATCGGGACCCTGAGCACTTCGTGGGTGGCGGCGATGTTTCGCGCCGCGCTGCGGGCCGGCGAACTGGGGATTCCGGTTATTCTGGATCCGGTAGGGGCTGGGGCGACCGCCTATAGAACAAAAACCTGCCATGACCTCATTGACGCTGTCTCTCTATCTATTATCCGTGGAAATGCCTCCGAAATCATGGCGCTTGTCATGGGGGAAACGAAGACAAAGGGAGTAGACAGTTCCGATTCTTCATTCGCCGCGCTTGATGCGGCAAAGCGTCTGAACAGGGATACGGGCAGTACCGTTTGCGTGAGCGGAGAGGTGGATTATGTCGTGGTTGGGGAGAGTGTGATAACAATTGAAAACGGACATCCGATGATGGGAAAAGTTACCGGTATGGGCTGCTCGGCTACCGCCCTGTGTGGCGCCTTTGCCGCCGTCAACTCCTCCTTTCCCGCTGCGGCCGCGGGGGCCATGGCGGTGATGGGTATCGCCGGAGAGATCGCCACTGAAGGGTCCGAAGGACCGGGAAGCCTCCAGGTTAATTTCCTGGACGCCCTCTTTCGCCTCTCCAAGAAGGACCTGAAGGAGCATATCAGGATAGGAACGGAAGTATGAAGGGATTATATCTCGTTACCGATCGTGGTCTGTGCGGTGACAAATCACTCGAAGATGTAATATTGCAATCTGTAAGGGGAGGCGCACGTTATGTGCAGATACGTGAAAAGGATCAGTCCACACGGGATTTCATCGAAGATGCCGTGAGAATCAAAGAGATCCTCAAACCCTTTGGCGTCCCCCTGATCATAAATGACCGTGTTGATGTGGCGCTTGCAGTGAAAGCGGAGGGTGTACATGTGGGGCAGGATGACATGCCCTACTCGATGGCGCGCGCGCTCATGGGGCCCGGCGCGATTGTCGGCCTGTCAGTGGAGACGTGGGAGGATGTTGAGGAGGCCGAGGCCCTTGATTGTGATTACATCGGCGTCAGTCCTGTTTTTGAAACACCCACGAAGACCGACACAAAAGGAGCGTGGGGGCTGGATGGACTGGCCAGGATCAAGGGCTTTTCACGGCACCGGCTCGTAGCCATAGGGGGAATCAATGCCTCCAACGCGGCGCAGGTGGCAACCGCAGGGGCCGACTGTCTCGCCGTGGTCTCCGGCATATGTGCCGCGGTTGATCCTGAAGCCGCGTCGAGAGAACTGGCTGATATAATCGAGAATTATGTTTAAAAAACTTGCCATATTTGACTATTCAGGCACCCTCAGCCTGGACGCTGTCCGGTTTGCGGAAGATGAAAACCTGACGGAGGAACTGGAACAAAGCGGCCTCGCAGGCCTGGGGATAGTGGACCCGGAGACGTTCTGGAACGGGATAGTCAATCCGACCTGGGAGGAGGGGAGCACCACGCCCATCGGCTACAGGGAGGTCATGTGCCGGAGAATTAATGAGGAGTTTTCCCCGGCGGTCTCAGATGAAAAAATACGCCTGAGCGCCGCGCGCTTTGTCGACAGTTACCTTGAGTATTCCTCTGTCGATGTCCGATGGCGTCCCATCCTGGAAAAACTGGGCGAAGATTCTTCCGTCGGCACTTTGATTGCCACCGATCATTATGCCGAGGCTACCGGTTATATCATCGGATTTCTCAAGGAAATGGGAGCTGGGGCGATATCGTTAAAGGATGTATCCGGCGCGATTGTATCTTCGGAATTTATCATCGCCAATTCCGCTGATATGGGTGCGCGCAAGGTCGATCAGGGGTTCTGGGAGATGGTCAGAACTATTTTGAAACTGGACGCAATTCAGAGCATCCTGATAATCGATGATTTCGGATTCAATGAAGAAGCGGGGGACAGCTACGCGGATAGTCGGAAAGTGGAGGACAGGAAGCGCAAGACCATCGGCCTGCTGGAAGGAGTATTTGATATCCCGATTTATGCTATACCTTTTGTTCTTGCCGGCAAGGACGATAAGACCCGCGGCGATTCCATAATGCGGGCATCTCTGGAAATTGAACAGTGGCTTAGGAATCAAGAATAAATAAGTTATATAGATTGCGCCGTAATTTTGTTTGTTTTCAAGGCGTGTTGAAGCACGCATAACGGGTTATGTGAGCTTTGACACAACACAGGAAACAAGCAAAAGGACAAGCAAGGCGTATGAGTTATTTCTTCTTGCTGACTAAAGTAGCACCCATTTTTTACCGATCCGTCCTGCCGTGGGCGGTATAGGTGTCATTGAGAGGCATACCATCGATCTTCCATGTGCTACATCTTGTCATGCATCTCGGAGGGGTGGTTTTCCATTTCCAGCTATCCAAAATAAAAACATCTGGAACCTGAAATCGGGGAACATCCACTTATGGTCCCCTGATGCCTGATGGTATTCGGGGAGCAGAGAAATGTCTAAACTATATTCAATCCAAAAAACGATCGGATTCTGGTTACGTAAGATCTTGTAGTTGCCAGAGATGAGGGTTTTCTAATAGAATCAATGAATGCTTCTGTCCTGGTACGCCGATCAGCCATAATTTGAGCCAGTTTGTCGCTCAGTTCCGGTTTTGCCTTCAATATTGGTTCCAGCGCTTCTTTGGGTACATTAATTACTTTAACTGAAGTCAGGGCTTTTACGATTGCAGATCTTGGTTCCCCCGTAAGAAGGGACATTTCTCCAAAGTATTCGCTTGTGCTCAACCGGGTTATTTCCATGTGTTGTCCCATGCTGTCTTTCTCTAAAATCGAAACTACGCCGGACGAAATTATGAAAAGGGAATTGTCCGTGTCATCTTTCTGTATAACCATTTCGCCGGGATGGAATGTTTTGGTCTCGCTGGAACCGGCAATTGCTTCTATGTCATCGTCCGATAGAGGCTTAAAGATGTTGATTTCATGAAGGTGCTCCAGGACACTCAGCTCTCGAATCTCCTTAGTGCGGGCTTCCTGTGTGTCGATTTCATATTTTACAGCAGCAGGTGAAATTCCAGCCTTGGCCAGATAGGACAAAATATTAGAGAACAGGTCACTTTTTCCGGCCCAGTGTGTGTGAAAATTCTGAAAGTAGATATAAACCATGTATTTAAAAGGTTTAGTCGTGGCATCGTTTAGCAGTACAACGGGCGGAGGGTGTCTGAGGACGCTTTTACTTGTGAGGGTCGCTTCCAAAAGAAGCTGCATAACCATGTCAGGTGGGACGTCGGCATCGACGGAGACATATGTCCAGTATGCGTATGGTTTCTCGGGTTGATCATAGTTGTGTATAATGCTGCTTGCCGCAATATTATTCGGTATTACATAAATGCTGTTGTTCCACGAAAGCAGGCGAGTTGATCGCCAGGTAATATCGACAACCTTTCCCATTGTGCCGTCCTTGAGCTCTATCCAGTCACCCACACTGAACGGATTTTCAATGGTAATAGCCAGGCCTGAAAACAAGTCGGACAATACGCTTTGGAGGGCAAGACCCAGGACTGCCGCGATAATACCCGTAGAGACGAGGAGGCCCGTTACTTCGCGTCCAAAAACAGACGTCCATATTCCATAGAAAGCAACAAAATAGATTAACGCGGCAACAAGGCTGCGGATTAGAAGTGGACTCTCATTTCCCGTTTTTCTTTGAAGGTTGTTCCCCACAGAAAGAGATTAAGCGCACGCGCGAGCAACCAGGCGCTGACAAGCCAGAGGACGCTTGCGGAGACGAGCTCTATGTTTTTGATAAAAGTTATTGTTTCAGGGCCGACAATTCTTTTGAGGATAGATTCGACGCAGAGAATAAATGACGGTATGAAGACTATATCAATCGTCCATATTATTTTCTGGTGATTTTTAAATGGTGCGATACGCGCGACGAATCGAGACGCAAGGACTATAAATATGAGCAGACCGGCAGCGGCGGCAAAAAACCACAGCCAGGGGTCTTTTAGCTCAGACATGAAGTTTTTTGACAACTCTATTAGATTGTTAAGCATTTATTAGAAGGACTCCAGATTTTTGTTCCTCATTCTGAAAAAAGGGCGGAGGGCATCGCTAAGCAGGTCAGAGCGCTGCGGAGAACCGCATTGATGCATTAATGCAAGACCTGACGCTTCGGAACATGGACCTGGAACCGATATTTGGTCATGAGCGTATACCCTCTACCCAGATTTACACCTATACCGGAAAAATCAAACTTGTCAAGCCTAATGGCGGTTCATGGCGGTTTTCTTACTCCGGCATGGGCCTCACCAGTTCGCGGATTTTTCCGGTCTGAACGGCGTCAAGAAACTCCTCTCCCAGCCGTTCGCTCTCCTTTATAGCCATGTTCCAGTAATCCATGCGTTCATTATCTTTGCCATTGAAGACACGAAAATCGTTCCGGTCGGGTATTTTTTCATATGGGAGTCGTTTTATAAACGCTTCGGACGGGTGCAGGAGGAGCACATTTTCCATATTTGACGGGTCCGGCTTTCTCCACGACAGCTTCTTGTCAAACCATCCGGGTATGACGCGGTTAGTATAGTGTGGAAAGAGCACGATATCATTGCTGTCTTTCATGAAGGGAATATCCATGTGGTAATCTATTACGCCTCCGTCTCTGTAAGTGCCTCTTTGCGCGCCCGGTATGTCGGTAACGCGGGACATGGCTACGGGGATGGAACCGGATGCCAGGAGGCCCTGCCTGAGATTTTCTTCAGTGAGAGGAACCTTTCGGATGGGGAATCCTTTCATGTTGAAAAATGGAGGAATTTCCCTCTGATCATACAGCAGTGTCCTTTCGAAAAAAAGGCCCAGAGACTTCCGGCTGATTATATTGGAAAGGAAGGCAAGAAGCAGCCCGGGCAAAAGCGCCCCCATCCGGTCGCTTGCCGTTAGCCCCCTGCACCGGACCGTCATCATATTCAGTCTGAGATATGGATGACTCAGTATCTCATCTACCCCTGTATCACCGAGAAAGGTGTCGAGAAAGGCGACGCTTTCGCCGGTAATCTCTTCCCGTGAAGGTTTTCGGGAGTAGTGCTGGTGTACGTACGTAGTCCGAAACCTGTCGATGGTCTCCAGGGGGTGTTTCTGCGAAACTGACGCGAACCTCCACGCGGCAGCGGAGGAGCCCAGCAGAAACAGGGGTTTTGTTCTGCTCGCAAACCAGGTTGAGAAAATGGCTCCATCGAGGTGATTGAGAATAAGGCATTTCGGTCCGCCAGCCGCTCCGGTGACAATCTTTACCTGATCTGGATGAAGGCCGCCTTCCCTGATCACAGGTAATGCCTTCCTCCCGGCCAAAAATGAGAGATTTCCCGACATTAGTTCCTCCTCCTTTTCAATCTTTTTGTTCCAGGCCAAAAATTCTATCAATATTCATATGTTTGCTTAACCAGTTTTCCGATTGGGCTTGTCCAGGTTAACCTCTGTGGCCTTAATAACGGCAGGGAGCACGAGAAGCGCTCCGATCGTCGTGTTAATCATGGTGGAGGCCATGAGAATGCCGAACAGGACTATGGGCCAGAAATGGGAGGTTATAAGAACCGAGAATCCAAAGATCAGTGCAAGCGACGTAAACAGGATTGCCTTTCCCGATACGGCCAGCGTCCTTGTTATAGCCTCGTCAATGTCGAGACCCTCTGCCCGGCGCTGTCTGAATGTGTTAAGGAAATGCACGGTATCATCCACGCCGATTCCTATCGTTATTGCCGCAATAATTGATGTGGCTATGTCAAGATTGATCTTAAACCATCCCATGATGCCGAAATTGGCAATAACGGCGATACTCATGGGGATCAGGGCAAGTGGACAGGCCTTGATATTTTGAAACAGGAGGGCAAGTATAATTCCCACTACGATCAGGGAAAGGAGGAGACTTTGTAATTGTCCACTTACAATATAGTGGACGAGGTTGACATTCATCATTGGAAATCCGCTGATAGTAAAAGAATAATTTTCTGGTAAATTCTTTTCTAAATAATCGGATATCTTTGTGGCTATGTATTTCATTTCCGACGTGCTTACCTTTCTGCCTTCCTTGCTGCATAGACGCGCAGAGAGATTGCTTGCTCTGAAATCGGCATCGACATAAGGTTCAAATTCGTCAAACCTGCCATCCGAGTCATCGTCATCGCCCGAGTAAATCTCCAGATAATCAATAATATCCATTTGATTGTCTGGGATTGTATAAAGAAGGGGATCGTCGTTATTCATGGCCATATGCATGGTTTTTATAAAATCCGAGAAGGATTCGGTTCGGCCGATGTTCAGGTCAGGGTTGTCATCAGATACAAGCCACCCCCTAAATTTCTCCATCCCGGCAAGAAACTCAGGACTCTTTACGCCGTCCACCTCTCCTGAATCGATAATAATTTCATAACTTGTACTGCCGCCAAATTTATCGTTAATATCTCTCATATTTACGCGCACATCGTCATTTTTCTTAAAATGGTTCATAATGTCAGTTTCGATATTGATTCTGAGAAGACCTGCGATTGATATGGCAATCAAGACAATGACAACAACGAGCACCTTCCTGTGATGGATAATAGCGCCCTTTGTCATCAGGTCAATTATCCTGTCGACGATTGTTGCTTCGACTTTTTCACCCTTCCCGAATAGAGCCGGTGGTCTTGTGTTTGGTAAAAGTGCCAGACATGCGGGAATCAATGAAGATGAAATAAACACGGCAAACATAACACCGATCGCGGAAATTATACCCCATTCTCTGATGGCGAGTACCTGGTTTGCCGCAAGGGTCATGAATGCGATGAATGTTGTCAGTCCTGCGAGGAGAACAGTTAATGAGATGTGGGACATCGATTTTTGCAGGCCTGCCCGCTTGTCTGTCTTTGTAATCATGTCAAAATCGGAGTAATACTGGTTGAGAATGTGAATAGAGTAGGAGCTTCCCACGGCAATCAGCAATGATGGAAGCGATACGCCCACAGCGGTGACTTTATATCCGATATATCCCATAAGACCGAATGTCCACAGCTCCGCCATACAAAGAGTGATAAAGGGGAGTATAACCCCCCGAACCGATCGAAAATTGAGATAAAAAACAATAATAACAACCAGCAGGACAAGGGAGATATTCTTGAAAATATCCGCGTGCATGTAGTTGTTTATCGAGATATTTACAAATGGAACCCCCGACGATATCAGATGCAGGCCATGATGGCTGTCAATGATTTCCATAACCTCCCGTGCAGCGGGATCCTGATTCTTAAGATTTATAAACTTGATGACGGTGCAAAAGTCAGTTATCAGGCCTGATCGGGGGTTTCTGGCGTAAAGGCCCTTCTCAAAGGCCGGGTTACGTTCAAGTTTTTCTCTGAATTTGTCGATTTCTTCTGTGGAGGAAGGGAGTATCCGTTTTCCGTTATTATCCTTTTCGATGAGGTCACAGGTCTCAAGTGTGTCGTTTTTTCCGGTTATATCTTGCGCCGTGAGAGGCGATATAATTGTATCAATGACTTCCTGTTTTTTTAAGTCATTTGCATATGTTATATGCTTACGTAATTTTTCGAGATCTCTGCTGTTTAATGATTCAATTTTCGTGGAGATTTTCTCAATCTTACGTTTCAGGAGTCTCTGAAAATTTGGATCGTCGTTGAAGCTCTGAATGAGATCAACGAAGCGCACATCGCCTCTTGATGTCAGTTTGTCAAATCTCCTGAGCCTCAGCTCTTCACGTTTTTCATCAAAATCTTTATATTCTTCGATATCGGAAACAAGATCATCGAATTTTCTGAAGGTCTCCCTACTCCACAGATCTTCATCAGAAACCGCCATAATGACGAACCTGCTGTTGTCGCCATAGATTTCCTTGACCTCATTATAGTAGATGTATTCATGGTCATTCTTCGGCATCATGGAGTCTATTGAGTTGTCGAATACCAGTCGGCTAATTCCGGGGGTCAGTGTCATGGTAATGAGAAGCAATATGGTCAAGACGGGTATCGGTCTTCGCAGGACAAATTCGATATATCGGTTCATCAACAGGTGTTTCCCTTCAGATGGATTATGAATTAAGGGCAATGTATGAGTTTAATAGTATATTTCAGACTAAAGTCAAATTGTTTCTTGAAAAAGTAATGGTTGTTCCGTGCCATTGCCAGTCACACAGCGGCATAGTGGAATTTTCTATAGGCTTGGCAATTATTGGAGTGCAGGGAGATTTTGTGTCAGCTTTTTATTGACATACAAGAATGATTTTTCTATACTCCGAGCGTATAAATGCAGGTTCATGTTAAATTATGTGATCATTTCCAGGTTTTCATATTAGCAGTCAGTACAGGGAAATCTGTATCGTAGTTTGTTTCAGTTATACCGGCTTTAACGGGGTAATCGGGGTGGTGTCCCGTAAAAAGAATTTCAATAATCGGATTTAATTATGAAAGGGGGTATTATGGCTAAATATGAAGAAACATCTATGGGGGCAATCTTTCTTAACCGTGTAGAGGAACATGGGGGTAAGGCGCTGGTGACCTTTAAGAACAAAGATGGCGCCTGGGAAGATATTTCATGGAATCAAATGAGTGAGATGGTGCATAAAGCAGGCCTGTTTCTTATCTCGAAGGGTGTGCAACCGGGCGACAAGATTGCGCTGTTCGCACCTAACAGTTACGAGTGGTGGGTCACCGACATGGCCATACTTTCCATAGGCGCGGTGAATGTGCCTATTTATGCAACCAACTCGGCCAAAGAGTCCGAGTATATCATCGATAACTCCGACTCCAGAATGTGCTTCGTGGGAACCAGGGCTCACATGGAGAAGATCCTGGAGGTCAAGGGTCAGCTGCCTAATCTTGGAGAGATTATTTTATTTGATGATCTCGATACTCCTGTTCCCGGCGTTATGACCATGGAAGACGCCATGAAGGAGGGGAGTGGATATGAGGACAAAGAGGAGTTAGAAAGGCGAATAAGGGCGATCAACATTGATGATGTCGCGACTATTATATACACATCTGGCACCACGGGCAATCCCAAGGGCGTGATGCTTACCCATAAGAATTTCGTATCAAACGTAAATCAGATCTATAACGTTGCCCCCTCTTTCTTTGATGGTGAGCAAGTATTCCTGTCGTTTCTTCCCCTCTCCCACTCGCTTGAAAGGACGGTCGGTTACTATGCGCCGATCTATCTTGGCAAGAAGGTGGCATTTGCGGAAGATATCAGCAAATTAGTCGAAAACCTGAAGGAGATCCGCCCCACCTTTATGGTGAGCGTGCCCAGAATTTATGAGAAGGCGCACGCGGGCATCCTCGCAAAGGTTGCGGGAGGGTCGGCGGTCAAACAGGCCCTCTTCGGATGGGCCATGGGGCTTGCCAAGAAGAATCTGCCCTATATCTGCAATGAGAAAGAGCGGACTGGCTGGTTCGGCTTTCAATACAAACTGGCGGACAAGATTATATTTTCAAAGCTGAAAGACGCGCTCGGCATGGACAGGTTAGTCGGTGCCATTTCCGGTGGCGGTCCTCTTTCCGTTTCGGATGCTGAATTTTTCCTCGGTATGGGGATCAGAATACTCGAGGGATTCGGACTCACCGAGACAACACCCGTAACTCACGGCAACCAGCCAAGTAAGATTAAACCCGGTAAAGTGGGACCACCGGTGCAGGATACGGAAGTGAAAATCGGAGAGGGCGGGGAGGTTCTCGTCAAGGGTCCGCAGATCATGAAGGGATACTACAAGAATGATGCTGCTACCAAGGAGGCCTTCACCGATGATGGGTTCTTCCGTACGGGAGATATCGGGGAGATCGATGGAGACCAATATCTGAGGATCACCGGCAGGATCAAAGACCTTATCGTGACCTCGGGCGGCAAGAATATATCTCCGTCAAATATCGAGAACAGCCTGGTTGCGTCGGGCTTTATCGAGCAGGTTGCCGTCATAGGCGACAACAGGAAATTTCTCTCGGCGCTAATCGTGCCCGCCTTTGCGTCGCTGGAGGCCTGGGCGAAGGAAAATAACATATCCTTCGAGAGCCGAAAGGATCTGATAGGGAACGCGGAGGTTATCAGTCTCTATGAGAAGGAAATCGGGGGAAACATGAAGGACTAGGGCCCGGGTGGAGGCAGGATAAGGAGGTTTAAGGCTCATGGAGAACGAATGGTCCAGGATACGGATGAGCTGACCC
>FUWD013025904.1_pt1 | contig 11406 bp, 5 predicted proteins | sample 1063281 | NCBI WGS metagenome assembly FUWD01 (sample SAMEA79048168, study PRJEB19326) | metagenome | biome: marine
ACGCTTTATAATATTAATATTTGCCTTAATATCTCCACTAGTTGGCTTACCTTTATCTTTTTCTAAAAAATCCAAACTAGGCATTTTAAAATTAGACGTTAATTTTTTATTTTTTAGAAGCTTCATTTCTCCTGCTGAAGCATTTATAACTATTCCCTTTTTATTTTCTAAAGAATTATCTTTACTTTCTAAAGATTTATCTTTACTGTGATTACCTTCCCAGCCAGAGACTGGTCCGCCTTTGGCGGATTTTGCCTTCCCCTTTATTTTCTGCCATAAATTTATTTTCTGAGTTTTTTCATTATCTCTTTTTACATCAGGAGGCGTAATTTGTTCTTTTTTTTCTTCTTCTTTCTCTTCTTTTTTTCTTGAAATAAAAGAGACGTTAAAAGTAATTAAAATAGAAATTATTAAAAGTGAAAAAAGTGATACTAAACTAGCCCAAAAACCAAGATATTTAAACATAGGATATCCAAAAATTAATCCTAAATATCCTCCTGAATCAAGACCTTGCTCCCCAAAAACATAAAAAATGCCTAAAACACTTAGAATAAAAAGAACTATTCCTATAAAAATAGCCTTGTAAATAGGTGATTTTTTTCCAGTTAAGCTAAAACGAGGAAGAATCACAGCTAAGCCAATTAAGATTAAGCTTAAAGAAACAAGAAAAAATCCTTTTCCAAAAAACATTTTACTTATTTTTAGAAGATACTCTCCAAATACTCCAGCGCCATTAAAAAAGCTTAAAAAGCTAAGAATAGCCAAAGCAAAACAAACTATCGCAAAAATGCCTTTTTTAGTTTCAGAATGTAATAAGGCCTTTTTAGCTTTTAGCTTTTTGCTATTTACTAATTTTTATTTTTTTAGAACGTTTTTTAGGCACAGTCTTTCCTTATTTTTTATATCCTGTTCCGGCTGGTATTAGTTTACCAATAATTACATTTTCTTTCAATCCCTTTAAGGAGTCTTCTTTGCCCTGAATAGCAGCGTCAATTAAAACTCTTGTTGTTTCAATAAAGGAAGCAGCTGAAAGAAAACTTTCTGTGCTTAAGGAAACCTTTGTAATCCCTAATAATAATGGTTGAGCAGTTGCCTTTTTACCCGTCTTAGAAACTTTATCATTTTCTATTTGAAAAATATTATGCTCAACTATTTGATCAGTTACAAATCTGGTTGTGCCAGGTTCTTTTATTTTCAAACGCGAAAACATTTGGCGAATAATCATCTCGATATGTCTGTCATTAATATTTTCCCCGGCAAAAGTATAAATTTTTTGCACTTCTTTGATTATATATCTTTGGACAATTTCTTTTCCAGCTGTCGCAAATAGATCCTTCAAGTCAATGCTTCCTTCACTGATTTGCTGACCAGCAGAAATTAAATCTCCTTTTTTAAGTCTTATAGACATACCATCGGGTAAAGTATATTCCAAAATTTTTCCGTCAGAGGCGGATCCGCCTTTGGCGGACTTTTCTTTCATTTCTTCTATTGGTTTTATTTGAACAATTATTTGCTCGCCCTTTTTTATAATATCCTGAACCTTTCCATCAACTTCTGAGATAATAGCTTTTGCTTTTGGTTGACGCATTTCAAAAATTTCTTCTACTCGAGGTAATCCCTGGGTGATATCTTGTCCACCAGCCACTCCACCAATATGGAAAGTCCTTAAGGTAAGCTGTGTCGCTGGTTCTCCAATAGCTTGAGCTGTAACAATCCCAATAGCTTCACCTAATTCAATTAACTTATTTCTTCCTAAATCATATCCATAGCATTGCTGACAAACACCATCTTTTGATTTACAAGAAATAACTGATCTGACATTAATTTTGTCAGTTCCTAACTCATCTATCTTTTGAGCTATATTTTTATCAATCATCTGACCCGGCTTAATTAAAATATCTTTCTTGCCTGCCTTGCCGGTAGGCAGGTTTTTAATTCTTCCAAGCTAACTCTTCCAAAAATACGAGAAGCAAATGAATTGCCAAGGTCTTCTCCATCTTCTCTATATACGCAAATACCTTTTTTATCGCCACAATTTTTTTCACGAATAACAACATCCTGACAAACATCAACCAATCTTCGCGTTAAATAACCAGCGCTGGCTGTTTTCAAGGCCGTATCAGCTAATCCTTTTCTTCCACCATGAGTGGAGATAAAGTACTCTAAAATATTAAAACCCTCTTTATAGGAACTTTTAATCGGTAACTCAATAATTTCGCCTAATGGATTAACAACCAGACCCTTCATACCAGTCATCTGGGTTAATTGCCCTAAAGAGCCTCTTGCTTTTGAATCAAAAATACTAAAAACAGAACTATTTTTATCAAGCACTTCTGATGTTTTTTGAGATATTTTTTCTTTAACACCATTCCAGATTTCAATAACACGCGATTTTCTTTCACCATCAGTTAAGAGGCCCTCATTATATTGACTTTGGATTAATTCAACTTTTTTATCAGCTTGTTTAATCCATTCTTTTTTTCTAGAGGAACATTTAAGTCTCCCATACTCCAGCTAATGCCTGAGGTTGTCGCATATTTGAAACCCATTCTTTTTATCTTATCCATCATCAAAGCTGTTTTTTCAATGCCAATCTTGTCTATTAATTCAGAAATCAATTTACGCAATTCAAATGATTTCATTGTCTTATTAATATACTTTATTTTAGACGGCAATGGCTCATTAAAGATAATCCGACCAACTGATGTCTCAATAATTTCATTATTGATTCTTACTTTAACTCTTGCCTTTAAATGAACTTGTTTAAAATGTTTTGCTAAAAGAGCTTCTTCTGGATTAGCGAAAATTTTTCCTTCGCCGACTAAACCATCTTTAATTTTTGTCATCCAATAGCATCCTAAAACCATATCCTGCGTTGGAATAACGACTGGCTCGCCAGTAGCTGGCTTCAAAAGATTGACTGAAGAAAGCATTATATTTTTAGCTTCATTTTGCGCTTCATTGCTTAAAGGCAAATGAACGGCCATTTGATCACCATCAAAATCAGCATTAAAAGCTCGACAAACTAAAGGGTGAACTCTAATTGCTTTTCCTTCAACAAGAACTGGATTAAAGGCCTGGATACCTAATCTATGCAAAGTAGGAGCTCTGTTTAATAGAACATAACGATTCTTTGTAACTTCTTCTAAAATAGCCCAAACTTCATCTATCTCTTCTTCAATTAAGCGTCCAGCGCCACGAACATTATGAGCCAATCCTCTTTCAACTAATTTGTTTATAACAAACGGCTTAAAAAGTTCCAAAGCCATATACTTAGGCAATCCACATTGATTAAGTTTTAATTCTGGTCCAACAACAATAACAGACCTTCCTGAATAATCAACTCGCTTTCCAAGAAGATTTTGTCTAAATCTACCCTGTTTGCCTTTAAGCATATCAGCTAATGATTTAAGAACTCTTCTTTGCCCTGTTGAAGCGGCCACCATAACTTGTCCTCGACGACTTGAATTGTCAATCAAAGCATCAACTGCTTCCTGAAGCATTCTTTTTTCATTTCTACAAATAACTTCGGGAGCTTTAAGTTCAATTAATCTCTTAAGACGATTATTCCTATTAATTACTCTTCTATATAAGTCATTAACATCAGAAGTTGCGTAACGTCCGCCATCTAATTGAACCATTGGACGCAAATCAGGAGGCATTACTGGCAAAACAGTCAAAAACATCCATTCTGACTTTATTTTAGCATTAATCATTCCTTCAATAATTCTTAACCGCTTAAAAAGCTTACCCTTAATAATTACGCTAGCGTTTTTTGTTTTATCAAATAATTCTTTTGCTAAAGCTTCTAAATTAATCTTTTCAAAAATCTTTCTTAATGTTTCGGCTCCTGTTCCTGCTTCAAAAACTTGTCCATATTTTAAACTAAAATTACGATAATCAATTTCTGAAAGTATTTGATGAAGATAAAGACTTCTTATTTCACGTATTGTTGTATCTTTTTGTTCTTTAAGACTTGCTTTTTCTTTAATATCTGATTTTTTAACATCTTTACCCTTTATTTTTTGCTTATACTCCTTATTTACCTCATTAATAACTTGTTTTCTTTCATCTTCATTAATCTTTGTAATAATATATCCTGCAAAGTAAATTACTTTTTCTAATTCCTGAGAAGAACGATCTAAAATTAATCCCATTTTAGAAGGAATACCACGCAAAAACCAAATATGAGAAACAGGCACCGCCAAATTAATATGACCCATTCTTTCTCTTCGCACAATTGATCTTGTAACTTCAACTCCACATTTATCGCAAATTACTCCCTTGTATCTTATCCTTCTATATTTCCCACAATAACATTCCCAATCCTTTTCAGGGCCAAAAATCTTTTCGCAAAACAAGCCATCTTTTTCAGCTCTTTGAGTTCTATAATTAATCGTTTCTGGCTTTGTTACTTCGCCATGAGACCAATCCAAAATTTCCTCTGGACTTGCCAGTTTCAAACGAATAGATTTAAAATCTGATACTTTTGTACTTATAGCCATAAATATTATTTTTCAACTAATTCTACTCCTAAGCCAAGCGCTTTTAATTCGCTTACTAGAACATTAAAAGAAGCTGGAATATTAGGAGATTGAATCTTCTTTCCTCGGATAATTGAATCATAAGCGCCAGATCTTCCGGTAACATCATCTGATTTAATGGTAATCATTTCTTGTAAAGTATTAGCAGCGCCATACCCTTCTAGGGCCCAGACTTCCATCTCTCCAAATCTCTGTCCACCAAATTGAGCTTTGCCACCTAGTGGCTGTTGAGTAATTAAAGAATAAGGTCCAACTGAACGCATATGAATTTTATCTTCAACTAAATGAAGCAATTTTAATATATAGGTATAGCCAACTGTAATTGGCTGTTCAAACGGTTCTCCATTTCTTCCATCATATAAAGTGACTTGTCCACTTTCAGGCAAACCAGCTTTTTTAAGTTCTCCTCTAATTTTTTCCTCCGAGATTCCTGCTAAAGCTGGCGTAATTGCTTTATACCCCAAAGCATTAGCCGCCCATCCTAAATGTGTTTCTAAAATCTGCCCTATATTCATACGAGAAGCGACTCCCAAAGGATTAAGAATAATTTCGACAGGAGTGCCATCAGCTAAATAAGGCATATCTTCTTCTGGAAGAATCTTAGCAATAACACCCTTATTTCCATGTCGGCCCGCTAATTTATCGCCAACTGAAATTTTTCTTAATTGAGCAATTTCAACTTGAATGCTTTTAATAACTCCACTTTGTAATTTATCGCCATTCTCTCTTGAGAAGATTTGAATATCAACAATCCGACCTCGTTTTCCATGAGACATTCTTAAAGAAGAATCTTTGACGTCTCGAGCTTTTTCTCCAAAAATAGCCTGAAGAAGTCGTTCTTCAGCTGTCAAATCTGTTTCTCCTTTAGGTGAAATTTTACCAACCAAAATATCATTAGGACCTACTTCAGCGCCAACTCTAATAATTCCTTCTTCATCTAAATCCTTTAGTCGATCTTCTCCAACATTAGGAATATCAGGCGTCGTAATTTCAGGACCAAGTTTAGTTTCTCTAACATCACAAGTAAATCTTTCGATATGAATTGAGGTATAGCGATCATCTTTAACAAGTTTTTCTGAAAGAATAATGGCATCTTCAAAATTACTGCCCCGCCAAGACATAAAGGCAACTAAAACATTTTGACCCAGAGCCAGCCGGCCATTTTCTGTAGCAGCGCCATCAGCCAAAATATCTCCTTTTTTAACACGCTGACCTTTTTTAACTAAAGGATGCTGACAAATAGATGTATATTGGTTTGTTCTGCTAAATGAATGAAGGATATATTCTTTTTTAATATTCTTTTTTTCTGAAACAACAATTTTGTTAGCATCAACACTTTTAATAACTCCGTCTTGTTCAGCAACAATAACTTGACCTGAATCTCTGGCCGCTTTATCTTCTATACCAGTTCCAACTAGTGGCGCCTGTGGTTTAATGCAGGCCACAGCCTGCCTTTGCATATTTGATCCCATCAACGCTCTGTTACTGTCATCATGTTCAAGAAAAGGGATTAAAGAAGTTGCAATACTAATTGGTTGCTGAGGCAAAACATCAATAAAATCAACCTTGGAACGGTTAATTACTCCTGGTTCTCCGCAAATTCTTGCTTCAACTTTTTTATCTAAAAGCTCTCTATTTGAAGATATATTAACTCCAGCATGAGCAATATTATATTTCTCTTCTTCAGCCGCATTTAGATAAACAATCTTATTAGTCAGCTTTCCATTATTTACTTTTCTATAGGGAGATTCAATAAAACCATATTCATTAATTCTAGCGCAACATGCTAAGTGGCCAACTAATCCAATATTAGGACCTTCTGGCGTTTCAATTGGACAAATTCTGCCGTAATGACTTGAATGGACATCACGAACTTCAAAACCAGCCCTTTCTCTTGTTAGTCCGCCAGGACCCATCGCTGATAAACGTCTTTTATGCTCCAGCTCAGCTAAAGGATTATGCTGGTCCATAAATTGTGAAAGTTGAGAAGAAGTGAAAAATTCTTTAATTGATGCCATGAAAGGACGCGCGTTAATCAATTGTCCAGGCATTAAACCAAATACATCCAAAGTTGACATTCTATCGCGAATAATTCTTTCCGTTCTGGCTAAGCCAACTCTTAATTTATTCTGAAGAAGCTCGCCAACAGAACGAATTCTTCTATTGCCTAAATGGTCAATATCATCTGGCTTGGCTACAGGATTATTATTCAATTGAATAATTTCTTTAATGATTGCAACAATATCTTTAAAATGTAAAACTCTATCTTCTTTTGTGATCTTATTATCAAAAGATGGGAATTCTTTAAGTCCAACATGGGATAATCTTTGATTCATTTTCCATCTACCAACTTCACTTAAGTCATATCTTTCAAAAGAAAGCATTGCTTCAAGAAAACCTCTAGCATTATCTTCGGTTGCTAAATCACCCGGTCTAATTCTTTTATGCACTTCAATAAACGCTTCGCCAGGAGTTTTTGAAACATCTTTCCCGATAGTTGCTTCAATGTAGTCAAATTCTCCATTATTTACATTTGAAAAAATATTTTTAATCTGATCATTGCTTAAATTATCCTTTTTGTTAGGATCCATGGCTGCAAAAACTTTTAACAAGGCTGTTACTGGAACTTTTCTTTTCCTGTCAATTTTAACATTAATTGATTTATCAGAATCTGTTTCAAATTCAAACCAAGCTCCCCAATTAGGAATTACTTTTGCTCCAAAGAGTTGAGTACCTTTTGAAAATTTGGAAGTAAAAAACACCCCAGAAGATCTTATCAACTGGGAAATAACAACTCTTTCAACGGCGTTAACAATAAAAGTCCCGCGATGAGTCATTAAAGGAAAATCGCCAAGAAAGATATCTTGTTCTTTTTCCTCTTTTGTTTTGTTGTTAACTAGTTTAACTCGGCAGTACAAAGGCGCTTCATAGGAAACATTGCGAGATTTTGCTTCAAGCTCATCGTGCTTTGGTTCTTCTAAGTGATAATCTAAAAAGTGAAGCTCTAAATCACTGCTTCCCCAATCCTTAATAGGAGAAAATTCATCTAAAAGGTTTCTTAATCCTTTTTTCCAAAACCAATTATATGAATTTTTCTGTATTTCAATAAGGTCAGGAAGTTGAAAAGTGTTTTTTGTTTTTTCAGACATAAAAACAAGCCCTTCCATATCTAAGAAGGAATTTTCTTTTATTTAAATTTTATTTATATATACAGGATAGTTATATTCAAAAAAATTAATACTTGTCTGCCGACAAGGCAGGTATATTTAGTATAAACAAAATTAAGAAACTGTCAAGCGAATTCCTACTCTTCCACTACTTCTTCTGATGCAGGCGCAGACAACTGTTCTATTAACGCTTTAATATTCTCATTGTCAGGAATTAATTGATCAATAATTTGATACTGAATAAGCGCGTCTTCATTTCTTCCATCTGTTTGATAAGATAATCCTAAAGCATATCGCGCGTTAGCATATTGAGGAGTAATAATAACTGCTTGTTCAAACATAGGAATCGCCTCTTTGGCCCGATCTAAATTAAAATATAATCTTCCTAATTGGAAATATATTTCTGTAGCCGCTCCTGCTAAATCAGAATCTCGCTGAAAACTTAATCCCTTTAATTTACTAAGAATAGATTCCATCTGTTCAACTGCTTTTTCTAAATCACCTTTTTCTTCATAAACAAGAGCTAATTGAACATGAGCATCTAAATAATTATCTTTTAGTTCAATAGCTTTTTGACAATGACTAACTGTTTCCTCCCAGTTTTTTTCTTCGCTAATCAAATTAATACGGCAACGCTCCCTGTAAAAGAAAGGATTATTTGGTTCTAGTTCAGACGCTTTAGCAAAAGCTTCTAAAGCAAATGGGATTGTTCCACCAACAAGACCGCTAGAATCGCGATAAATATTGCCTAAGTTTTCCCAAGCAGAAACTGAACTAGGACTTAACGAAGAAGCTAATCTTGCTTGTTCAATGGATCCCGATGCTAAAGCCTGAAGCAATTCTACATTCTGTTCTTCTTGCGGTTTGTTCGCTTCATCCCAGGCGTTAATTAAATAAACTTGAGATAAGGCTCTTCTATAATTCTCACGATATCCATTCAAATTAACTATTTTCTCCATCTTTAATACTAAATCTTCATTAGTTTCGGATGGTTGCTTAAAAAGAGTATCAGCATAATAGAATACTCCTCCTAAATAAAATAATCCGGCGAAAGCGAATATAATGATTAACAAAACAACATTCATAACCAATCCAATTTCAGGCATTTTCTTAAATGAAAATGTTGTTTTTTTATAAGGAGCTGACTGAATTTTTTGCCAGCCAACAATACCTAAGGCTGTAAAAAGCCAGAAGTAAAAGCTTAAAACAGTATTCTGCATATAGACAAACTGCCCGGCTGCCAAAGCAAGCCAAGCTAGAAAGAATGGCAAAATTATTAATTTATCTTTATTATCTTTTAAATCTCCTTTATCTCTCATCTTTTGCAAAGACAAAGAAATAATTAATAAAAATATAAATAATATTAATAAATAAGAAAGAACTCCGAGTATACCTACAGAGCTAACCATTTCCATTAAGTGACTGGAACCTTTATCAAATCTTACGTTCCAAAAATTACTTTGATTAAATTCTACTGGCTTGTATTTAACAAAATCAGACATATAGGTTCCGGGGCCTGAACCTAAAACAGGATAATCTTTAAGCGATTGCCAAGCAATTAGCTTAGATGTGTCGCTGTCTAGAATAAGCTCATGAGGCAAATCAGCGCTAACAAAAAAGATATCATCTAATATCCCTATTTTAGCATCAAATCCAACTAAATAGAATGCGGAAATAAGAAGCAAAATAATCGGAATCATTAATAACTCAGTATTCCATCTAAATATTCTTGTCCAAAAAGCCATAATCATTAAGAATAATGTCATAACACCCAAAGCAAGCCAAGCCGCCCAAGAATTAATTATAACCAATAAAATCGTTGAAGCAATTATTAGAACTATTCTCGATATAGATTTAATTTTTTTGCAACTACTAAATAATTCCTTAATCTTATTTTTCTTTTTATTACCGGCTAAATTATCTTTATTAATATCATAAGATTTTTCTTTCTTTTTTGCGACTAGAATACCACCTATTAAAATTCCAATAATTGCTACTAGAAAAATAGACAAACCTTCTAAAGAACCACTAACTGTATTGAATGATCGATAAGACATCATTTCTGGAATTCCTGGAATTCTACTCCAAACATTAAATATTGATAGATAAGTCGAGAGAACAACTAACCAACTTGAAGCTAAGACTAAATTTAAAATCTTTTGCAAAGACAATCCTTGCTTTTTAGAAGACGTATCTGATTTTGTTTTCTTTAAACTAAAATTATTAACTATTACAAAATACATTACACATAAAGATAATATTCCTATAATAGAATCAGAGAAACGCCCATAAAAACCAAACCACGAAGAAATTTTATCAATAGAAAAAATACCACTTAAAATCATTATGAACATAAAAACTAAAATCCATAAATCAAGCGGCGTTCTACGAAAAGAAATTTTCTTTTGGGCAATTGTCATCTTGGCAAGCCAGGCTAAAAAAGCAAGAGCCACCAAGAAAACTAGCAAATACTGCTTATTAAATTCATAGGCCTCAACTGTCCAAGAAAGCCAGAATAGAGGAATAAAAAAAACAAGCGCGTAAAGCGAGTATTTTATAATAAAATTACATATTTTTCGCATTATTTTTTTGTTGTTATAAGTAGTAATAAGGTATTTCAACTGCCTTAAACATCAATAAAAACGTTATCTCTGCCAATCTCTAATTAGCAAAATAGATTACTTTATTGTTGTCTTATATCAGTTTACAATAACAATCAAAATCCTACATTCCCTAATCAAAACAACTAATTTATTTATTTTTTATTACTTAAATTATACCACTATTTATAAAAACATCCCAATAAACTTATCCACAAAGCTAGTAATTCATATCCCTTTATAATGCTCTAATTTCTCAATATTATTATGAACATCTAAAATAATACAAACAGCATCTACTCTAGATTGTCCTTTATATCTCTTATTCGCCATATACGCCTCCGCATTCCAATAAAGCTTCTTTAGCTTCTTATAACCAATTGATTCTTCAGGCGAAACAAAAGCATTGTTTTTTTTAGTTCTTACTTCTACAAATATTAAAATATTATCCCCGCCGGGCGGGGCAGGCTTTCTTGCAACTAAATCAATTTCAGAATATTTTGTAGAATAATTCTGCTCAATAATCTCATACCCCTTATCTTCTAAATATTTCCTCGCTACCTCTTCCCCTATTTTCCATGTTATATCTTTATTATTCATAATTTCTACTCCTGTCGATACTGCAAGGCCTCAGCCATATGCGAAACATTTATTTCTTCCGCCCCTTGTAAATCAGCAATTGTCCGAGCAACTTTAATCATTTTAAAATAAGAACGAGCCGAAAATTGAAACATATTTGCAGCTTGACTAAGTATCCCTTCCACATCTTTAGGCAAGAAACAATACTTTTTAATATCTTTATTCCCCATTTCAGCATTACAATGTATCTTTCTGCCTTTAAATCTTTTCTGCTGAATCTCCCGCGCTTGATAAACCCGCTCCCTAATAGATTTTGAACTTTCTAAAAACTTAACCGCTCTTTTATTTTGAGCCAACTTATTAACATCAACTGAAGAAACCCTAATGTGCAAATCTATTCTATCTAAAATAGGACCTGAAATCTTTTTAGCATATCTCTTTATCTCTTTTAAAGAACAAGAACATTCTTTTTTAGGATGATTCAAGTAACCACAAGGACATGGATTAGCTGAAGCA
>FUWD013247394.1_pt5 | contig 11406 bp, 14 predicted proteins | sample 1063281 | NCBI WGS metagenome assembly FUWD01 (sample SAMEA79048168, study PRJEB19326) | metagenome | biome: marine
CAACTTTCGAACCTGGTGCCAATGTAGTTTTGACCCAAGGCTTGCTCGTAAGACCGCGTTCAACAGCTTTCTTAGCTAGGAGTCCGGCCCCGATCATGACCGAAGGATTCGACGTGTTTGTGCACGATGTGATGGCAGCAACGCTCACGGCACCGTGGCCAATTTCTACCGGCTCCCCCGCAATCTCCATGCCGACTCGTTGATCAGGGTTGTCGGTGAAAGCAGTGAGCGCTTCGGCGAACATGGGTTGAGCCTGCGAGAGAATCACGCGGTCCTGCGGGCGTTTTGGCCCAGCGATGCTGGGCACCACGGTGGACATATCTAATTCGAGTCTTTCTGAATAATTCGCTTCGTGTTGTGGGTCATGCCAGAGCCCTTGTCGTTGCGCATAGGCTTTAACAAGCGCAATGGATTCCGCGGTTCGTCCGGTAAGTTCTAGATAGTCGAGCGTCACTTGATCGATGGGGAAAATCGCTACCGTGCTGCCGTATTCCGGGCTCATATTTCCAATAGTTGCTCGATTCGCCAACGGAACAGCGCTGAGTCCGTCGCCATAGAACTCGACAAATTTTCCAACAACCCCCTGCTTTCGCAGTATCTCGGTGATTGTGAGAACAAGGTCTGTCGCCGTTGCGCCTGCAGGGAGTTCACCCGTGAGTTTGAATCCAACAACGTGCGGAATCAACATGGATACCGACTGTCCAAGCATGGCTGCTTCGGCTTCAATTCCGCCGACTCCCCAACCGAGTACACCTAGTCCGTTGACCATGGTGGTGTGTGAATCAGTTCCCACGACCGTGTCGGGGTAGGCCTGGCCACCGCGGGACATGATTACGCGGGCAAGGTTTTCAATGTTTACCTGGTGCACGATTCCCGTGCCGGGGGGTACAACTTTAAATTCCTCAAATGCACTTTGACCCCACCGGAGAAACTGGTACCGCTCTTTGTTGCGTTCGTACTCCAAGGCCACATTTCGCTCGGCTGCGTCGGGCATTCCGAAAAAGTCCGCGATGACCGAGTGGTCAATAACGAGCTCTGAAGGATTTAGTGGCTCGATTTTGTCGGGGTCACCACCAAGCGCAATCACGGCCTCCCGCATTGTTGCTAGGTCGACAACGACCGGAACCCCCGTGAAGTCCTGCATGACCACCCGCGCCGGGGTGAATTGGATCTCCTCGGTCGGCTCTGCCTGGGCATTCCAAGCCCCCAATGCTCGGATTGTGTGCGCATCCACATTTGCTCCGTCTTCGGTGCGCAAAAGATTTTCGAGCAAGATTTTGTGGGTAAATGGTAACTGGGCGCTCCCCGGGACCGAGTCAATTGCGAAGATCTCAAATTCCTCACCGTCGACTTTGAGGGTTTCCTTTGCGGAAAACGAATTTAGACTCTTCACAAGACCTCCCAGGTCACATTAGCTTGATGCCAAGATATCACAAGTATCTTGACGTCAAGATACTTTGGTGTTTCGAAAAACTGCCAAGGACTCAAAGTGGTGGGTCATCGGGAACGCATCCCATGCGGTCAGTGCTATCAACTCGAAAGTTCCATCCGAGCACAATTCCCGTGCGTCTCGAGCTAGGGCGACTGGATCACAGGCAAGATAGAGGATCCAGTTGGGCTCTAGTTCACGCAGTTCGGTGCACACCGCAAGACCTGCTCCGGACCGTGGAGGGTCAAGAAAGACGCCGTCGGGGGTTGAATGTGTCTTCCGCACATTGGCCACGAAACGTTCGACGCTGCTGGTAATAACACCAATTGAGGCACCCGATCCTTCGGAGTAATGAGCAAATTTTTTACGCGCCGCTTCAGAGGTTGCCCTGTTGCCCTCAACGCTGGTGACCGTCCCATTGCTGCCAATATTTCTTGCAATCACTTCCGTGAAAACGCCTGCACCGGCATAAAGGTCCCACCAATGGCCTCCCCGTGCAAATGCACCACTCGCCTGCATTGACTCATCAACAAGTGGCAGCAAGGCTGCATTTGATTGCCAAAAATCTCGCGGCCCCGTCTCCCATTCGATTCCGGCAAACTCGCGCACAACGGTTTCTGGCCCAGAATGAAACCCATTGGGCCCAACAACACTGACCCCCACCGCCCCTTGTGCAAAGGTGTACTCACCTGGTTCCAAACCTTCAGCCTGCCCGAGTTGGGCAAGCTTCTCCCCAACTTGGCTTGTGACCGTCGTGCAGTTCATCGTCTCGACCATGTGATCGCTTCGGTACTCGTGCATGTGCCATGAACCGTCCCAGTGGAAACGGGCTCGACCACGCCACCTCAATCCGCTGGCGTCGCCAATGGGAAGTACCCCAGCACCCACGAGTTCGTCCACCCGGCGTGAATCTAGTTGGGCGAATCGTTGAAGGGAGTCTTTAAGAACCATAGTTTTCAGCACAATTTGGTGCTGAAAACTCACAAATTGGAAATCGCAGCCACCGCACACTGAACTCGCACTACAACTAGGTTCGACCCGATCGGGCGAACCTTTCATAATCATTTGGGCAACTCCGAAGTACACCTTTTGTCTTTTGTGGGTTATCAAAACTTGTGCTTGTTCGCCGGTCATCGCACCACGCACAAATACGACGCAACCTTCAATGTGGGTAAGAAAATGTCCGCCATGGGTGATCTTGCCTATTTCGGCAAAATACTGGCTGCCGATTTCCAATGTAGGTTTAGAACTCATTTTCTAAACTATTTTCGCTCGATTCGAGTTGCCACGGGACACTAATCACCATTACCGAGTTGGAAAAGAGGAGTCGACTCTTCAATCGCAATGCTGACTGATTGTGCAACAACTGCTCCCACCAGTGGCCCACAACGTATTGAGGAACAAAAACCGCGATGAGGTCGTTGGGTGACTCGGTTCGGAGTTCCTTGACGTAGTCCAGAATAGGACGCGTTACCTCTCGGTACGGTGAGTCAAGGATTCGCAAAGCGACGGGAATCTCTCGACGAATCCAGTCCTGCTGCAGACGCTCGGTCTCCGAGTCGTCAACGTTGACCGTGACGGCCTCAAGGACGGTGGGCCGACTGGCCCGGGCGTACGCGATCGCACGCAAAGTCGGTTTATGAATCTTGGACACCAATACCAAGGCATGTACTCGCGAAGGCAGCATTACATGTTCGGTTTCCAAAGTGGAAAGTTCCCGGCGGACTTTTTCATAGTATCTGTTGATTCGCATCATGCCAAAGAAAATTATCGGTATTGCGAGGACAACGATCCAAGCTCCATTTGTGAACTTTGTAAAAACCACGATCACGAGAACTGTCCCAGTCATAACGAAACCGACTGCATTGACAACGCGTGAACGAAGGCAACGTGCGCGTTCTCTGGGATCGGTTTCAGATTTAAGGATTCTTCCCCAATGTCGAACCATGCCGAATTGGCTTAATGTGAATGCGATAAAAACACCAATAATGTAGAGTTGAATAAGTCGGGTGACGTCGGCTTGGAAAGCGATAATAAGGAGGATCGCTAGCCCGGCAAGTGCGAAAATGCCATTGCTAAAGGCAAGTCGATCACCACGTGTATGCAATTGTCTCGGGAGGTATCCGTCACGCGCAAGGATTGATCCCATAACGGGAAAACCATTAAATGCAGTGTTAGCGGCTAGTGTCAAAATTAAGGCTGTCGCGAGTGAAATGAATACCACCGCCCAGCCCGCATTATCAAAGACTGCTCCGGCAACTTGGACAATCACAGTCTTTTGGGTCTCACCAATGGGAAGTCCCACGAGATCGCTGTCGGCTTGAGCAACCTTTACCCCCGTTTTCATGGCCAGCCATGTGATTCCACTGAACATCAGCATGCTGACCACTCCCAACATGAGTAAGGTCGTTGCTGCGTTTCTTGACTTGGGCTCTCTAAATGAGGGGACCCCATTTGCAACGGCCTCTATCCCGGTCAACGCGGTCGTGCCGGAACTGAATGAGCGTGCCAACAGGAAAATTAGTGCAAAGCCCGTGAGCGTTCCTTCATGTGAAACACTCCAGCCCGCACTTTCGGCCAGCATCTGTTCCCCGGTGATCGATTTGAACAACGCGACACCGATCATTATGAAAATTGAGGCGATGAAGAGATAGGTCGGAATGGCAAACATGCCACCGGACTCTTTCACTCCGCGAAGATTCAGCAACGTGATGATCACTACAAAACCGACGGCGAACCACACGTTATGTTTCTCGACAAATCCAATTGTTGAACCAAGATTCGCAACTGCTGCAGATATGGACACGGCAACCGTGAGCACGTAGTCAATCAAAAGTGAACTCGCGACGAATACGCCCCACCGCGGACCGATATTGGCCGAAACGACGTCATAGTCGCCGCCCCCATCCGGGTAGGCCCGAACATTCTGACGGTAGGAAGCGATAACTACGAAGTAGACGAGAACTACACCGGCAGCTATCCATGGACCAAAGGCAAATAGTGATGCACCGCCGAGTGAGAGAACAAGGAGAATTTCCTGGGTGGCGTAGGCGTTCGATGACAGAGCGTCACTTGCAAAAACGGGCAGGGCAATTCTTTTAGGCAACAAGGTTTCAGAAAGTCGTTCACTGCGCAAGGCCCGACCCAATACGACCCTTTTCAAGCCGTCTGCAATTGACACGATCCCCAAGCGTAGACCTCCCGAGGATTGCCCTGCATGGCGACGGCTCAAGCGTGTAGCGTGTGTACGTGCATATCGTGATTTTGGGTTGTGGTCGGGTGGGATCCCTGCTCGCCACTTGGCTGGACCAACAGGGACATTCTGTGGCGGTTGTGGACCAGGAAGCATCAGCTTTTCGTAAGTTAAGCCCTGATTTCACCGGCATCACCGTCAAAGGAGTCGGCTTTGATCGTGAAACCTTGGAATCTGCGGGAATCGCACGAGCACATGCCTTTGCTGCCGTCAGTAGCGGCGACAACAGCAATATCCTTGGCGCCCGAGTAGCCCGGGAGACCTACGGCGTGGAACACGTCATCGCTCGCATCTACGACCCGAAACGTGCCGCCGTCTACCAGCGCCTGGGCATTCCAACGGTTGCTACGGTTTCATGGACCGCCACTGAGATCATGAAAGCCGTTCTGCCCACCGGTGCAAGTGAAGAATTCACCGACCCAACCGGGACCATGACCCTGGCAGAGGTTCCGCTGCATGATTATTGGTTGGGTCGCAATGGCTCCGAATTTGAGGAAGCCACCGCGGCTCGGATCGCATTTATCACTAGGTATGGAGCCGCTGTCCTTCCGACCTCGACTCTTGTCTTGCAGCAGGGCGATATTGTTCATCTGCTTTTTCCTCCTTCAGACCGTGAACGAATTGAAGACATTGCGCTTTCAGGTGAGAAAGGAAACTCATGAGGGTTGCGATTGCTGGGGCAGGCAAGGTGGGTCGAGCCATTGCTCGGGAACTGCTCCAAAATGGGCATGCAATTTTGCTCCTTGACCGAGATGCAGCTTTGGCACGGCCGGGAGTGGTCAAAGGCGCCGAGACACTCATGGCCGATGCGTGCGAAATCACCGCATTGGAAGAGGCTCGACTATCGGAATGTGACGTTGTCGTGGCCGCAACCGGTGACGACAAAGTCAACCTTGTTGTCTCGCTTCTTGCCAAGACCGAATTCGGAGTTCCCCGCGTGGTTGCCCGCGTGAATCACCCCAAAAACGAATGGATGTTCGACGAGTCTTGGGGAGTTGACGTTGCAGTATCCACGCCTCGAATGCTTTCCGCTCTCGTCGAAGAGGCTGTTTCGGTCGGAGACCTCGTCCGGCTGTTCACATTCCGACAAGGTGAAGCGGATTTGGTCGAAATTACCTTGGCGTTTGACTCCCCCGTAGTTGGCCAACGAGTCGGTGCGCAGGACTGGCCGGAGGACACCGCTCTGGTAGCAATAGTTCGTGGTGATCGAGTGATCACACCAAGCGCAGACGACTCACTTGAAATCGGAGACGAATTAATCTTTGTGACCGCTCCACACCAAGAAAGTGCATTGCAAGCGATGCTGGGTCACTCCTCTGACTTGGATGCTTCCAATTTATTGTGAACTGGCTGAAGTAATCGGTACGTGAAATACGCACTGGCAAGGAATAGCGGCCAACCCATTACGACTTTCATTACACCCAGAGCCCCAATTGCACCACCGAGGTACAGCGGGAGTTGGACTCCCAATCGAAAGAAAAACATCCCGGCCCAGATCCATGTGGCGGCAGCCGCTGCTCTCCGGTATTCCGTTACCGCGCGCCACTTCGTACCTGTACCGGTGAAAAACCCGAGAAATACGCCAAAGAGAGGCCAACGAACCAGAATCGAGATCAAAAATGCGCTCCCGTAAGCAGCGTTGGTGAGCAACCCGGGCAGGAAAAAGTTCTCGGCTCTGCCCGTCCAGGCTGAGAAGGCGGCCGCAATAGCAACCCCAGCAAGTCCAGCGATTACCTGCTGCAGTGAGTCTTTACGAATTACGCGCACTATTGCGATCGCGGCGCCCAAGGCGAGCGCAGACCAGAGCGCAATCTGAAGATTGTCAGGCGTAATGAGGTAGACGATGACAAACACCAAGGTGGGTGCACCACTGTCAAAAAGTCCCCGCCATCCGCCGATCGCTCGGTCAAGCATGAGTCGTTCGGCACGAATGTCTTGCACACTTTCGTGCTCGGATCCCTTTTCAGGTTGTGATTGGGACTCTGACTGGGTGGGATCGGATCCGTTCATCGCGATAACGGTCGCAATTCGTATCGGGGGTTAAAAACGACCCGTCGGTCTGTGTTACACGTTAATCGACCGCAGATTCGCATAGTGCGTCCCGCAACTATGCCTGGGATAGTGCGTCGGCCCATCCAGATGACGGTCACTACACCAGAACCGTCATAAATTTCCACTTCAAGTGAAGGTGTCTTGATTTGAGGATGAAGAATGACACTGCGCACCGTTCCAACAACTTCAATCTGTGTGCCGGGTTCGCACTGGGCAATCTGCTGGGTGGCAGGGTCGCTTATCTGAGCAAACTGATCCCGTAGTTCTCGCGACTCCAATTGTGCCGTTGTCGCCGTGAGACTTCTGTATGCGCGGGTTATGGCGTTCATGTTTCTCTAACGGATTTCTGTTATTTCTGGTCCACGAACAAATGGGTTCAGGTCAGGTGAATTTACGGGTGCGGCTTGAGTTGTATCGGTGTTCGCCGGAAGGCTGAGAATTATTGGGGCGCCGGGTGCCATGGCAGAAACCCCGCGAACCACCAACGCACTCTCAAAAATCTTGGTCAGTCGCGCAGCCGCCTCACGGTCTCGAGCTCCCCGACCCATGAAAACGGCCCGCAGGAACCAGCGCGGCCCGTCAACGCCAATAAATCGCGCTGGTTGTAGCGCATTTCCCTCGCCCGGAGTTTGCACCTGAGCAAGTACCTCGGTACCGAAAGGACCCTCAACTGTTTCAACTAACCCACCAGAGGCGTTGATGGACGACTTCAAAGAGTCAATCACCTCGGGCCACATGGCACCTGATTTACGGGAAGCGTAGGGCTGAAGCTGCATCCCACTATCGCCGTCACGCAGTGTCATTTGCGAAATTTTTCCAGTGGCTTTATCTGCCGCAACCTGAACTTCGACACCTTCGGGAACACGCAGACGCAATGATCCGAAGGCCATGACACGTTCTTCGCCTACCCCTTCACTTGGTGCATCAGCGTCAGAGTCGTCCCATGGTCCACCATCGACACCTCTGCGGTAGGTCATGTCTCTATCCTTTCAGATTGGTCTTGCACAGCGCTTCCAACTCCGCCACTCGAGCCAAATCCGCGTTCACTGCGAACTGAACCAGGCAGCACGCTGACTTCCACCAGCTCGATTGTGGGAATCTGTTGAATCACGAGTTGGGCGATTCGATCACCCCGTTCCATTGTAATACTTGACGATGTATCACTGTGACGCCAATGACGGCAATTTCTCCACGGATCCAGCATCAATAGTGCCGGGTGAATTCAAAACCGTGAAGCCGAACTTAATCGCCAGCCCGCTACGTGGGTGAATCAGTCCCACCAATCCTGCGGGTAAAGCGATAGCAATCCCGGTAGGAATGAGGCAACGCTCTCCTGGCCCCAGTGTGAAGCCATGTCGTGCCCGCAGGTCTAAACCGGCATCCCCCGGATACTCATAGCTTGGTAGCGGCAGATCGGGGTCAAGTCGTTGAATCAGCACCTCTTTGGTCATGGATTCACCTCAAAATCTGATGAACCCGGCATAGCGGCTTCCGCAGCTGAACGATCGCCGTTACGACGGAAGTGTTCGGCGGTGACTTGTATGAAAATTGCACTCGCTACCACCGCGATGGGCCCGTCTTGGGAATTGAGTCTCGCTGTGGCAACCGCATAGACTTTGCGTCGTTCCTTTCCCAGAATCTCAGCGTGAATGTGCAGAATCGAACCGACTGGAACAGGGGTGCGGAATTCGCATTCCAGGCGACCGGTAACTGCTGGATCACCGAGCAGCCAATTCAACGAACCCAACACTTCGTCGATTGCGGCGCTGAGAAGCCCACCGTGGGCAAGTCCTGGTGCACCTTGGTGGTGTGAAGTCACCGTGAAGGTTCCTGTGATTGTCAGCCCAACCCCGGCAGTCATCTGCATATGTAGACCAGTTTCGTGCTCCTCACCACAACCAAAACAAGACTTGAAGTGAGATGGGATCGATTCGCCCATTTGGGGGGCTTGCGGTGCTCGCTCTGGAATGCTGGCACCTTCGGGAATGGCAAATGCCAGTGTTTTTATAGACATGACGCATGCACCATACTCCGAGCATGCTGTATCGCGAGCGACTACTACCCGGTCTGATAATGATTCTCCTAGGGATTGGCCTCTTCCTGATGGTTGGCGTTGCCTACTCAGCAGCTTTCGGAACATTGGCAGGAATAGCCCTCGGCATAATGGTGAGTGCCATATATCTCCTTGTCGCAATTGCATCGGCACCGTATATTGGTGTGGAACGAAGGGAAAGTGGTTACTTCCTTCTCGCAGGACGGGCAGCTATTGACGTTTCTCTGATCGGTAATGTCCATGAATTAAGCGACCTTGAGCGAGAGCAACTTGAGAGAGGTACACGTTCAGATACCGCATTTCGAATCAGCAAAGGCCAGTTGCCTGTTATTGAACTTGCCATTATCGACCCTAGTGACCCTCATGAAACATGGTGCCTGTCTAGCCGAAAACCACATGAACTTATGCAAGCTATTAGCAAAGCTCAAGGACCAGACTAGGGACCCACAACGCCATGACCATGTAAGCGATGGTAAACAAGTGGCATGTCAGGTTCAGATGAAAATGCCGTTGAGAACAATCTTGTCATTCACGTACTCGCTCCGTTAGCCGCAATTGGAGCTACGTGGGTTGTGCGCAAAGCACTGGATACAAGTTACCGATCCATCACCGGTCACACAGCACCAAAATCCCAAGACACGCACGTTAAACTTGGATCTGCCCTCGCGTGGGCCGCCGTAACCGCAGCGAGCGCTGCTGTAGTCGAAGTGGCAGTTTTCAGATTACTGGCCAAAAGGGGCTAAGCGCACTCTTTACATATGGGACCTGATTTACCTTCATGGTCAAACTGACTTTGATGGTGAACTAGGAAACACGACATGCACGTGAACTCGTCGGTCTGCTTGGGAACAACCTCGACGGACAAGTTTTCGCCGGATAGATCCGCACCTGGCAGTTCAATGGATTCAGCCAACTCTGCTTCGTCGACATCAACGGGCGAAGAAGCTTTTTCGGCCCGCTGGGCTTTGAGTTCCTCAAGACTGTCTTCCGCGAGCTCCTCGTCAGTCTTGCGAGGGGCGTCGTAATCGGTAGCCATTGTGCCTCATTCCCATGTATTCAGCGGCGCTCTCGATTTCTCAAGCAGCGTGAGCGCAGATTGTGCCTCATGGAGTTTCACCTCGCGCAGTTGGGTACCTTGGCGCAGGAAGCCAGCGATCCGCAACCTGAAAGTGAGTGAACGATCATGCCTCTCTACGCACTTGGAGACAAGACTCCAATTATTGATCCCAGCGCTTTTGTCCACCCCGATGCTGTTGTGATTGGCGACGTTAGTGTTGGACCCCACTCAAGTATTTGGCCCGGTGCGATTCTCCGCGCAGATCACGGGAAGATTGTGATCGGCTCCGGTACATCAATTCAAGACGGTTCGGTAATTCACTGCACCTCGTCGTATGACACCTACGTGGGAGACAACTGTGTCGTTGGCCACGGAGTGCACCTTGAAGGATGTCGAATCGAATCTGGGTCACTGATCGGGTCACATGCCGTTGTCTTACACAATGCTGTTGTGGGCCCCACGTCGCTCGTCGGGGCTTGCGCCCTTGTTGGCAACAACAAGAATGTCCCACCTCACGCGCGTGCACTCGGCGTTCCGGCCCAAATTACTGAAAACGTAATTTCCGATACAGACATTGAGCCCTCCGCTGCTATTTATAGACGAAACGCGGAGTGGTATCTAAGAGACTTGCGACTCCTTGAGTAACAATTCATGCGCGCCAGCATCTTGAACAAGTTGTGAAAAGTCGTTAAAAATCGCCGGAACGCTTGCCACCAGCAGCTTGCCCAAATCACCGTCAATCGGCGCAGTCACTCGCCCACCGGCGAGTTCAACGATTAACGCACCGGCGGAATAATCCCATGGGTTTAAACCTATTTCAAAGTATGCGTCAATTACTCCGCTCGCAAGCCAACAGAGGTCAACGACCGCACAACCAGAACGCCTTATGTCGGCAATGTTGGGAATAATCCCGGTCAGGACTTCTGCTTGCAAACGTCGTCGCTCCGCGGAGTAGCCAAAGCCTGTCGCGACGAGTGCATAACTCAAACTCGAAGCTGGACGCACGTGCAATTGTTGGAGAATTTCAGCCTCAACTTTAAATGCCCCGACACCTGTAATACCGACATAACTGCATTGACTCTCCGGGATTGCGATAACACCGACCGCCATCACTCCATTTATTTCAACGCCAATGGACACTCCCCACAAGGGAATACCGAAAAGATAATTGACCGTGCCGTCGAGTGGGTCAATAATCCAGCGCACGCCAGAGGTGCCACTTCGATCCGCCCCCTCCTCACCTAGGATCGCGTCTTCTGGTCGTTGTGATGTGATGCGTTCGACGATCAATTGCTCAGCACCCCTGTCCATCTCGCTGACCAGATCTGAACCGCTTGATTTGGTGTCGATACTCAGACTCTTGGGGCGTTGCTCCTGTAGGAACTGCCCGGCCACCTGTGCGCAGTCCCAAGCAAGTTGGGCCAACTCGTGCTTGTCCAGTAACGCCTCGCGATCGTTGCTCATCTGCTCAGCCTGCCATAGACAGGCCTTCGCGCGGGCAGGCATCTGGTCTACCAGTACCTTTGGGGATCATGTTGAAGTCCGTTTACCAACCATATGCC
>FUWD013230006.1_pt1 | contig 11405 bp, 17 predicted proteins | sample 1063281 | NCBI WGS metagenome assembly FUWD01 (sample SAMEA79048168, study PRJEB19326) | metagenome | biome: marine
AACAACAAAAAAGAATCTCAAAAATCAAAATCAAAATAAAAATCAAAATAAAAAGTCAAAATAAAATAATAGAGAAGAATATTAATGAACCAAATAATAATTTTTATCCAACATGTAATAAAAATACAGATAAATGTCTACTAACTAAAAAAGAATATTGTAATAAAATAACTAAATATTATATAGCAAAATCAAATATTATAGTTGCAATATTATCAGTATTACCAAAAAATAAAAATGATACTGATAATTTTTGTTTTCAAAGATATAATGCATTAAAAAAATGTTCAATATGTTTACCTGAGAATATAGATGAAATAAAGCAAAATAGTCCAATTGAAGATAAAATAGATATATTATATAAATATATTCAAAATTTTGATAGAAATAGTTGTAATGCTTCCAATGGTATATATAAAGTATTATCTTCTGGTGAAAAACAAGCATTAATAGAAAATAATTATGAAGGAAATATTATATATAATAAATTTAAAAATAAATTAATAGAACAATACTTTGTATCTATATCTCTATTAAAAGATATATTAGAAGAATTAAAGAGTGATGTTATAATTAATATTAATGAATTAAATAAAATAGGGTTAAAAACAAAAGAGATTCTGGATGCATTATATTCTAATTGTCAATTGCATTATATAATTGCGGTATTAGCTTTTTTAAAAGCTGATTTAACTATAAAAAAAAAGGAATCAAATAGTAATAGTAATTTTTTTAAAAATGTAGAAAGTATATAAATTAATTAAATCGAGTTAATAAATGTAGAAATTATTATAAAATATAATATAATAAATATTTATATAAGATATGTCTTATATAAATATGATGTAATTTAATATTTGCGCGGTTATATATAATTTTAATAAATATTTATTTTTTAAAAAACTCCTTTTTACCTTCTAATGTAAGTTTTATTACTTGTTCTTTTGGTTTCCAATTACAAGGTATTCCAACATTATTTTCTTTTGATTTTTTTAATTCTTTTAATGATTCTAATTGTCTGATAAGTTCATCAATATTCCTACCAATATTTAGGTCATTAACAGAAACATATTTTACATTATTATCTTCGTCTAATATAAATACTGCTCTATTAGAAACTCCATCATGTTCTCCACCTCTGATTAAAGTACCATATGCTTCGCATACTTTTTTATTATAATCTGACATTAAATAAAAATTATCAATATCAGATATACCACCTAATCCTCCATCCTCTTCTTTCTGGTTTGCCCATGTTTCATGAGAATAAACAGAATCAGTATTTATAGCTAAAATAATACAATCTAATTTATCAAATTCTTTAGCATTATCCTTTAATTCTACCATTTCCGTAGGACAAATAAATGAAAAATCTAATGGATAAAAAAATAATATTTTATACTTTTCTTTAAAAGAATCTAATTTTACACTTTCTATAGTATCTTTATGATATGAATTTAATTCAAAAATAGGAGCTAATTTATTAATACTGGTAGCCATAATAATATAATATAATATTATCTTATATTATTATTTAAATTTTGTAACGAGACTATAAATTTACACCAGGTTCACCTGGTCCTGTGTATAATGATCCCATATCTGATGATATAGACATAGTAGTACCTATTAAATCAATACCAGCATCAATTGCTTTATATGCATTCTTAACAAGTCCAAATATATCACCTATCATTTGTCCTGGAAAAGGACTACCAGATACACCGGGTGTTGTATCAAATCCAAATCTCCATCCACCATCTTGTTTAATTAACTTATATTTATATGGATTTTTTAAATTATTAATTTTATTTTCTATTTGTAATTTGGTTTTATTCTTTTGTAATTTGGTTTTATTCTTTTGTAATTTGGTTTTGTCCATTTTTAATTTAATATTTTTTTCATTTTTAATTTTAGTTTTAGTTTTTTTATCTTTTTGTGTATTAATCATTATATTTATATATAAAAGCAAGAAAAATAATTATTTTTCTTTATAATATATTATATTTATATTAATAACTATTTATGATATTAGTGTTTAATTTAATATAAAAAATGAAATACTTAAATATTATGATTATTATGATAATGAATATGAATTCTGAAGCTATTAAAATTAGTCGTAAGTGTTATTGTAAATTAAAACAAAATAATAAAATATATTGTTATAGCTGTATATATAATTATATTAATATGAATTCAGAAGATATTAAAGATTATAATAACGTTAAAATGTGTAGTATTTGTAATTGTGATTTAATTCAAGTTAATAAAATTAAATTAAAATGTAATCATATATATTGTTATACATGTATATATGATTGGTTTAAAATTCCATTAAATACTAAAACATTTATGGACTGGTCCTATATACATTAAGTATATGTAATAATATGAATATTATATAAATTAAGTTAAATGCTCTAATAAAAATGAAATACTAAAATATAATATATTATTAATTAATAATTATTATGAATTCTGAAGAAATTAAACACATTGAAACGTGTAGTATTTGTTATTGTAATTTAGATAAAGATAATAAAATAAAATTAAAATGTAATCATATATATTGTTACGATTGTATATATAATTGGTTTAAAAAAACATTAAATCCTTTACTAAATACGAAGTCTACTATAAATATTAGAGAATGTCCATATTGTAGAACATTATGTTTTATATTACCGTGTAAAGAAGGATATAAACTTATATATAATGTTAATACATTATATATATTTTCAAAGACTACTAAATGTCTTGCTGAAACTAAAAATAATAATTTTTGTACAAATATAGCTAAATATGATTATTCACAAATGTTTGATATATTTAAATCGTGTGGTATACATAAACTTAATAAAACAAGTACAATAAAAAAAAATATAGTTGTAATGCATTAACAAAAAAAGGGTTACCATGTAACAATAATGGAGTATACGTCCATTTTTTACCTGATAATTTATTTATATTTTATTGTGGGGTTCATAATATATCTAAACATTTAGTTGATAATAAAATAGTTGATAATAAAATAAAGATGACTACAATGTTAGGTAATCAAAACTTAGATGGTTTAGTATAATGATATAATATCAACTAAATAACATAAAAATAAAAATAAAAATATAAAACTATATTCTTGTTGTGTCTTAGCAACTAAAGGATTACCATGTAATAATAGTGGAACGCATGTACATTTCTTACCTAAGCATATAATGTTATTTTATTGCAACGTTCACAATAAAGACTAAAAAATTAGTTAATAATAAAATAATAGATAATCATAATTCAATAAAAATAGCAGTAACCTTAACATTTCTAGGAGAAAAACAAACGTTGGCTGAATGTTTAGCAGGTATGGCAACAATGTATGCTAATTAAATATATAAATATCATAGAACTTTAACAATAATAATATAAATATATAAATATATAAATATTATATTAATATAATATAATATTTATATGACATATAAAGAAACTAAAAATTGTGATATTTGTAGATGTAATTGGTTTAGTCGCATAGAGACTAATGATCCGTATGTTTTAAATATAAAAACGTGTCCTATTTGTAGAAAACAATTTGATTTATTACAAATTAATGAAGGACTTTTATATAAACCTCAGGTTACTAGAAAAACACGTACTGAAACATTATTACATAATAGTACAATTGGTTGTACTGGAAAAAAAATATAAGTTTCCAATAAGTAGAGAAAGAATGAAGGAATTGGCTGCTATGTGTAAGTATATTAATTAATTATTTAATTAAATATATAAATATCATATAACGTTAGTAATAGTAAAAATAATCTAAAATAAAATTGAAAAATATTAATTTTTTATTATTATATAAATATTAGTATGACTTCTGAAGAAATTGAAAATTGTGGTATTTGTTATTGTGACATAACCCAAGATAATAAAATAATTTTAAAGTGTAATCATATATATTGTTATAGCTGTATATATGATTGTTTTAAAAGTACTCTAAATGTAACAGATAATAATACATCTACTCTAAAAATAAGAGAATGTCCAATTTGTAATACAGCATGTGATATATTACCATATAAAAAAGAATTTCCAACTATATATAATGTTAATTCATTAAAGAAGGACGATGACGATGACGATGATGATGACGACGATGATGATGATGACGACGATGATGATGATGATGATGATGGAGAATGCGATGAAGACGGGTGCCATGTTATAGCTAAATATGAGTTTTCAAAATCTTTGAATAAATTTAGAGCGTGTGGATACCATAAAACAAAAAAACCGAAGTCCCTCGATGATATAGGATATAAACCGACTTGTACTGCATTAACAAAACAGGGGCATCTTTGTCTTAATATTGCTATTTTTGATTATTCCGTTGATTCGGAAGTATTTACAACTTGTGGTATGCATAAAGAATATAAGGAACATATTTTACCTCCAGAAATAAAACACAAGTGTTGTGGTATTACGAGAGATAATGAAGATTGTACCTATGTTGGAAAATATGATATATTAAAAGATAATGTAATTAAACACTATTGTACTATTCATGCTAAATCACTAAATAATAAAAATGATGTTTTATTAAAACCAATATGTATTGCATTAAACAAAAATGGAACTAAATGTAATAATGTTGGAAAATATAAACATGAATTAGAAAATGATGAACAAGAAATATATTATTGTGGTAAACATAATCCATATAAACAATTAAGTAAAGATTCCTATATTTTAAACCTAATAGAAGAAGGTCTTTTAGACTATACTATTATGTAATATCCTGATATTAAATTTAAATTTAAATTTAATATAAATAATATAAATAATATAAATAATACACGTATTGTTTTTATTTGAAATTGAAAACATTATAAATAAATATTAACATAATTATAGGAGTTAATAGCTTCATGATTTGAAAAAAAAAGTGATGAAAAAAAAAGATAATATTATTATTTAAATATTAATATGAATTCTGATGAAATTAAAAATTGTAATATTTGTTATGCTGATATTGTTCCAGATAATAAAATAATATTAAAATGTAATCATACATATTGCTATGATTGTATATATAAATGGTTTAGTCATTTAAAAGCTAACACAACAAACTTATTAAACAAAAGAACGTGTCCCACTTGTAGAGTCCAATGTAAATTATTACCAATAAAAGAAGGATATTTATATAAACGTGATGTTACTACAAAAACACAAAAACAAATAGATGCTGATATATTATATAGAAGTACAATTTGTTGTAAATTAACAAATAAAGGAACTAAATGTCCTTTTAAAGCAAGACATAAAACAGTGATAAATGGAATAACTAAATATCATTGTAATACTCATAACACAAATCCACCAATTCTTTGTTGTGCGACAACAATGGAAGGTATTGCTTGTACTTATACTGGGAAACATAAAATATTGAAAAGGGGAGAAACTAAATTTTATTGTGGTATGCATAATAAAATACAGATTAATCCTTTTACTAGAAATCGTACCAATAATAAAAATTATACTAATATTAGAGCTAAATTATTTATTAAAAATCATAAAAACATTAAAGATTTTATATTTGCTAATAATCGTTTTAATTATATTAATAATTAAAACTAAATATGATACGTTAATATTAACTTAACTAAATATATTTTGTATATCATAACCCAGGAATATATAGGTAATATATAATATTATAAATAATCTAAAATAAAATTGAAATACTTAAATATAATTATTATTATATAAGTAATAATATGACGTCTGAAGAAATAGAAACTTGTAGTATTTGTTATTGCGAATTAGATATAGATAATAAAATAATGTTAAAATGTAATCATATATATTGTTATACCTGTATATATGATTGGTTTAAAAACACACTACAAACAACTACCATCAAATATTCAATGTCTACTGTTAAATTAAGAGAATGTCCATATTGTAGAACACCAGGTGATATATTACCATACAAAGAAGGATTTCCAAATATACAAGATATTAATATTAATATTAAGGTTGCTAAATGTGACGATAGTATTTGTAATGCTAAAGCTATATATAATTACTCAGAAACATTGAAAGTATTTACAAAATGTAAAAATCATAAATGGAAAAAAATAATAGTCAAAAATATTTGTTGTGCATTAACAAAAAAAGGATCACCATGTACTTTTATTGGGAAAAATGAAATATTGAACGATAATGTAATGAAATATTACTGTAATATTCATAGTAAAATCTTAACTAATAATAATAATAATAATAAAAAACAATCTACCAAAATAGAAACTATATGTTGTGCATTAAAAAAAAATGGGTCTAACTGTAAATATCCTGGAAAATATAAACATGAATTAGAAAATAATAACAAAATTGAATATTATTGTGGTATTCATAAACCATGTGTTAAATCTATTCTAAATCTAACGGATGATGGGATATTAGATACTAACAGTATCTAATTATATATAACAATATACTGATATTAAATTTAATACAAATATTTGTAATATAATAAAATATTCTTATTATATATGATTAATAAAAATAATATAGAATCTAATATAGACGCATTGTTTTTTTATTTGGAAATGAACAACTTTATAAACAAATATTAAATACAACAAATTTAGCAGGGTTATATAAAAAAGATAATAAAAAATATTATTTTAATTATACTAATACAGATACAAATGAAATTGTCAAATTTGATAATATGTCATTTTATAATATGTTTAAACGTCCTGTAAGTTATTTAAATAAATTAAAACCACTTTGTTGTCCATCTTGTAATATTCGAAATTATCAAAATAAATACTGTCAATCTAAAAATTGTATACCTAATAATACCCAATTATTATGTGATAATAATTATATTACAAATTGTAATAATACTATAAAAAAAGATTTGAATAATAAATATTACAAATGTAATCCTAATTATTTACAATATGAATTAAATAATAATGAAATTAATTTTTTAATGTCTTATGGTATCGCAAGTTATTATTTTAAAAGAATTTTAAATGAAATAGAGATATGTAGAAATATGTTAGAGCGACCAGGAACAGAATATTATGCTACTATTAGAATTCCACCTGAATATTTTCAAAATATAAAAAAAGAAGAAATATATAAAGTATATAAACCAAAACAATTATTAAATATATATTATTATATAATAACAAATAAAAGAAATTTTTTATAATTCAACTGGGATTTAATATTACTATTCTTGATATCAAATAAAAGTTTAACGGAGAATGATAAAATATATATAGATCATTAAAATAACAATTATAAGATGGATTTAAAGGTACTTCATGAAATTAGGTTAGACTTAAACATATAACGTTAGTTTATATTAGATATAAGATTTACAGTGAATATCAATCTCTATTTGGTAATAATAAATAAGTATAGATTAATATTTTTTTATAAAATAATTATTATATTATGAATGATACATTAGATTTATCATTATTAAGTAATTCAAAAAAAAAGAAAAATAAAGATACTATTAATAAACCTGACCCTATTATTAACCCTAACCCTGACCCTATTAATAAAAATAAAATAAACATTAGAAAGATTATTATATAATAAAATATACAATAAAGTTAAAAAACAAGACCATATAGATATAGTAGATTCTGTATTAGACGATACCTTAAATTTAATAATTAATATAGCAAAAAAATTAATAAAAATAAAAGAAAAAGAAAAAGAAAAAAAAATGATTGATTAATTAATAAATATAATTAATAATATAATATTATGCCCTATATATTGCAACTATTAGAAAATAATTCAAATAAAGGTATTACACGTATGCCTTTATTTGAATTAGAATCCAATAATAAAATAATATTACAGACTATTCGTGATATTGATTTTTCATTTGTAGCATATGAAGATAAAGAATATACTATTTTATTATATAAAATATATAATAAAGATTTTATATCTAATAATTGGAATAAAATAAGAAAACTAAAATGCCAATTAGATTATATTTATAGTAATATACAATTGATAGATAAATATATAATTAATATAAATGATATAAAAAATATAAAAAATACAGAAAAACGATATCTCAGTTTAAATTCAATCTATGATTTAATTATTAGGATTAATAGATTAGAAGATAATAATATTTTTTTATCATGTGTAACCATTGATTTAATTAGATAATTAATATATTAGATAATTAATATTTTATATATAAAAATATTATATATAATTATAATGTCTAATCAAGGTATATCTGTTATTGAGATTATAAAACCAACCCAAATAGTATCTGGTGGATATTATATGGCAAGGGGTACTTTAAAAAATGCAAATTATTACGATAATAATTTGACAACTTATTATGGAACAGGTAATAATTCACTATTAACTTTGGATAATCCAAGTGCATTTCCAGAACAACAATGGATACTTGAAAAAGATGGGGTTCTTAGTAATAAATGGGGGGAAAATACATCTTATCCAGTAACAATTGATAGTCCAGGACCAAGATGTGTCTATGTAGATCCAAATTTAAATGCTGATAGTAAAATATATATGATAAAAAAAAAGATGCCAATTGACCAACCTCAATGTACAACATTTACATGGGACACTCAAGGTAGATTAAAAGTGAATTCACAATCAAATCCAAATACATGTTTAAAGTTGATTCCTTCAAATAACACAGGACATAATAAAGAAATTAGGGATAAGAATAATAATAATGTATCTGGTAAATATATAGTATCTTTAGATAATAATTGTACAGATGATAAAATAGACCCTTCTCAGATATGGGCGTTTAATTAATTTTAAACCAAGGAATATAATTATGTTCCATATAGTAATCCGAATTATATAAATATTCTGATTTTATAATAGGATTTGTAAATATATTATCAGATTTTACTATATTATCAGATTTTACTATATTATCAGATTTTACTATATTATCAGATTTTACTATATTATCAGATTTTACTATATTAGGTGAGTCTTCTTTAATTATATCTATTTTTATTAAATTAGTAGAGTCTTCTTTAATTATATCCATTTTTATTGAATTCATTGTAATTGAATTTGGTTTTTTTATAGAGGTACATTTCCAATGAGCATGTCCTTTGTTATTACACAGTCTACATATAATATCTGGACAAATATCAATAATATGAGTATTTGATTTACAATATTTACATTTTATTTTTTTATGATTATTCATAATATAATATATAAATGTAATATATCGTTTATATATTTTTATCATTAATTAAACTAAAATATAACATATAAGGTAAAAATGGTTTTAATATTTCTTTGGATTTTTTATAATCAATTATATCATTTTTATTAAGATTATGTGCTATAATATCATTATTTTCAATATTAGATATTAAATCCTGAAATTCTATATCTATTATATTATAATATTCATTAATAATTGTTAATTTATCAGTAATTAGTTCTAAATCATATCTAGTGTATTTATTAGTATTAAGTAAAGTATCTATTTGTTGATTTTTATTAATTGATTTTGAAATATTATTTAATATAATTTTTGTTTTTTCATTTATATTATTAATATTATTATTTTTATAATCTATAACTTTATTCATTTTATTATAAAATAAAAAAACTAAATCTGATTTACGCAGTATTTGGTCTGAAAAATTATTTTAATATATGATGTTATATATTAAAATATATTAAAATATAATAATAATATATAAAAAATAAAAAATATTAATAATAAATACATTGATGACATCTATTTCAGAATTAATAAATAATGTACTAATAGATAATTTAAAATTTAAACAGATGTTTGATAAACTAGATAATAATATAAATTCTTTAATAGATTCTAATAAAGATATAAAAGAAGTTAATAATAAATTATTAAAAAAAATAAATAGTCTTGAATTAAAAATTGATATGATAAGTATTTATCAACAACAAGATAAAAATTTACAAATTAATATAAAAGAAATTAAAAGAGAGAAATTAAAATATGATATAAAAATTGCCAAAAAATTTATATTAATGCCACAAATTGAAGGAGAGGTAGAATTTTTCAAATATTTATATTTAGATAATATAAATAAAGAATTATATCCAATAAAAATAGAAAAAAAGAAACTAAGTTATTGGTTAAATAATAAATGGAATTTGGATGATGGAATCTATTTAAAAAATACAATACTTAAAAATATTTCAAGTATTTATTTTGAAATAAATAATTTATCAAATTTTAGCGAAGAATTATTTATAAATAATCAAAAAAAATATATGATTTACGAGATATTGCGAGTGAGAATTTAAAAAATAAATGGTTAAATAATATAAAAAAAATTGAAGAATTTAATTGTTAAAATATAATATAATATGAGTATAATATATTTATGTTTCAACATCAATATTCACCAAACAATGTTAATGAAATGTTTTTTAATAAAGATAAAATATCTATAATTAATAGATTAAAAATAAATGGTATACATCAAAATATATTAATTTCTGGTGAAAATGGTTCTGGTAAATATACATTTATAAAAATATTATTAAATAATTTATTTGGAAATATAAATTTAAAAAATATTTCATATGAATTAACTAAATTTATATTATATTATAAATTTAACAATTCATTTATAGTTATAGATTTTAAATTTTATATTAATAAAGAGAAATATATAGTAGAAGAATTTATAAAATTTTATATATCATCTAAAAATGTATTTTATAATCAAGAAAAAATAATAGTTATTAAAAATTTTAATAATATAACTGAGAAAATACAAATAGGAATATCTCGTTTAATTGATAAATATAACCATAATGTAAAATTTATTATATTAACTTCTACTAAAAAAATATAATAGAAGGATTAATTAATAGATTTATGTGTATTAATATTAAACAACCTATTAAAACAGAGATAGAAGAATATATAAAAGAAATTTCAACAAAAGAAAATATAAAATTAACAAAAGCTATAATTAATAAAATTATTATTAATAGTACTAATAATAATAATTTTAATAGTATTAATATTAAAAAAATATTACATGGTTTAGAATTATTATCATTAAATAAAACATTATTTAATAATAATAATAAAGAATCCGATATTCATAATAAATTATTAAATAAGATAATAGACCTAATAATAAAAAGGAATCTAAAATTAAATGAATTAACTAAATTGAGAGAATATTTATATGAGTTATATTCATTAAATTTAGATTCAAGTTTTATACTGAATATATTAAAAATAATTTATTTAAATTACCAACATTAACAGATACTGATAAAATAAATTTAATTAATATATTTACAAATACAGATTCCTTTTTAAAAAAAGGAAATAG
>FUWD013186900.1_pt1 | contig 11394 bp, 14 predicted proteins | sample 1063281 | NCBI WGS metagenome assembly FUWD01 (sample SAMEA79048168, study PRJEB19326) | metagenome | biome: marine
ATCCAGTTCGGCTTTAATCAAAATATAACCAAGCCTTGAACGGCCAACCTCTTCAACTTGCGACTCTGCAGCATCGATTAGGTTTTGGATTCTAAAGTATCAATAATTTCACTACTCGTTTGAGCAGTAGCATTGAGTGCCAGGCCAATCACCATGATGACTGCTGCACTTGAAGTGACTAATTTTAAATTTTTATTCATAATATATAGCTTAATATGAATTATATCACTATGAATTATATAGATATTCATTTTTTAAAAATTGATACAAATCAAGTGTTTATATATTGGGACATAATCAAACCTTAAAATAAATTGAGAAGAGTAACTTTAACTAAAGTCCAAATTTCATTTCCACAAGATTTAACAGAAATAAAAAATATTTCTATTCATTTAGTATTTAAGTGAAATAAAAATACTATTTTTTTAATTAAATTAATTAAATAGAAATTAATACTATACTTTCAAAAAATTTTAAAACTTGAACAACACTGCGATAAACAAAAAGGGGAACTTAAAGCATAATGAAAAAAAATATAACTACGAGTGAAGAAATATTTGAATTGGTTAATGGTCTGACATTAAGTCAAAAAATAGAACGCTCCTTAAATTTAATAGATGAAGCATATAAAGAATATGGAGATAGTCTGGTTGTTGCTAATAGTTTGGGTAAAGACTCTTGTGTTGTGTGGGATTTGGCAAAACGAGTGTCAACTGATATCAAAGGATTTATCGTAACCACTCCATTTAAACCCAAAGAAACAAAACAATATATGGAGAAGTTTGTGGAGCGTTACTCAGAAACCAAAATATTTGAAAGTGACAACAAAATAATACCAAATGCTCCAACCAACCTTTACGACACTGACCCAGACAAGTGCTGTGAAATATTCAAGGTTGAGCCTACAAAGGATGCATTAGAATATTTTGATGCTAAATGTTGGGTTACCGGGCTTCGTTGTACAGAAGGCAGAACCAGAACAGACTACAGAGAAATTGAATCAAGAGATTTAGAACTGACCAAGTTAAACCCTATTCTAATATGGGAAGAGAGAGAAATTTGGCAATATCTAGCAATGAATGATATCAAGGTTAATGAATTATACAAACAAGGATACAGGTCATTGGGATGTGCTCCTTGTACTGCTGTGGCGGCTGGAGATGAGCGAAGTGGCAGGTGGGTCGGCTCTAGTAAATGTGGCGGTGAGTGCGGTATTCATACTCGCTCTTTAAGAACTGGTTAAAACTAGCGACAGTTAAGATTACGCCTATAAACTTCAAAGCAGAGTATCACTGATACTCTGCAATCCAACAAATGCCTTATTGAACTTGATACTAATGTTTTGATTCAAGTCAAGTTTACTTTTCAGCACTGTTTATATAATTGTGACTCATCATCCTTGGAAACTAGAGCCAATCACCAAAATGGCCAATGACATCACAATATGGGGCTCTTTGACGCTAAGCTAATCAATAAATATAACTGTTCTGGCCCGAGATACACATCGTATCCAACGGCTAACAATTTTTCTGTCTTTTCTCCGAAAGACTACCAGCAACAGAGCGCCTTAAGTAAGCAAGGCAAAACATCAATCTCGTTGTATTGTCACATTCCTTTTTGCGACACGGTTTGTTATTACTGTGGGTGCAATAAAGTTGTAACGAAAGATAAAACTAAGGCAGAGCCCTATATAAAGGCGTTATATAAAGAGATTGATATGCAGTCGAAATTGTTTGATAAAGAGCAGTCCGTTAAACAGATGCATTTTGGAGGCGGGACACCAACCTTTTTGTCAGGCGATCAAATAATTCAACTGAGCAGTAAGTTGCAGCAGGCATTCAATTTTGAATTAAATGGAGAATATTCCATTGAAATTGACCCACGCGGTGTCGATAAAAATCTAATCGAGTCCCTAGCTATGGCAAGGTTTAACCGAATCAGTATTGGTGTTCAGGATTTTGATTTTGAGGTTCAAAAAGCAGTCAACAGAGTTCAAAGCTTTGAACAAACACAAGCTGTTATTGACTTATCAAGAAAAAATGACTTTTCCTCTGTAAGCATTGATTTAATTTATGGTTTACCGAGACAGTCAAAAGACACATTTATAAAAACACTTGAAAAAGTAAATGATCTTCGTCCAGAGAGGATTTCTCTATTTAATTACGCGCACTTACCAGAGCGATTTAAACCACAAAGAAGAATTGCCCTAGAGGAATTGCCGAACCCAGCTGAAAAGCTTAGAATTTTTCAATACTCACTGCAATACCTTATCGCTCAGGGCTATATATATATTGGCATGGACCATTTTGCTCTCCCGGATGACCCACTTGCTATCGCACAAATTGAGGGAAATCTGCACAGAAACTTCCAAGGCTATTCAACACATTCAGAGTGTGACATTGTCGGTCTTGGTGTTAGTTCTATCGGACATGTGGCAGATAGCTATTCTCAGAACGAAAAAGATCTCAAAAGATATTATCAAGCACTGGAATCTGGGCATCTACCTATCAGCAAGGGTTTAATTCTCAATACTGATGACAAGATAAGGAGAGCCTTAATTATGGAGCTTATTTGTCATTTTGAGGTTAACATCCAGAGACTAGAGAAACGCTTTTCTATAAGATTTATAAGTTATTTTGAAGAGTGTCTATTTGAGTTACTGCAGATGCAGAGTGATGGCCTCATTAAATTAAATAACGAATCCCTGAAGGTAATGGAGAGGGGCAAGCTGCTTGTTAGGAATGTGTGTATGGTTTTTGATAGGTATTTAAAGCTTACTGAGGAGAGCTTTTCAAAAACAATTTAGTGAGCTTTTCGGCGTTAACTAATACACCGCTCTTCAGTCTGATTAATTAGTAAAAGGTAATTATAGAGAAAGTGCTTTAAAAGTATTTATTCAAGCGCTTTTTAACCTAAATTAGTGTGCCTTAAAAAAGTTAAGGCACATTTCATTAATTATTTAGAGTTTAGACATCCAATAATCTTAAAGCTCCATTTAGTAACTCTTCAGACATACCATGGTCTCCAGAATCATGTGCTTTGACACCTTGCTCGTGAAGCATGAGCGCTATACTAATTAAAGTTGCATGTTGTGTTTGATCTAGTGCAGCAATTTTTCCTTCAACTTCTGATTTGAGCATTGGACAAGATCCAGCAAAGACCATAGAAGGTAATAGTAGAGTCATTAAGGTAATTGATAGTAATTTCTTCATTTTTTGCTTCCTTAGTAGTTATAAGAGATTGCATGATACGATTGTGAAATTCTTGCTTGGTGAAATTTATAAGTTGATTTGAGAAAGATTTGGTGAAGTTACTAAGAAATTGATATATTCTGTAGAATGTTTGTTAATTTAACAAAAGGGGTTAAAAATGTCGGATAAAAACGTAAATGGAATACTCTTCATATTAGCTGGCCTTGGCTCGCTAGTTGTTTATATGCTTTTAGGGGAAACTGGTCTTCTAAGTAAGGGCCACACTGAAAAAATAGCAGCTTACGCATTGCTTACTATCCCGCTAGCTTTTATGGTGACAAGGAATGTTGAAAAGAATGCTTTTAAAAAAGTTCAGATATATATTGATGCGGGACTACTCATGATTGTTGTTGGTTTGATTATGGGGCTTGTTTCAGATGCTATAAATAGTGCAGAACTCAGTGCTGAGTCTGATTTAATTGGTGAAGCAATTGCCTGGACAGGTTGGTCTATTATGTACCTTGGAATATTTTTCACTGGATTAGGATATTTTTGTACTAACCTTTTCCCTAATTGGCTATCGGGTTTATTATCGCTTACCTCCTTTGTAATGTTTGCTTATCTTGCTATCTTGAGTCCTGAACAGTTATCGAACAGTGGAGATAGCATTGTGGCGCCTTTATGGTTGATTAATAGCTTAGTTTTGGTTATCTTAGGAGTTTTTACAATGAGAAGGGCAGATTAGGATTTAAGAAGCATTACAACTGTAAAAATGAATTATCCAAAATTTAGCTATTTAGCAAAACTGTTACATTGGGGTTTTGTGCTTTTGTTTCTTTACGGTTTATTGAAGCAGATTGACAGCCTCAATCAACTGGAAGATGATGGTCTTTTGGAATTCGAGGTGATGTTTGCGACGGCATTTATATTGCTACTTACTGTTCGTTTTTTTTATATGAAAAAAACGCAACAATCATCTCTGCCAGAGCAAACACCAGAAGTACAAAAGCTAGCAGCTAAAGTTGTTCATACTGGAATGTATGTTTGCCTTGCAGCTATCCCACTCTCAGGACTAATCATTGGACTACTATTCTGGCTGGGTATAAAGGATGGAATACTAATTGATATTGTAATTGGTATTCATGAATTTGTAGTTTCTGTTATCTATTGGTTAATCGGCGTCCATATCTCGGCTGCAATTTATCACCGATTAAAAAAAGATGGAGTTTGGTCTTCAATGGTGCCACTTTGGAAGGAAAAATAGTCTAGATTCGCTTTTCTCAGACATTTTCACGATGTGAAGAGTGGGGTAGGAGTGGGGTAGTTTTTACAATCTCAAATATTTGTCAGCTTGACCTGAGCAAGATCTTGGGTATATACTGAGTTTGCAAAATACTAATAATTACTGTTAGAAAACTTAGGGGAAAACAATGAATACAATGGTTATGATTGAAATAAATAATGGAACGTTTGATGATTGGAAGAAGGGGTTTGATGCCCTTGCTGATCAAAGGGCACAATTCTCAAGAAATGCTAAGGTAGGAAAAGTGGACGACAATACTGCTATTGTTGTTGTTGATGTTTTTGATCCAGCAGGCATGATGGCGATGTTTAATTCGGATTCAGCTAAAAAAATGGCCGAAGAGATGGGTGTGGTAAGAACACCATTCAAACTTCAAGCTATGGGCTAAAGAAGGTAGCAGGTTTAAATAGAATTTAGTTTGTTTGACAAGTAAAAAGCTAAAGTTCAATTTCAGTCAATTCATGCTCTCTGTCTAGGAACTTGTACTCCACTTTAACAGGCTTGAACTGTTTGATTTCTTCAAAAATGATCTCTGTGGGTAGATCACCACAAGTATATACATCGAGCTGCATTAAGCCTGGGTCTGACTCATCCCAGCAGTGAAGTGCTATGTGAGAAGTTTCAATAATAACGAGGCCAGTTAGGCCTCTATTGCCAGGCATATCTAGATAGGTTGTAATAGGCCCTTGGCATATTTGCATTCCAATCTTTGAGACCAATTCAGTTAGCCAGGTGTGTGCCCATTTTTGATCAGTTGGTGGTTTCTGAACCTCTGCTCTAACGATTAAGTGTTTGTGCTGAACAGTCATAATTTACTATCCTCGTCTATATCAGTTAACTTAAGTTTATAGCAATTCGGATCTAATTATGAAATTTTAAGATTGAGAGATAATCTTTGTAGGAGCTGTAATGAAAACCTCATTAAATATTATTGATGAGAGATATCAAACATCTAGTCGATCAGCGGCAACAGCTTGTCGATAGATTCTTTCGCATTTCCATAGAACATTCTAGTGTTTTCCTTAAAGAATAATGGATTTTCAATTCCAGAATAGCCTGTTCCTTGGCCTCTTTTAGAGACAAAGACATGTTTGGCTTTCCAACATTCCAAGACAGGCATACCTGCAATTGGACTGTTTGGATCGTCTTGCGCAGCAGGATTTACAATGTCGTTGGATCCAATCACAATGGCCACATCGGTGTTTGAAAAATCATCATTGATCTCATCCATCTCCATAACAATATCGTAAGGTACACGTGCCTCAGCCAGAAGGACGTTCATATGGCCGGGCAAACGCCCAGCGACCGGGTGAATGGCAAAGCGAACCTCTTTGCCCTGAGCTCTTAGCTTACGAGCTAATTCAGACACTGATTGTTGCGCCTGGGCTACAGCCATACCGTAGCCTGGAATTATAATAATACTGTCAGCATCATTGAGGACTGAGGCAACGCCATCTGCATTTATAGGCACTTGTTCGCCCTGGAGCTTCATTTGTGGGCCAGATGAGCCTCCAAAGCCGCCTAGAATAACGCTCACAAAAGATCGATTCATGGCGTTGCACATGATGTAAGACAATATGGCGCCAGATGATCCAACTAGTGCACCTACAACTATTAAAACGTCATTACCGAGACTGAATCCAATTGCTGCAGCTGCCCAACCAGAATAAGAGTTGAGCATTGACACAACAACCGGCATATCTGCTCCACCGATACCCATAATCAAGTGATAACCAATGAATAAAGCCAAGAGGGTCAACATGATCATTGACAATAACTCACCATTATTTAAATACCAAACCATTGATAGTGCAGACAATATGGCTGCTGTTGCATTCAAAAGGTGACCACCAGGTAACCGGAAGGCTGTTGATGTTACTCTTCCAGAGAGCTTACCGTAGGCGATCACTGATCCCGTAAATGTGACCGCACCAATCCAGATGCCCAAAGAAGTCTCAACCCGAAGTATATTTATCTCAACGGCTGATTTTTTAGCTAGCAGTGCTGAAAATCCATCAAGCGTTTTCAGCGCGCTGACATCCAGTGATGCAATATTGATAAGTTCAAAATGCGTATTAAAGCCGCAAAAACTGCAGCAAGGCCTACCAATGCATGCATGCCAGCAACCAACTCTGGCATTTGCGTCATGGCAACTTTTGATGCTAGAAGATAACCTACTAGGCCGCCAGCAGCAATCATTGCAACTGAGAGCCACCATAGACCATTCCCAGGACCAAACAGAGTGGCGGATACAGCCAGAGCCATGCCGGTAATGCCATACCAAACGGCACGTTTTGCACTTTCCTGTCCTGAAAGTCCACCAAGAGACAATATAAATAAGACGGCAGCAAGAACATAAACAGCTGAAGTAAATCCCATTTCCATAATTCAGGCCCTCAAGATTTTTGGAACATGGCAAGCATGCGCCTTGTTACAAGGAAGCCACCAAATATATTGATGCCGGCAAAAAAGATTGAAATCGCAGCGAGCACTGTTACTAGAAGTCCGGTTGAGCTTATCTGAAGTATTGCACCCAATATTATGATCGACGAAATGGCGTTGGTCACAGCCATCAGCGGAGTATGAAGTGAATGACTAACATTCCAAATCACTTGAAAGCCAACAAATACAGACAAGATAAATACAATAAAGTGCTGCATAAAGCTGACTGGCGCGTAGCTGCCAACCAAGAACATCAAAATACCTCCAACACTCAGCAATATAATTTGATTTTTAGTTTGCTTTTTAAAGGCTGATACTTCATCAGCACGAATTTCTTCTGGCGTTTTTTCAGGCGCTCTCTCTTTATGAACAGTTGCAATAGCTTGAATTTTAGGCGGAGGTGGCGGGAAAGTAATTTCACCAGAGTAAACAATGGTTGCCCCACGTATGACATCATCCTCCATGTTGTGAACGATCACACCATCCTTTTCAGGCGTTAAATCTGAAATCATATGACGAATATTGCTGGCATAAAGGGAGCTAGCCTGAGCGGCCATACGGCTTGGAAAATCAGTGTAACCAATAATAATAACGCCATTGTCTGTCACTACCCGTTCATCTAGCACGGTCAGCTTACAATTTCCTCCTTTTTCTGCAGCCAAATCAACTATTACTGATCCTGGTTTCATTGTGTCAACCATGTCTTTGGTCCATAGCTCTGGCGCTTCTCGATTAGGGATTAGAGCAGTGGTAATAACAATATCCATTTCTGGTGCAATCTCTCGGAACTTGCCGAGTTGAGCTGCTGCAAATTCAGGAGAAGAGACAGAAGCATAGCCACCCGATGACGAGTCGTTGACCTTTTCATCTGCAAAGTCTAGAAAGACAAATTCAGCGCCCATTGATTCGACCTGTTCGGCCACTTCTGGACGCACGTCGAACGCGTATGTTATTGCGCCAAGAGAGATAGAGGTTCCTATCGCTGCAAGACCAGCGACACCAGCACCAACCACCAAAACCTTGGCTGGCGGGACTTTGCCAGCTGCGGTCATTTGACCTGTGAAAAAACGACCAAAGTTATTACCAGCCTCAATCACCGCTCGGTAGCCAGAAATATTAGCCATAGATGAAAGGGCGTCCATCTTCTGGGCACGACTTATTCGAGGAACCATATCCATAGCGATTACAGTTGACTCACTAGACTTAGCCGCCAGCAATAGTGATTCATTGCTGCCTGGATAGAAGAAAGAGATGAGGGTGTTAGATGAGGATAGTCTTTGGAGTTCCGATTCGGATGGGGGGAGAACCTTGACAATCACGTCAGTTTTATCAGTAAGCTCTTTGGCAGTATTTATAATCTCAACGCCTGCTGCTTTATATTGCTCATCACTAAACCCTGAGTCCAGACCAGCGTTTTTTTCGAGAAGACAGGTATACCCAAGCTTCTGAAGCTGTGATGCGCTATCGGGAGTAAGAGCAACGCGACGTTCACCTAATGATATTTCTTTGAGCGCTCCAATTTTCATAATTTTCGTCCTAGTGTGACGCGGCCTTTCACCGTCTGTAAAACTGTCTATCTAAATAATCAAGCTTTGAATTGCGAGCTTGATACCTGCAGAAATCTGATCAAATTAAAACTTCAAACTCTAAAAATATTATAGCACACTTTTAAATTATAGATATATATGTTTACATATATATGATGACAAAGTTTTAATAAACTAGAGGTTTGTGAGGCCAACGTATAAAAAAAGAGCTAACAGCGCGTAGCTGCCAAATACTAAGATATATTTAAAAACCCTCATTCACTCTTAACTCTTCCTGAAGAAATACTAAGTTGTTAAAATAAGCATCCTTTAAATTTTGATCCATAGAAGACTCCATCTTCATAAGCTCTTGGTGCTCTCTTTCTAATGCTCTCTTACTTTTACGTCTTTTATTGGGAGAGCCGTTTTTAGTGTTATATTTTGCGAGTGTCATATCTTGTAAAACCTCCTGAAATCAGTGAACAAAACTACTAATAAGGCTCACCATTATGTACATAAAGCTGAGCATAAAGACCATACAAAGCGTTGTCCAAATTACCAATTTAGTTTCCATTTAATTTAAAACTTCAAAAAAAATAACATACTAATAAATTGATATAAAGATTAGATGAAGATTTTGAGTTGTTTAGATAAAGAGTTAGAGATCTACTTATCGTAATATTGAATGGTACAATTTATTGAAATCATTAGCCCTACAAAAAATGACTAAACCTTACATTCATTTTAGTAAAGAAGAATTCTATCAGCGCCAGCAAAAATCACAAAAACGTCTACAGGAGCTTGAGTTGGATGGTTTGTTAATATTCAAAATAGAGGATATGTACTGGCTTACTGGTTATGAGAGCGATGGTTTTTGTATTTTTGGAAGCATGTTCCTCTCAGCAGACGGCGCATTAACACATTTAGCAAGGCCAGCTGATTTAGCAAATCTTTATTACTCTTCAATCTGTAAAGATGTGAGAATCTCTCCTGATTCTCAAAACTCATCTCGCGCTGAACATATCAAGGATATGCTCAGCTCCCATAACATGAAAGGAAAAAGGGTGGGTATTCAGGTCGATACGATGGGGCTAACACCGCGACTATATACAGAGATTAATGAAGCACTAAAGGATTGGTGCGATCTTTGCGCTGCGCCTGATTTTATTAGAGATCTTCGCTTAGTCAAAAGCTCTCAGGAGCTTGAGTATTTTCGAAAGGCTGGTGATGTGATGGACGTCGTTATGGAAAAAACCATCGAGGCAACTTATCCTGGCGCCTTTGAGGGTGATATCTATGCCACTTTTTATGACACTCTCTTTAGGCTAGACGCTGACCTACCAGCGCATATACCTCCTCTGGGAAGTGGTGATTCTGCATTGAATTTGCGCTACACATCAAAACGCAAAAATGTTTCAAAGAATGACCAAGTTACACTCGAGCTTGGCCTTGCATATAGGCGTTATCATGTTGCAAGCATGGGCGTTGTTCTGACTGGCCCTAAAATCAACCAACGACACCTCAAAATGCATGAGACTAGTGTCATCGCTCTTAATGCTGTTCAATCAGCACTTAGACCTGGAAAGACCGTAGGTGATCTCTTTGAAATATACAAATCAACGTTAGAAGCGAACAATGAGCATGACGCAGTTTTAACAGTTGCAGGTTACACGATGGGCGCGATGTGGCCACCAACCTGGATGGAGCAACCGATGATTTTTGAAGGAAACCCGCTGGAATTAGAGGAAAACATGACTTTCTTTACCCACATGATTTTAAACGATCGAGAAACAGGCCTCTCGATGGCGGTTGGTGAGACATCTATCGTTACCACACAAGGGCCTGAGATTATAACTCATATCCCTCGTGAGCCAATCATAAGGAATTAATGCTCAAACGTATTGCCAGTTAAATTTGATTGACTAGTTTCAAATGTCTCTCCATGCGCTATAATCAAATTTCTTTAACTTTTAGAGGGGTAACAATGTCAGTAGCTAGAATCACAACGGTAACCTTTAAATCGCAAAGTGCAGCCGATGTTGCAGCCATGTCTTATGTAAAGAACGCACCAGTTGACTTTCCAGAGGCCGAACAGCTATTAGGTATTAAGGCTGAAGGCAATACACTGATAGCAGTTTCTTTGTATGCAAATAACGAGTCAATGGAAAGGGCGACAGCCTCAAGAAAAAAAGTACTAGATGCAAACGAGGAAGTGGTCTCAGTAGAGACTCAGGTAGGCACTGTAGAGATAAACCATTCTAACTAGAACAGTAGTGTCCAACTAGCGAATACCTCGGTGCTTTTTTATAATTTCATAAGCGCTAATTATTTCTTGAGTCTTTTCGTTAGCTAGTTTTTGCATTTCTTCTGGAAGGCCTTTTGCAACCAGCTTGTCTGGATGGTGCTGAGCCAAAAGTCGTCTATAGGCTCGCTTAATCTCTTTGTCGTTAAGCGACTGATTTACACCGAGTATTTTATATGCGTCGTCAACAGATACCTGCTTAGAGCGACCCTTAGAGGCTGAAAACTGCTGAATGAGGCTCTCTAACTCTTGAGGTGGGAAGTGAAGTTTTTGGGCAATATATTTGAGCGCATTATGCTCACTTTTATCGAACACGCCATCGGCATAAGCTGCCTGGATTTGAATCTCTAAAAACATACGAATTAAGTGTGTTCTTCTATGCGTTTCAACGCGAAACTGCTCAAGCACCTCATCCAGATTGAAATCTTCCTGTTTCCCCTGATTAAAGAGATCCTTAGCCACTTTAATCATATCCTCTGATAACTGCATATGCTCCATGACCTGTTGCGCCATGATGATTTCAGATTTTGAAACTTTTCCATCCGCCTTAGAGATATAACCCATGACTGAAAAGACGCCACTAAAGAAGGCCGCCTGAACACGCTGCTGATTTCCTGGACCAAAATTACT
>FUWD012891507.1_pt1 | contig 11388 bp, 23 predicted proteins | sample 1063281 | NCBI WGS metagenome assembly FUWD01 (sample SAMEA79048168, study PRJEB19326) | metagenome | biome: marine
ACGGATTACATCATGATGTTGACTCTAGTGTTTTAGCTTTTGAATTAGCTTCAAGACAATGTTTTAAAGAAGCTTGCACAAGAGCTACATTAAAATTATTAGAACCAATGATGAGAGTTGAGGTAGTCACACCAGAAGATTATATGGGTGATGTTATTGGCGACTTAAACAGTAGGAGAGGTCAAATAAATACTCAGGAACAAAGAGGAAATGCTACAGTGATAACAGCAATGGTACCTTTGGCTAATATGTTTGGTTATATTAATAGTTTAAGATCAATGTCACAAGGTAGAGCACAGTATAGTATGTTTTTTGATCATTATGATAAAGTTCCACAAAATGTTCAAGATGAGGTTACAAAGAAAACAGGATAATAATGGACAAACAAAATATTAGAATAAAATTGAGGGCTTACGATAATAAAGTTTTAGATCAGTCAACCGAAGAAATAGTAAATACTGTAAAAAGAACAGGGGCTAATATTAAAGGACCAATTCCTCTTCCAACTAAAATAGAAAAATATACAGTTCTAAGATCTCCTCATATAGACAAAAAAAGTAGAGAACAATTTGAAACCAGAACACATAAGAGATTAATAGATATAATCGAACCAACACCAGCAACGGTAGAAGCATTAATGAAGTTAGACTTAGCTTCAGGAGTAGATGTGGAGATTAAAATATAATGACAGATATCGCATTACTAGGGAAAAAAATAGGAATGTCTCGAGAATTTTACAAATCAGGTCAGTCAGTACCTGTAACTGTATTAAAAATGGAAACTGGTAGAATTATACAACTAATTGATCAAGAAAAAAGAGGATATAAAGCTATTCAAGTTGGATTTGGAAAAATTAAAAATTCAAAGTTAACCAAGTCGATGAAAGGATATTTTGCTAAAAAAAATACAGAACCAAAAAAAGTTTTAAAGGAATTTAGGGTTAATGATTTAAATAATTATAAAGAAGGTAACGAATTAGGTTTAGAAATTTTCAAAGATATAAAATTTGTTGATGTAAAATCAAAAACAATAGGAAAAGGATTTGCCGGAGTCATGAAAAGACATAACTTTTCTGGATTAAGAGCAACTCATGGAGTTTCTGTTTCACATAGATCACATGGATCTACAGGTCAAAGACAAGATCCCGGAAAAGTATTTAAAGGAAAAAAAATGGCTGGACATATGGGTGATAAATTAAGAACCATTCAAAACATTGAGATCATTAAAACAGATTCAGAAAACAACCTGCTTTATTTAAAAGGATCTATACCAGGATCAAAACATTCAGAAGTATTAATAAAAAAAGCAATCAAAAATATTAGAAAATTAACAATAAAAGAAAAAATTGAAGTTATAGAAAAACAAAAAAAAGTTCCAGAAAAGAAGAAAAAGTAAATGAAATTAGATAAATTAAGCATTGATGGAAAAAAAGACATAATTGAGGTGTTAGATAAAATTTTTGCAGCCAAGATAAATAATCAACTTGTAAGCAATGTGATTTATAAAACCAATGCGAATTACAAAGGAAGAAAAGCCAAAACAAAACAGAAAAACGAAATTAAAGGTTCTACTTCTAAAATATATTCGCAAAAAGGTACTGGCAATGCAAGACATGCGAGTAGAAAAGCGCCTATTTTTGTTGGTGGAGGAGTAGCCCATGGTCCAAAAGGAGAAACAAAATATAAAGTAAGAAAATTAAATAAAACAGAAAAGAAATTATGTATTGCTTCAATAATCACAGAAAAAAATATAATGAAAAATCTTTTAATTTTTAACGATTTTGAGAAAAAAATTCTAAAAACAAAAGAAATGAATCAAATACTTAAGAAATTTGAAGCTGTGAATTCAATAATTATTGCAGATAAAAAATCTAAAGAAAACATTTATAAATCGGGAAAAAATATACCAAATGTTAAAATTACGGATATTAATCATTTTAGCGCGTTTGATTTAGTTAAATATAAAAAAGTTATTTTTACAGAAACATCAATAAAAGAATTAGAAAAAAAATATTTAAATGAATAAAATACATTTATACGACAAAATTTTATTTCCTGTTGTTACAGAGAAATCGACTAATTTATCTGAACAAAACAAAATAATTTTTAGAGTGCCAAAAAAAGCAAATAAAAAAAATTTAAAAAAGAATATTGAGAAAATTTTTAAAGTTAATGTAACTAAAATTAATATAATAAATAAAAAAACTAGAAATAAACTTACAAGAGGAAAAAAAGTTAAAATAAAAGGGTATAAAAAAGCAATAATAACATTAAAGAAAGGTCAGAATATTGATCTAACAACCGGAATTTAATTTATGTCATTAAAAACTTTTAAACCATACACAAAATCAACTAGAGGAACCGTTCTAGTTAGCAAAACAGGTTTATGGAAAGGAAAACCATATAAACCTTTAACTTCAGCAAATAACTCTTCAAAAGGAAGAAATAACCTAGGTAGAATTACATCAAGAAATCATGGAGGTGGTCATAAACACAAATATAGAAAGATTGATTTTTATAGAAATAAATTTGACATGGTCGCCGAAGTAGAAAGAATAGAATATGATCCAAATAGATCATGCCATATTATGCTTGTTAAATTTGAGGATGGAAAAAAATTTTATTACCTGGCTCCACAGAATATTAGTGTAGGTGAAAAAATTAAGAATGGACCTAACGTAGAAATTAAATCTGGAAATTGTCTACCATTACAAGATATTCCCGTAGGAATTGATATTCATAACGTAGAAATACAACCAGGGGCAGGCGGAAAAATAGCAAGAGCAGCAGGATCATCTGTAACAATATCAGGTATTGATGGCAATTATTCAATAATTAAAATGTCATCTGGAGAAGTTAGAAGAATTGATTCAAGATCATTAGCAACTATTGGAGTTTTATCAAATCCAGATCAAAAAAATATCAAAAATTGGTAAAGCAGGAAGATCTAGATGGTTAGGAAGAAGACCACACACAAGAGGAGTTGTTAAAAATCCAGTTGATCATCCACATGGTGGTGGTGAAGGTAAATCAGCCGGAGGAAGACATCCTGTATCACCAACCGGTCAATCTGCGAAAGGTTTGAAAACTAGAGACAACAAAAGAACAGATAAATTTATAATAAGAAGAAGAAAAAAGAAAAAGAGTTAAATTATGTCAAGATCAGTTTGGAAAGGACCTTTTGTAGAAGAAAGTTTAATTAAAAAAGTAGAAAAAATAAAAAATAACCCTAATAAAAAACCAATTAAAACATGGTCAAGGAAATCAACAATTATTCCAGATTTTGTTGGTTTCAGTTTTTTGATTTATAATGGAAAAAAATTTATACCTATTACAATTTCTGAAGATATGGTTGGCCATAAATTTGGTGAATTTGCTCCTACAAGACAGTTTTTTGGACATACTCCAGCAGATAAAAAAGCAAAAATTGAAGGTGGAGCTAAAAGAGAAAATAATAAATAAAAATGAATAAAGCTAAACAAACAATTGACTCAAAACTAGTTAAATCTGTTAACAAAAATATCAGATCTAGCATTAGAAAATTAAAACCAATATTAAAATCAATCGTGGGAAAAAAAGTAGATATTGCAATTCGTGATTTATCTTTTTCAGAAAAAAGAATATCAAAAGATATTAAAAAAACAATTTCATCAGCAGTTGCTAATGCAGAAAATAACTATCAGTATGATATCGATAATTTAATTGTTAAAGAAGCTTATTGTGGAAAACAAGTTATAATGAAAAGATTTAGAGCAAGAGCAAAAGGCAGAGCTGCTAGAATTATTAAACCATATTCTAATTTAACAATAATTTTAACAGAAAAGCAAAAACAAACGGAGAGTCATGGGACAAAAGGTTAACCCAATAGGTCTTAGATTGGGAATTAATAGAGGATGGGATTCAGTCTGGTATGCTAAGAAAAAAGATTTTGGTAATTACTTAATAGAAGACTTTAAAATAAGAGAATTTATTAAAAAGAATGTAGTTAACTCTGGAGTTTCTAAAGTAATGATTGAAAGAACATCAAAAAAATGTTTTGTAACTATTTACACTTCTAGACCTGGATTTGTTATAGGTAAGAAAGGAAGTGATATAGAAAAAATTAAAGTAAAACTCTCAAATCTTACCTCAAATGAAGTGATACTTAATATTAAAGAAGTAAAAAAACCAGAGACGAACAGTTACTTGGTTGCAGAAAATATTGCTCAACAATTAGTTAAGAGAATATCATACAGAAGAGCCATGAAACGAGCTATGCAGTCAGCTTTAAGATTGGGCGCAAAAGGTATTAAAGTATCTATAAGTGGAAGATTGGGTGGAAATGAAATAGCCAGAACAGAATGGTTGAGAGACGGAAGTATTCCTTCCCACACATTAAGAGCAGATATTGACTATGCAGAAGCAGAAGCTTTAACGACATATGGAATTATCGGTATTAAAGTGTGGATTTATAAAGGAGAGATTTTTACAAAAGAATTTAACCAAGAAAGAAATAAAAAATAATCATGCTTCAACCAACTAGAACAAAATTTAGAAAAGCACACAAAGGTAGAATTCATGGAAATGCTTCAAGATGTAATAATATGAATTATGGTGCGTACGGCTTGAAAGCCATACAACCAGAAAGAGTTATTTCTAAACAAATTGAAGCTGCGAGAGTTGCTCTAACTAGACATATGAAAAGACAAGGTAGAGTTTGGACAAGAATGTTTCCAAATATACCAGTTTCAAAAAAACCAGTTGAAGTAAGAATGGGTAAGGGCAAAGGTTCACCAGAATTTTGGGCATGTAGAGTTAAACCTGGAAGAATTTTATTTGAAGTTGATGGTGTATCAGAACAAATTGCAAGAGAAGCTCTATATAAAGCATCCGCAAAATTACCAATAAAATGTAAAATTATAAAAAGAATATAATGATGAAAAAAAAAGACATAAAAAATATGACAAAGGAAAATGCATTAAAAGATTTAGAAAAATTAAAAAAAGATTTATTTAATTTTAGATTTCAAAAAATTAATGGACAAATTAAAAATCCAGCTAAGATAAATGAAACTAAAATAAATATAGCAAGATTAAAAAATTTGATTGGAAAAAAATATGCCTAAAAAATTTTTGAGTGGAATAGTAGTAAGTGATAAACCTAATAAAACTATAACTGTTGTTGTAGAAAGAAAGTATCAGCATCCAGTATTAAAAAAAGTAATTAGAAAAAAAAAAAATATAATGCGCATGATGAGAAAAATAAATTTAAAAATGGAGACAAAGTTTCAATCAGAGAGTGCAAACCATATTCAAAATCAAAAAAATTTGAAGTTATTGGAGACTCTAAATGATACAAGTTCAAACAGAATTATTCGTAGCAGATAATACAGGTGCGAAAAAAATTGAGTGCATAAAGGTTCTTGGTGGTTCTAAAAGAAGATATGCAAGCATTGGTGACACTATAGTTGTTGCAGTAAAAGAAGCTATACCTAAAGGAAAAGTCAAAAAAGGTTCCGTTCATAAAGCAGTAGTTGTACGTGTTAGTAAAGGAATTCATAGAAAAGATGGATCAAAAGTTAGATTTGATAATAATGCTGCTGTCCTAACTGATGATAAAGGCGAACCTATTGGAACAAGAATATTTGGTCCTGTTACAAGAGAGTTAAGAAGTAGAGGACAAATGAAAATTATATCTTTAGCACCAGAGGTTATTTGATGATTAAAAAAGGAATAAAAGTAAAAGTGCTTACAGGAAAAGATAAAAATAAAGATGGTGAAGTAATGCAGATTGATAGACAAAATAACAAAGCTAAAGTTAAAGGAATCAATATGGTAAAAAAACATGTGAAAACAACCAAGGAAAAAAAAGGTGGAATTATATCTAAGGAAAATTTCATCCACATTTCAAATCTTGCAATAATGGATACAAAATCAAATAATAAAACCGAGACAAAAAAATAATGCAACCAAGATTAAAAGAATTAATAACTAAAGAGATACAGCCAAGTTTAAAAGAAAAATTTGGATATAGAAATCATTATATGGGACCACAAATATATAAAGTTGTATTAAATATGGGTCTTGGCATAGATGGCAATGACTCTAAAATAATCAAATCATGTGAAGAAGATTTAGCAAATATAACTGGTCAAAAACCTGTAGTTAGCAAGTTCAAAAAATCTATATCTAATTTTAAAACAAGAAAAAACACAAATGCTGGTCTTAAAGTAACTTTAAGAAAAAATAAAATGTACGAATTTATTGATAGACTTGTAAATATAGCTCTTCCTAGAATAAAAGACTTTAGAGGTCTTAACCCAAATGGCTTTGATAGGTTTGGCAATTATACTTTTGGAATAAAAGAGCAAATTGTATTTCCAGAAGTTAACTTTGATAAAGTAGATAAAATAAGAGGATTAGATATAACAATTGTAATTAAGTCAAAAAGTAAAGAACATAGTTTTGAATTATTAAAAAAATTAAATTTTCCATTTATAGAAAAAAGGAGCAATTAATGGCTAAACTAAGTGCAATTAATAAAAATAATAAAAGAATTAAACTTTCAAATAAATATTTTAAAAAAAGAAACAAATTAAAAAAAATAATTATGGATAAAAAACTACCTTTAGAAGAAAGATTTAAAGCTCAACAAAAATTATCAAAATTACCGAGAAATTCTGCGATGAATAGAATTATGAATAGATGTCAAATTACAGGTAGACCTCATGGAGTTTATAGAAAATTAAAAATATCAAGAATTGCACTAAGACAGTTGGGGTTGGAAGGCAAAATACCAGGAATGATAAAATCAAGTTGGTAGAAAGGAATATATGAGTTTAAGTGATCCAATAGGAGATATGTTGGCCAGAATAAAAAATTCTCAGGTCAGAAATCATAAAAAAGTTCAACTTCCATCTTCTAAATTTAAAGTAAAAATAGTAGAAGTTTTAAAAAATGAAGGCTACATTATTGATTTTAAAGTAGATGACGATGAAAAAAAACCAAATTTAGAAATCAATTTAAAATATAATTTAGGCAATCCAGTTATAAGCAATATAGAAAGAATATCAAAACCTGGAAGAAGAATTTTTTCTAGCGCAGAAAGTTTACCAAAAATTAATAACGGACTTGGTATAGCAATAGTATCAACTCCAAAAGGAGTTATGACAGATGTTGATGCAAGAAAGCAAAAAATTGGTGGCGAAATAATTTGCAAGGTATTTTAATGTCTAAAATTGGTAAAATTAATATTCCCATTCCAGAAAAAGTAAAAGTTATATTAATCGACAACAATATTAAAATAGAAGGTCCTTTGGGAAAAAAAATTCTAGGTATTGATTTAGATATGTTTGATTTAAATATTAGTGATGGAAAAGAAGTATCTATTAAACCAAAAAAAATTAATCAAAATTCTAAAAGATTATGGGGCATGAATAGAAGTTTAATAAATAATGCAATTATAGGAACTAGTATAGGATATGAAAAGATTCTAGAGCTAACAGGAGTGGGATTCAGAGCTACATTGAAAGGTAAACAACTTAATTTACAGTTAGGATTTAGTCATGACATCAACTACGATATTCCAGAGAGAATTAAAATAACGGTTGAGAAACAAACAATAATTAAAGTTGTAGGTCCTGATAAACAACAAGTTGGAATGGTTGCATCTCAAATTAAAAGTATTAGAGCCACCAGAACCATACAAGGGTAAAGGAATCAAAGAACAAGGACAATACATTTTAAGAAAAGTAGGTAAAAAGAAATAATGAAATTAACAAAAACAGATAGAAGAAAATTTAGAGTTAGAAACAAACTTAAAAATGTTTCTAGACAAGATAGATACAGATTAAGTGTTTCAAGATCTTCTAAAAATATAACTGGTCAAATCATTGATGATATTAAAAAAATAACTTTAATTTCTGCATCATCATTAGATAAGGGAATAAGGTCACAAAAAAAAACAAAAACTGAACAATCAAAAATTGTAGCTGAAATGTTAGCAAAAAAAGCACAAGAAAAAAAAATAACTAAAATATATTTTGATAGAGGTATTTACAATTATCATGGTCGTATAAAGATATTTGCTGATACTTTAAGAAAAAATGGAATGGATTTTTAAACAATGGAAAATAAATCAGAATTTTTAGAAAAATTAGTTCATATAAATAGAATAACCAAAGTAGTGAAAGGTGGAAGAAGATTTGGATTTTCAGCATTAGTAGTAGTTGGCGATCAAAATGGAAAAATAGGTATTGCTCATGCAAAAGCAAAACAGGTTCCTGATGCAATTAGAAAGGCCAACGAACTTGCAAAAAGAAAATTGATACAAATTCCTCTAAGAGAAGGCAGAACTATCCATCATGACATATATGGAAAAGATGGTGCTGGTAAAATTAAGTTAAGAACAGCACCAAAAGGAACAGGTATAATTGCAGGTGGGCCCGTTAGAGCTGTTTGTGAGGTTTTAGGTATAAAAGATATTGTAGCAAAGTCTTTAGGTACAGCTAACCCTCATAATGTGATTAGAGCCTGCATAAAAGCTTTATCAAAACAAAATTCACCAAAAAATATTTCAAATTTAAGAAATAAAAAAATTTCAGAAATAATTGAGAAAAGAGGATAATGACATCTCTAAATACCACACATTCAATTAAGATAAAAAAGATTAGAGTAGGAAGAGGAATTGGATCAGGCAAAGGAAAGACATCAGGAAGAGGTGCCAAGGGACAAAAATCTAGATCAGGAGTTGCGATAAAAAGTTTTGAAGGAGGTCAAATGCCGTTGTATAGAAGACTTCCTAAAAGGGGATTTAATCCAATAGTAAAAGATAAAATTGCAAAAATGAACCTAGAAAAACTTCAAAATTTAGTTGATAAAAAAAGAATTAAAACTGAAAATATTTTAAACCTTACGAACTTAAAAAAAGAAAAAATATTAAAAAAATCTTTTACAAAATTTAAAATTTTAGGAAACGGAAATATTACGGTTAAGTTAAATATAAAAGCAGATTATGCTTCAAATTCGGCAAAAAAAAAAATAGAAAAAGTTGGTGGAAAACTAACGCTTATAAATCTTAAATAGAAATGAGCGAGTCATCACAAACAAATGATTTAAGAAATAGAATTCTATTTACTGTTTTTATACTTGCAATTTATAGATTAGGAACATTCATTCCATTACCTGGCATTGATCCAGAGCAACTTCAGATAATGATGCAAAGTAACCAAAAAGGTTTACTAGGAATGTTCAATGTATTTGCAGGTGGAGCAGTTAGTAGAATGGCAATATTTGCCTTGGGTATAATGCCATATATATCTTCTTCAATTATTATTCAGTTATTAACCGGTACATCTGATTATTTTAAAAATTTAAAAGCACAAGGAGAAATGGGAAGACAAAAAATTACACAAATCACTAGATATGGAACGGTCTTATTGGCAACCATACAAGGTTATGGATTATCTGTTGGGCTAGAATCTTCAGCAAATTTAGTAATTAATCCAGGAATATTTTTTAAAATTTCTACTTGCACAACTATTGTAGCAGGAACAATATTTTTGATGTGGCTAGGAGAACAAATTACTCAAAGAGGTATAGGAAATGGTATTTCGCTAATCATATTTTCAGGTATCGTCGCTGAAATTCCTAGAGCTTTAGTTACAACATTTGAATTAGGTCGTACCGGAGCAATATCAACTTTAATGATAATTACTATATTTATTATATTAGTTATAACAATTGTCTTTATAGTATTCATGGAAAGAGCATTGCGAAAAATATTAATAAATTATCCAAAAAGACAAATGGGTAACAAAATTTATGGTGGAGACTCTTCTCATTTACCTTTAAAAATTAATTCAGCTGGAGTAATACCGGCAATTTTTGCTTCTGCCTTACTGTTACTTCCTGTAACTTTTTCAAATTTTAGTATTTCTCAAAACGAAACTTTTTTAAATATAACATCCTATTTTTCACAAGGACAACCTCTTTATATGATTTTATATGCATCAGGAATTATATTTTTTACCTTCTTTTATACTTCAATAACATTTAACCCAAATGAGACAGCTGAAAATTTAAGAAAACATGGTGGTTTTATTCCAGGAATCAGACCTGGTGAGAGTACAGCATTATACATAGACATAATTCTTACAAGATTAACTACCATAGGAGCTCTATATTTAACACTTGTTTGTTTAATGCCAGAATTTTTAATTGCAAATTATCCTATTCCTTTTTATTTGGGAGGAACATCAATATTGATAGTTGTTGTAGTAGCAATTGATACTGTTACTCAAGTTCAAACAAGATTAATGAGTTCACAATACGAGCAATTGATTAAAAAAACAAAATTTGGAAGATAACTATTGAATATTGTAATTTTTGGATCCCCTGGAGCTGGCAAGGGCACACAAGCTCAAAACATAGTTAATAAATTTAATCTTTATCAAGTTTCAACAGGAGATCTATTAAGAAATGAAATTAATAATAAAAGTGAAACAGGAAAAAAAATAGAACATATTATTTCCAAAGGTGATTTTGTTACAGATGATATTGTTAATAGTTTAATTAAGAAAATTGTAACTAATACTAACTACAGAAATAGAATTATATTTGATGGATATCCTAGAAATATCAATCAAGCTGAAAATTTAGAAATAATACTCAAATCTGATAATCAATCTATAAATTTTATATTATATTTGAAGGTATCTAGAGACATCATGCAGAAAAGAATATTAGGAAGAATGATATGTGAAAAATGCAATAAAACCTTTAACGAATTTAAAGATGAAAAACAAATTGAAAAACATGCATGTGAAAAAAAATACTTAATAAAAAGAAAAGATGATAACAAAGAATCTATAATAACTAGATATGATGAATATATGAATAAAACAAAACCTGTTTTAGATTTTTATTCTTCAAGAAGTTATTTTTATGAAATAGATGGAAACGAAAAAATTGAAGAAATTTCAAGCAAAATAGAGCAAATTCTCACAGTATAATACATTGACTTTAAAAGAACTTCTTATATAAAAGGCTAAATTTTATCACAATATAATGGCTCGTATAGCAGGTGTAAATATTCCGCAAAATAAACTAGTGCACATAGGTTTGACTTATATTTATGGCATTGGTAATAAATTTTCCAACGAGATTTGTAAGACTTTAGAAATACCCAAGTCCACAAAAGTTAACGAACTTTCTGATGATCAAATTCTAAAAATCAGAGAATGTATCGATGAAAAATTTACAGTTGAAGGTGATTTAAGAAGAGAAAATTCGTTAAGCATTAAAAGACTAATTGATTTAGCAACTTACAGAGGATCTAGACATAGAAAAAAGCTTCCAGTAAGAGGACAAAGAACAAGATGCAATGCCAGAACAAGAAAAGGCAAAGCAAT
>FUWD013193131.1_pt1 | contig 11387 bp, 13 predicted proteins | sample 1063281 | NCBI WGS metagenome assembly FUWD01 (sample SAMEA79048168, study PRJEB19326) | metagenome | biome: marine
CTAAAACGACAACAAGATAATCCATGTTGTCATTTTTTGTTTTATTTGACAAAACAGATTTCTATATTATCATTGTCTCATAAAATGAGAAGTAGGTAATGATTATGAAATTAGAAGAATTTAAATCTGGAGTTTATACACAAGAATATCAATATAAAGCTTTTTTACCCAATAGCATTAATTCAAACTGGATTTGGGATGATTCAGAAATAAATATTTTGCTAGATGAAGCAAATAGGAAACTCGGAGAAATTAATGCATTTTCCTATCTAATTCCAAATATTGATATGTTTATAAAAATGCATATTGTAAAGGAAGCAAATACTTCAAGTAAAATTGAAGGGACTAAAACAAACATTGATGAAGCTGTAATGAAAGAAGAACAACTTTCTCCTGAAAAAAGAAATGATTGGTTAGAAGTGCATCAATACATTGAATCAATGAAAAGTGCAATTGTGATGTTAGAAAAACTGCCTTTATCAAATCGGTTGATCAGAGAAACGCACGAAATATTACTGAGAACAGGTAGAGGTGAAAATAAAACTCCAGGTGAATTCAGAAAAAGTCAGAATTGGATTGGAGGTAAAAATCTCTCAGACGCCAAATTCATACCTCCGCATAATAGATATCTAAATGACCTTATGGGGGATCTTGAAGAATTTATTAATACGAAGAATGATAATGTTCCTCATTTAATAAAATTAGCATTAATCCATTATCAGTTTGAGACAATTCATCCATTTTTAGATGGAAACGGAAGAGTCGGAAGATTGTTAATCACTTTATATCTTATTGATAATAAAATTTTAACAAAACCCGCTTTGTATTTATCTGACTATTTTGAAAAAATCGCAGGCAATATTATCAATGTTTAACTGATGCACGAAGTAATGATATTATTCAATGGATAAAATTTTTTCTGAAAGGAATCGCAATAACTTCAGAAAACACAAAACTAACTTTTATAAAAATAATTGAACTACAAAAAGAAATGATGGAACTAAGTCATACATTTGGTAGTAGATCCGAAAAGATTATTAAGATTATTAATGTATTTTATGAAAACCCAATTCTGAGTATAAAAGAATTAGTAAAAAATACTGAAATCCCTGATAAAACTATGAGATCATTGATAAATATAATGCTTAAGAATGATATTGTAAAAGAAATGACTGGTTATGGTAGAAATAAACTGTTTGTATTCGATAAATATTTAAAGTTATTTTGACAATGACTGAAGTGACTAAAAAGCGTGTCATCGGTTTGGTCTCGCGGTGGCTTTTGCCTGAATCGTTCCGATCCCTCCGCACATGCAGAATATGAGGTGTATTCAAATAAATATTCTTCATTTTCCCTTTGCGTTCTTTGCCTGTCCCGTAGGGAAGGATGACCGTATCGGGGCGTCTTTGCGTGAACCTGATCTTTTCTGGAGGATTGGAATTTGAAGTAACTGTTTAACTGTCTAACCTGCGTAGCGCAAAGACATAGGCGCCAATGGCAGTCGCCCTGCTTGTCCCAAGCCGAGTAATTCCTACCCCAACTTTTTTCTCTGTGTTGTAATTAACCTTTTTATTACTAAATGGAACTTGTATAAGGGTGCTGCGTTCTTGCAGAAATCCACCCAATCCCTTTTCATCCATCAGGTTGAAAACCTTCATTTCAAGCCGGTCGATCTTTTCATTATCAAAGGAGTGGAATACTGTATTCATTTCCTTGATGAGCGCAGGCATGAAGAGTTTCCATGCCCCGGATAGCCCGCCACCTATTACCACAAGTCCGTCTATAAGCGTTGCTGCCTGAGCAAATGCATTCCCGGCAGCCCGACCAAGTTCTTCATATGCTTTTTGAGCTGCGAGTTCATTTCCATCTTTCGTTCCCATGCCGATCTCATAAATTTCTTTCGCGGAAGGTGCTTCGTTTACGGAAATCCCCGCTTCTCGAGCATATACTCTTCGAACACCCTTGCTGCTGACACTCTCCTCAACTGAATAATCGGGATAAAGATGATTCCACATTCTGTTAATTTCCGCCTGTGCAGAATTGTCACCTGTCAGAAGTTCTTCTTGTATGACAATTCCTCCGCCAAAACCTGAGCCGAATGTTCCGCCAATGAGATTACGATATCTTCTTGAGCTTCCCTCCTTTTCAAGCAGTGAATTCATATAAGGTAACAGCCCTGCGATCGCTTCTCCATAAGTAAAAAGGTCAGCATCATTATTGATAAAAACAGGAACTTCAAATTTTTCCTCGAGCATAGCACCAAGTGCCACTCCACCTCGATATGCAGGTAAATTTATAAGGTCGCCGATGATACCGTTTTTGTAATCTGTTGGTCCGGGAAATCCGAAGCTTATTGCAACAGGTTCCTCATCGAGCTGTACTTTGATTTCAAAAAAACCCGAGATAATATTTTTCAAACTTTTGTCGAGCTCATGTCCACAGGTGTTTTTTGTAATCGGTTTCACAAGCTCATTCCCACCTTTTATCGCAGAAAAACGCAGATTTGTTCCCCCCGCATCGAGGGTCATAACAATTCGGTGGTCTGATTGATAGCGTTTCATAGTTAAAATATTTTCGATGCTTTCTCGGCTATTTTTACCAGAAATATTTCATCTTCATCAGTAAAAGGAGCCGCTTTGTGTGAATCAATATCTATCTCGCCTATAAATTTCTCGTTCTTGAAGATCGGCACCACAATTTCGGATTTCACCTCTATACTACAGGAAAGGTAATTATTTTCCTTTGCCACATCCTGAACTATGCGGGATTTTCTATCCTTGGCAACCTGACCGCAAATGCCCTGCCCGAAGGGAATGCGCGTGTGTTCTGTCGGAGCTCCTTCAAATGGACCGAGCATTAGTTCTTCTGGATTTTCCTTATCAACAAAATAGAATCCGACCCAATCATAATGCGCTACCTCTTCTATAAGAAGCTTACAGACACGCTGCAGCTTATGGAACATGCCTGCCTTTTCATGAATCAGATCGCTAACCCAATGCTCGAGTTCTTCAAAGAATATTTTATTTTTCTTCATCATTCTTGTCTTTGAGATCCAACAAAAATCCTAAAGCGTTTTTCTTATTGAGTCCAATTCATTTTTGGCTTCGGGAACCATTTCGTGAAATTTGGTAATCTTCTCACACCCATATTCATCACAATAAGAACAGTTGAGGATGCCCTTATCTTTTGTGCATTTTCGTATTTCGCATTCAGAACAATGCCCGATATGCCTGCCCGTTTCTTCCAGGCATCCCACGCAGTATATGTCGTCCGGGCTGATAGTTGCCCCGTACATTTTTGACCACTCTTCCGCAGTTTTCTTCCTCATTTCTTCGTCGTCATTTAGTGTCGCAATGAACGCAGGACACCCTGAACAGATTATCCCACAGGCAGATATTATTTTTCCATGTCTCCTCCTGGAGTATTTATTTAATTTTTAAAATCTGCTTATTTCGCGTCCAGAATTTTACATTCTGTCAGGAAGGGTGAGTTGAAATCGGTGAACTCTCCCGCTCTTTTGCCGGGAACAGGAAACAGGCGTGCAGAAAGAGGTTTGTCCAGCTTGGAGCTCAAGCTCGCAACATCATATAGAATATTAACCAATTCCTGCTCTGTGATATCGCCCGGCAGCGGGATGCAATCCAGACCGGTTCCGCACACCGCAGAATATGCCAGTAATTTCTGAACATCAATCAGACCTTCTCCACATCGTTCCGTAAGTCCAATGTCTTCCAATACGGGCAGCATCAGACCGCAATAACCCCATTTTCTTACAGGTAAAGATTTCAAGACGCTTGTGACCATAGCCGCGATTGCCAGCGTGCCCGGTTCGCCAAATTTATTTAATCCTAATTTTTCAAATCCAAAAGCAATGCTCTCTTCTTTTTCCAGCGAAGGGGCAATTGAAACATCTATACCCTTGAAGGTCACACCTGTATCATCTTCAATCATCATACCTATATCTTCGAGGGGGCGTAGTTCTTGTATGAAAATTCGCTTCAGGTTTTCGCGCGCAGTATCAAAGGAACTTTGGCCTACAAATGCTCTATTAATGAGATCGCCGCATTCAAGTCCCAGAATAAAGCAATTCTTACCAACATGATAACTTGCAGGATAGAACGGAATGTCCGGCGGACAGTTCGCAATGGCTGCAAAACGGAAATTTCCATACCCTTTTTCCGTCGTTTCGGAAATGGTTTTTATCGTTTGCGCTGCTTTTGTCAAAGCTTCCACGTTTAATCCTGTAATGTCGTCAACGATAGTTATTGTGGTGGAAATTCCTTCTGTGTGCCGGATTATCTCGGGGATCATGTCCATGTATTCGGTTTCTTTCACTGTTCCAATACTTGTGAATTCCACTCCTTCTGATTTGCAGAGTGTTTCAAATTTTTGTAAGGTTCGGATGAGCTCATCTTTGTTCAGATTACCTAGAAATTCGGGCCAGGAGTTTGTGGTTATGCGCGGTTCCTGCACCTCGTATCCCTGATCTTCAAATATTTTTCTGGCATTATTATTGAACGCAGCCGCTTCTTTGACGGCATATTCATCCACAGGATAGGAGAGTGTGATTCCGTGGGTTATAGTTCGTATTTTCATAGTTATTCTTCCTCTATTTCCTGTTGCAAGCGGAGCAAAGCATCTTTTGCAGAGCCCTGTTTTTTGATCATACCTAAAATTTTATTTCGCGAGAACTCATGCTCGTCCCGAAGCTGGTTCGCAGTCCGGATGATCCTGCCAAAAATTTTGTCTGGAGTAAATCCGGCAGCTATAAGGTCTTTGCCTTCGATGATGTTTTCCGGTTTATCGCGGTCAACCTTGAGTGCCTGTGAGCGTTTAATGAGCCATGCACCGGATTTAAAATTTTCGTCCCGATCATGAAGTCGCGTGCCTTTGCCCAGATAATCCGCTTCTGCAACGAGGGTGAGTTCATATATTGTGGCGGGATATAATCGTCTTGCAAGCCGCCGTATCGCACCGTCCGTTATCTTCTCACCATTGCGGGATTCTGCTTTATAAAACGAAAACGGCGCAAGATGATTTTTCACAAGTGGTATCACCTTCTGTTTGGTTTCATTGTCAGTACCGATCTGATTGATGAATGCTCTGGTCGGCTTCTCTCCCGCAGGTTCGTGCTCAGGTGTGGAAATTCGATCCCCTTTATTTACCGTTGTTTCCGGTTTGCCGAGATCGTGGCATAGAATGCTCAGCATGATCACAAATGCTTCTCGCACACGAAGATGTTCCCTGTGAATGATATGCGCACCGGCGTTCAGGCAAAGCAGTGTATGAACCCACACATTGCCCTCGGGATGCCAGATACGATCCTGCTCGGTATCGGTTAGTATAAAAAGCTCCGGATAATACCTCTCTATTATTCCAAGGTCGAGCATTGTTTTTAATCCCAGGGAGGGCTTTATTGCCTTGAGTAAAAGTTTTTTCCACTCCTCCTGAATGCGCTCTTTGGGAAGCTCTACAAGAGATGGCACTGTTTTCTGCATTAGAGAGAAACTCTTTAAGTCGACCGCGAGATCAAAACGTGCGATAAACTGAACACCTCTCATCACGCGTAACGGGTCTTCCGCAAAAGTATCTTTATCAACCACTCGTAATACCCGCTTTTCAAGATCGACAAGCCCTTGGAACGGATCGATGAGCACTTCTGTAATTGGATCATATATCATAGCATTAATAGTGAAATCCCTTCGCCGTGCTGCATCTTTGATGTCCATTTCAGGATCTGTGTCAACTGCAAATCCCCTGTGCCCTTCACTGACTTTGGAATCCTTTCTGGGAAGGGAGAAATCTATTTCCAGTGTGCCGTCATAATATTTCAACACGCCGAAGGATTTACCCACATCCATGACCTTACCATACTTTTCGACAATTCTCTGTATCTGGTCCGGCTGCATGCCGTACACTTCGATATCCAGATCCTTTGTGGGCTTTTTACCGAGCAGCATATCACGCACACTGCCGCCGACCAGGAATGCCTTGCCGCCCTGTTCATCTATTTCTCTTACAACACTCATTACGGTTTGCGGAATTGTAGAAAACGCCGGCTTGAAAAAGCGCGGTATCTTGCGGATGTAGGATTTTGGCATCTTCATGTGCGCAAAATTCATTTTTCTTTTTTCATCTGTAAAGCCATTTTATACACATGGTTTTTTGAGAGTTTATGTTCATGAGCCAGTTCCCTTGCAGTCCGGCTAACCGACTTATCCTGGTGAAATTTCTCCGTGATAAGTTCCCGAAGCTCTTCTTCAGAAAAAGTCTGCTCCTGCGCACCCTCCAGCACGAGAACGAACTCGCCCTTCAAGGTGATCTCATCAAAATTATCCACAAAATGCGAGAGCATTCCTCGGTAATAGGTTTCAAATTTCTTTGATATTTCCCGGGCAATGCAAACCTGCCTGTCACTAAAAAATTTTAATAATTCTTTGAGGGTTTCTTCCAGGCGATGCGGTGCTTCGTAAAAGATAAGCGTGTCATGAATACTTTCCAGCTTCCCCAGAAGTTCTCTTCGCTCTGAATGTTTCTCAGGCAGAAAACCAACAAAATTGAATCTCTCTGCTGGTAATCCCGAAGACACAAGCGCTGGCACAAAAGCTGTCGCGCCCGGAAGCGTGACAACCTCGATATCTTGCCCTATCGCTTCTTGAACCAGGATACTGGAAGGGTCGGAAATCCCGGGAGTGCCTGCATCGGTGATGATCGCAATATTTTCTCCCTTTTGCAGCTTCTCGATGAACTCGTCGAGTCGTGCCCGCTCATTGAATTTGTGATAACTCACCATTGGCGTATCAATATTATAATGCCCAAGCAAAGTCCTCGAGGTGCGCGTATCTTCAGCACCGATGATTGACACCTTTTGCAGTACTTCCACTGCACGATACGTCATATCGCCAAGGTTGCCGATGGGCGTGGGTACGATGTAGAGCGTTCCATGCTTCATATAGAAAAGTTTTTTTGTTTTGTATAATTTCTGGCAATGTTTTTGTGAATAAAGCGGGAAGAGTACTAGGGAAGACGAAAGCGAATGACCCGTCCTGAAATAGATTGACAATTATAAATAACTTATGAAAATTAATATATGATAATAATGAGATACCGTATGACTAATAGCATTTTTTCCAAAGAATACTTAACTTACAAAAGGAGAAGTTATAATGTCTGGAAAAATTCTTTTCACAATTAAGAATCAAGGGTATGGTAGAGGTAACTATGTCATATTTTTTACTTCTACCCGCGCTATCGCTGCAAAGACAGGAGGTTCGTTCCTTAAAGATTTGGCTACATTGAGCGGAAGTACCGGGTTCCTCTTATCTGAAAAGATGCAAAGCGAAAGCAAGTCCGAAGAACTTAGCAAATTAATCCCCGAATCCATTTTATCAAGCGAAAAGAATAACTTTGAGATTCATTACACTGAAATATCCATGGTGAAGGTAAAGAAGCCTGGATTTGCCACCTTCTTTGCCAGTGAAATTCACATTCACACAGAAAAAAAGAAGTATGTGTTCAAAGAACAGGAAGCTTCCAAGGAAATAATTGGAAAATTGCAGGAATTTATAAAAACTACACTGCCGGATAAATACACGGAAAAATAGACTGACCGATAAAATTTTTCGCCTTACGGATTAAAGATGGCCTTGGCCTGATTCTTTTTTATTCTAACCGCTTTATTTGGTATCTCCACTTTTAATTAAGGAAAAATGAATGCTTTGTTTAATATTGAATGTTGTTTGGAACAAGAAACCGTTTTCAAAACCCTCATTGGCTTGCTAAACTTCCGGTTTTTTTATTGACATTAAAACTAAATATTGTACCTAGCAAATACATATCATCAGGGACATTAAACATGTCATGTGCTTCTATTTTATGCGAGGTATGTGTGTTGCGATAGCTCATATTTTTTAAGTACGTCTTTTTATCTAGCCTATTGTCAATATATATATTGACAATAATTTGGGCGCTGTCAATATATGGCTTGACTCAATTGTCTTGTTTGTCAATATATAGCTTGACTAAAAGGAGAGCACAAGATGAAAAGAAATAACAAGCTCATAAGAGAGCAATTAGATAAAACGTTGACTGTGTTACGTCCATTGCTTGACATCCAAATTCCTCAAAAGGGTTGGATTAGAGCAATCAGAAACGCCATCGGTATGAGCGGAAGGCAACTCGCCGATCGTCTCGGTGTTACTAAGCAAAATGCTTCGTTGATTGAGAGTCGAGAGATCGCGGGAACAGCAACTATCAAGACTTTGCGAAACACTGCTGAAGCATTGGATTGTATATTTGTATACGGTTTCATTCCAAAGACAAGTCTTGAAGAAATTATTCGGGGTCAGGCAAAAAAAGTTGCATCAACGCGCCTCGCTCGTGCATCCCACACAATGAGTCTTGAGGACCAGTCTCTCAATACAATAGAGAACAAAACGGTATTGGAAGACATGACCAACGAACTTGCCGATGAACTTCCGAAATACCTGTGGGATGAATAATGCCCAATTTTGAATATCCTGAAGGTGCCACGTCCATTGACCCGAACGACATAGACGGCTTGCTCCTCACACATATCACCACACGCAGTGAACTGGACCGTTGGGAACAAGATAATATAGTAGTGGCTTTAGCTTGGCTGGATCAAAAAAAGCCGAAAGATATCTTCAACGAACAATTCATAAAGGAACTCCACAGGCGGATGTTCGGCGATGTTTGGAAATGGGCAGGAAAGTTCAGGCTAAGTGACAAAAACATTGGTTGCCCGTGGATTCAAGTACCTATGTGTATTAAGAATTTGTGTGATGATACAAAATTATGGTTAGAATTAAAGAATGAGTCTTCCGATGAAATTGCCGTTCGCTTTCACCATCGGTTGGTTTCAATTCATCCATTCCCTAATGGAAATGGGCGCCATGCCCGCTTAATTACTGACATTCTTCTAGAAAATATTCTTGGGTGTTCTCGTTTCTCATGGGGGAGTGAGAACTTATCTGCAACCAACGACAGCAGACGAAGATATATTGCTGCTCTTCACCAGGCAGACTGCGGAAATTACAAACTTTTGCTGGAATTTGTAAGAACATAAAGGCATATTGATCTTTTAAGTTTAATATGTAAGAATTTCATGCTTTGTTTAAACTGTTAGGTGGTAAAATACAGACTCCCCTGGTTTCTATGGACCATGGTACGGAATTGCTGAAGAAATATGCTCCATCCAAATGGGATCCCTTTAACCCTTCAGAATGGATTAATTTCGCGGAAGTGATCGTGGCGTACATCATGGCTTCAAGGTATGGGTGGTCCATCGTGATGCCTGATTACCAGGGTATGGGCTATGATATCAATGAGAATCATCCCTATTGCGTACGAGAAAAGCTAGCCACTGCCACAGCAGATATGGTTGAGAAAGGTATCGCTATGATAAAGGACAACAACCATCCAAAAGTGAACTGGGACGGTCATCTTTTTGTCTATGGCTATTCTGAGGGAGGGTTTGTGACCATGGCGGTGACCCGTGAACTTGAAAATAGAAATATCAACCTGAGCGGCTCTGTTTGCATGGATGGACCCTATGATCTTTCTGGCACTATGGTGGATGCCTTGCTTAGCGACAATCCCTTTCCCGTGCCCTATTTCCTTCCATTGATGCTGGTTGGCTACCAAACCGTGTATCCTTCACCGTTTTCATACGATCAGGTGCTGAAAGAACCTTACAGAACAGATATTCCCAAATATACTACCGGTTTTTACAACAAAGATGTTGTAAATAGCATCATGCCTGCTTCGGGAATTTTAAAAGAAGTGTTTACAGATTCTTTTATTGATTCACTGAACATCGCATCCAGCACTGCGCATCAGATCCTCTGGCAGAATAACACCTATTCCGACTGGATTCCGGAAAGCAAGATGCTGTTATGGCATTGTAAAAACGATGACTGTGTACCTATTGGCAATTTCGAAGCAGCGCAAAGCGCCTTTGCACAGGGTGGTGCCAGTAACATCACGTATGTAGAATGGCCTCCTGTGCCTAACTGGGCAGGAACTGTGCATGTCTCCGCTGCCCCCATTGCTTTTTACGAAGGTGCAACCTGGATACACCAACAGTTGGATTAGTGGAAGAATCCGGAATTCAGAAGTCAGAAGTCAGAAGATGGAGCTTCTGATGGCTTGACACCAAACCATGATTTTCTAAATTTAAGATCAACCCTGAAACCGGTGAACCGGAGTTACAGCTTGACACCAAAACATGATTTTCTAAATTAGACATCAGCTTTTTGATCCACCACAAGATGTTACAGCTTGACACCAAAACATGATTTTCTAAATTGGCGGCTGCTCAACCCGCTGAGAAGTGGTGAGTTAGCCGCTATTTCTGTAAAAAATATGTGCTATTACAGATCAAAAAGGACGTATTGCTGAGATTTTTTCGGCATCTCTGTCCGTTGGCGGTTGCTAAAATTTACAATTTTACCATATTGCCTATCGGTGAAACAAAGGATACTGACGTTTCCATTGGGCGGAACATGCTCTTCAGTTTTTTAATGTATGTATGTACTTTTTCTCGTGTTCCGCAAAATCTTAAATATACAGAAAACTGACTCATGCTAAACCCCTCATCCAATAGGAAATTACGAAATTTTGTTGCCCTTCTCCGATCAACATCTTTAGTAACAGGCAGATCAAACATCACAAGCATCCACATAAGTCTAAGACCGCTTATCATAGAAATCAGGGAATTTAATCATGTTAATTTTATACTTGAATGAATTGAGCAAAGATAACACAGTTTGCTTTATACAATTATCCAAAGTGAGTCTTTCCTGTACCATTACGAACCTCTCGTTCAGTAGATTTGCCAGTTCTTTTTTGTTTGCAGGGGTTAGTTCCATAGAACCATTCACTTTCATTTCGATTATCTTTCTATCTACATAAGGACGAAATGGTTCCATAATATCGTCTGCCAGACAGAAAGGATTGAGTTTGTTATGATGATGCAAGCCTATAGAGGGAATCAGTCCACAAGCAACGATATAACGTGCCGTACAACTGCGTATAATTGCATAACCAAAATTTAGGAAACTATTAATGCCCGGCAATTTAAAGTCACGACAAAACTGAATTCCAATAGCGCGCTTCCAATAACGAACGGCTGCTTGTGCTTCGAGGTTATCAGGATCACCCGATCTTACTTTATCAACCATTCTAGTAAAATCTCTTGCCTCATCACCCACCTCATTCAGCACCAACTTTTGATTGGTAATCTTCTTTTTAATGATAGATTGCCAGAGTCTCTTTTTGAGTGGAAGTGAACATTCAATTTGGAAATTCAACCTTCCTGTATGTTCATAATTCGCACAATAGGATAGCAAATAACCGACAGGCAT
>FUWD013191879.1_pt1 | contig 11370 bp, 17 predicted proteins | sample 1063281 | NCBI WGS metagenome assembly FUWD01 (sample SAMEA79048168, study PRJEB19326) | metagenome | biome: marine
TGTTAATCCAACTGTTGACCCTATTAGAGATTTAGAAATTATTGAAACAGAAATGAAACTTGCCGATTTGGAGTCTATTCAAAAAAGGACTGGATAAAAAAATAAAAAAAATATTACTGATGAACAAATAAAAATTCTTGAAATGACATCAAATTGTATAAACAAAGATGAAAGTATGGAAATATTAAATGAAAGCTACAACACCAAAGAACTCAATCAAGCTGAATTATTATCAATAAAACCTAACCTTTACGTTTGTAATGTTGACGAAAAAAGTATTAAGGCTGGAAATAATTACACTAAGAGCTTTATTAGCAAGTATGGAGAAAAAAATACTATTATGATTTCGGCTGATATTGAAAATCAAATCAATCAATTAGAAGGTGATGAAAAAAAAAACTATATGGAAATGATAAACTTAAATGAAACTGGTTTGAATATTCTTATAAAAAAAGGTTATGAGCTATTAAAACTTAAGACTTTTTTCACATCAGGGCCTGAAGAATCTCGTGCTTGGACAATACCAAAAAATTGTACTGCTCCCAAAGCTGCCGGTACTATTCATACTGATTTTGAAAAAGGATTTATAAGATCTGAAACTGTTTCTTATAATGATTTTATAGAAAATAATGGTTGGGTTAATTCAAAAACAAATGGTAAAATGAGATTAGAAGGTAAAGATTATATTGTAAAAGATGGAGATGTTTTAAACTTCCGTTTCAATACGTGACCATAATTTTTTCATACTGAAATAAACTAGAACTGTAATTATAATCAAATATATTATTGCTCTGAAACCTATTTTATGTCTTATTTCAAGGTGTGGTTCTGCTGCCCAGGCCAAGAAAGTGACAACATCTTTTGCCATTTGTTCCTCAGTTGCAGATGTACCATCGCTATATTGAACCATCCCTTCAAATAATGGTTTTGCCATCATTATATTGTTTCCACTCATAAATTTATTGTAGTAAACACCATCATCTAAATTCATTCCTTCAGGAGGATCTTCATAACCCAATAATACCGAGTAAATGTAGCTTGCACCACCTTGTCTAGCTTTTACTAAGACAGACATGTCTGGTGGATACGCTCCTCCATTAGCTGCTGTTGCTGCTTTTTCATTTGCATAAGGTCCAACAAAACTATCTGAAAGCCTTGCCTGTCTAGTGAACATTTCACCATCATTATTTGGACCATCTGTTAATTCAAATTGAGAAGCTATAATTTTAGCTTGTTCTTTAGAGAATTCTGGTCCTCCAGGTTCATAGAGGTTTCTATAACTCAAATACTTAATAGAGTGGCAAGTTGAACAAACTTCTGTGTAAACTTGATAACCTCTTTGAAGAGAAGCTCTATCAAATTTTCCAAAAAAACTTTTAAAACTCCATCCTGGATTTAATAAATCTTCAGATTTTTCAGCTGAATTAGAATTCAAACTATTTAATGAAAATAATAAAATAATTAAAATCAATTTTATATTATTTTTCATAAATTACTTCCTTTGATCTTTAGTTAATTCTTCATTTGCTGATCCACCAAACACAGGATCTGTTAGGCTCAATGGAACATCTAAAGTTTTTTCTTTATATCCTAAAACTGGTAAAACTATTAAAAAGTGAGCAAAATAATAAGCAGTAGCAACTCTAGCTACCAACAAGTACAAGCCTTCTGCAGGCATTGCTCCTACATAACCTAAGATTATTACATCTGCTAACAAAAACCAATAAAACTGTTTGTATAAAGGTCTAAAAATTGCTGATTTAACTTTTGAAGTATCAAGCCATGGCAATATTACCAAAACAAAAATTGAAGCAAACATTGCAATAACTCCAAAAAGTTTATCTGGTACCGATCTTAAGATTGCGTAAAAAGGTAACAAGTACCATTCTGGAACTATATGACTTGGGGTAACCATTGGATTTGCTTCTATATAATTATCTGGATGACCTAACAAATTAGGAGAATAAAAAACAAAAAAAGCAAATACGATTAAAAAAATCAGTAATGCAAATAAATCCTTAATTACTATATATGGATGAAAAGGAACAGTGTCTTTTGAAGGTTTTTTCAATTCAATTCCAATAGGGTTGTTGTTTCCAGGAACATGCAGGGCCCAAATATGTAATATTACTAAACCAAAAATTAAAAATGGAAGTAGATAGTGCAAAGCATAAAATCTATTTAGTGTTGGATTATCAACAGCAAAGCCGCCCCATAACCAATTAGTAATACTCTCTCCTACGAAAGGTACGGCGCTAAACAAATTAGTAATTACAGTTGCTGCCCAAAAACTCATTTGTCCCCAAGGTAAGACATATCCCATGAATGCCGTCATCATCATTAAAAAATATATTATCATTCCTATAATCCATATAACTTCTCTTGGTGACTTATAGGATCCATAATACAGAGCTCTAAAAATATGAATGTAAACTGCTAAGAAAAACATCGATGAACCGTTTGCATGAAAGTATCTTATTAACCATCCATAATTTACATCTCTCATTATGTGTTCAACGCTTGAAAAAGCTAAATCTGCATTTGCTACATAATGCATTGCTAATACAATTCCTGTAACTATTTGAGCAATTAAACAAAAAGTTAATATACCGCCAAATGTCCACCAATAATTTAAATTCTTTGGAGTTGGATATTCGACTATATGTTCAGAAAGTGTAAGTAATGGCAATCGATCATTAAACCATTTTCCAAATTTTGATTTAGGAGTATATTCATGATCGCTCATATTAGTTTATTTATCCAATTTTAATTGTATTGCTGTTAACGAATTCGTATTTTGGAACTTCCATATTTGTAGGCGCCGGACCTTTTCTAATTCTTCCTGAAGTGTCATAGTGAGATCCATGACAAGGACAAAACCATCCTCCATATTCACCTTTGTCTCCCAATGGAACGCACCCTAAGTGCGTACATACTCCTAGCATAACTAGCCACTCTGGATTTTTAGCTCTATCTTCATCTTTCTCAGGATCTTTTAATTCCTTAAGATCTACATCACGAGCTTTAGATATTTCTCCTTCTGTTCTTCTTTTTATAAAAACAGGTTTTCCTCTCCATAAAACTGTGATGGACTGTCCAGGTGAAACTTCACTTACATCAACCTCAGTACTAGAAAGTGCTTTAACTGATGCATCTGGATTCATTTGGTCTATTAAAGGCCAAACAGCCACTCCTACTCCTACTGCTCCAAGCGCATATGATGCTGAAAAAATAAAGTCTCTTCTTTTGGTTTTTTTTTGGTCAGACATTGATAATTTTATTTATTATTTATGCTTAATTATATGATTTAATATTAATAAAAAAGTTTTTTTCTATGGTAACAATGACACACAAGAATAAGGATATAGGCCCTAAAATAGCACTATATGAGCCTGATATACCTCAAAATACCGCATCAATTATAAGAACTTGCTCATGTCTAGGAGTAGATTTAGAAATTATTGAGCCATGTGGTTTTTTGTTTACTGATAAAAGATTTAAAAGGGTTGTTATGGACTATATGGAGTTTGATAGAATCAGATTTTACAAAAGTGCTGATGAATTTTTTAACTTTAAAAAAAATAAAAGAATTATTTTGATTTCAACTAAAGGAATAAAGTCTTATACTAATTTCAATTTTAACGCTAATGATACAATTCTTTTTGGAAGAGAAAGCGCCGGAGTTCCAAAAAAAAGTCCACAATAAAGTTAATGAAACATTAAAAATACCAATGATTAAAAATAAAAGATCTTTAAATCTTGCTTCTTCTGTTGCTATAGTTTTGGCTGAACAGCTAAGACAAATAAGAAATTATTAATGGAAAAAGATATTAAAAAAAAATTGGTAAGAAATTGGTTCAAAGTTCTTCAAGATGTCATTTGTTTTGACATAGAAGAATTAGAACAAAAATCAAAAAAATTTGAATCAACAGAATGGAAAAGAAATAATAAAAAAGATGAAGGTGGTGGAGAATATAGAATTTTAGAAAATGGAAAAATTTTTGATAAAGTTGGAGTTAATTTTTCTGAGGTTTATGGAAAATTCTCAAAAGAATTTAGAAATAAAATACCAGGAACAAATTTAAGTCCAAATTTTTGGGCATCAGGAATATCCATTGTAATGCATATGAAAAATCCTCAAGTACCCGCAATGCATTTTAATACAAGATATATCCAAACTTCTTATGGATGGTTTGGCGGTGGCATAGATATTACTCCTTGTATAAAAGATGATAATTTAAAAAAATGGTTTCACAAAGAAATTAAATTAGCTTGTGATAGACATAACAAAAATTATTATAAAAAATACAAAAAAAAATGTGATGAATACTTTTATCTTCCTCATCGAAGGAAAGTAGAGGTATTGGAGGAATTTTTTTTGATTATAAAAAAGGAAATTGGAAAAAAGATTTTCATTTTGTAAGAGATGTTGGTGTAACATTTAAAAGAATTTTTAGAGAAATTATAAATAAAAAAAATAATAATAAATGGTCTAATAAAGATAAAGAAGTTCAATATCAAAAAAGAGGAAGGTATGTTGAGTTTAATTTGCTTTATGATAGAGGAACTCGATTTGGTTTACAAACAGATGGAAATGTTGAAGCAATTTTAATGTCACTACCACCAATCGCTAAATGGAAATAGAATTATGGAAAAAGAACCAATAACTGTAACGGGATTAGAAAAATTAAAAGAAGAACTAATTGCTTTAAAAGAAAAAAAACGTCCTATAATAGTCGCGGCAATAGCTGAAGCAAGATCTCACGGTGACTTAAAAGAAAATGCTGAATATCATGCAGCCAAAGAACAACAAGCTCACAATGAAGGAAGAATTCAAGAAATTGAAGATTTGATTGCAAGAGCTAATGTAATTGATGTAACAAAAATAAATAATGATGGAAAAGTAATCTTTGGATCAACAGTTTATTTACAAAATTTGGATACAAGTGAAAAAATTGATTATAAACTTGTAAGTAAAGATGAAGCTGATCTAAAAAAAAAATTAATTTATTTTCAATCTCCAATAGGAAAAGGATTAATAGGAAAAAATAAAGCTGATTTAGTGGTAATTAAGACTCCAGCTGGAATAAAAAAATTTGAAATAATTGACGTAAAATATATTTAATTTTTAATAATTTTCTCTATTTGTTTGTCAGTAATTTTAAAAGAATTATCAATCCAGAACGTTTCTATCTCTTTAAGTTTTTGACCAAGTTCCTTGCCTTCTTTCATGTTAAATTTTTCCATTAGGTCTTTCGCTTTTATATTAAATTTATGAGCAGATTGATTGTTAAAGAATTTTTTTATTTTAATTATTTTATTATCTATCTTCTTATTTTTAACTATTTTAAAATTAATTAAGTCGTTCAAATGTTGATTGCCATGAAAATAAAGTATTTTCCAAAGGTTTTTTTCTGAAAATAAATTTTTATCTAAAGGTTTTGAAAATATATTATTTAAAAATCTAATTCTTTTTTTATTTTCGTTAGAAATATTAAATTTATATAAAAAATATTCAGAATTATCTGTCTCATCAATTATCATTAAAGAAATTAAAAAAATAAAATCATTAGATTTTATAACTTCTTTCGCATGATTTTTTACATTTTTAAAAATTAATACATTTTTTAGTTGAGGAAAAATAAGATTTATTATCTCAAGGCAAAATTTGTCTTTTGGAAGTTTTAAAAAACCACTCGTACTAAATAATTTTTTTAATTCATTCAATAATCGATCTGGAGAAATTTGCGCTACTCCATTAATATTTTGTCTTATTATTTTTTGGATTTCATCACTATGATCATTTTTGCTATAATTTAAAAAAAACCTTATATATCTTAGAATTCTTAAATAATCTTCTTTGATGCGTGTTTCGGCATCTCCAATAAATTTGACTTCTCCAGCTTCTAAATCTTTTTTTCCATTAAATGGATCATACAAATTTCCATTAAGGTCTGCATAAATAGAATTAAAAGTAAAATCTCTTCTTGAAGCATCCTCGTACCAACTATTTGAGAATTGAACTTTAGCATGCCTACCGTCGGTAGAAATATCTTTTCTTAAAGAAGTAATTTCAAATGTAAAATTATCAATTCTTGCTGTAACCGTCCCATGTTCGATGCCACTTTCATAAAAATCAATATTATTTTTTTTAGAATTTCCAAAACTTTTGATGGTTCAATATTAGTAGCAAGATCTATATCATCTACTTCTTGTTTATTAAGAATTTTTCTAATACATCCACCAACATACCTGACCTCATTATTTTCGGAAGAATCTGTAATAGATTTAAATATCTTATCTACTTTAGTTTTTTCTTTTAGTGTTTGAAATTTCAGAAAAAATGAACTCGAATTTTTTTCTTTATTTAAAAATTTTTTTATTAAACCTATCATAAATGGCTGGGGTGCTAGGATTCGAACCTAGGATGGCGGTACCAAAAACCGCTGCCTTGCCACTTGGCTACACCCCAAAATTAATTTCGTATAACATAAAAAAATGGCTTTATATAGTTTTTGATAAAATACACCAATAATTTTTATACGTTCTTTTTAATAGTTTGGCCGCATTTATAGAGGCATTTTTTGATTTAAAGTATGCAATAAAGGTAGATCCCGAACCTGACATGCGAACAATTTTTACATTAGGTAGTTTTTCCATAAATGATTTTAATTTTTGAAGTTTGGGGTATTTTTTCAATACAATTTTTTCTAAATCATTTTTAAGGTTTAAAATAATTGAGATTTTAAAATAATTTGCCTTTTTTCTTTTTAGACTTTTTGAAGAAAAAGATCTTATTTTACTATATATTTCTTTGGTAGAGCAGCCAAAGTTTGGTTTTACCAGTAAAGTATATAAATTTAACTTATTTTTAACTCTTAAAATATTACCATCAGAAAAAAGAATAGAATTCTTTTTTTCAAGACCCAGTATTACATCTGATCCAATTAAATTTGCCATCTTATTTATTTCATTATCAGTTAACCTGATAATATTTTTATTTTTAAAATACCTAATAATTGTTGAAGCGTTCATTGAGCCACCTCCCATTCCCGATTTTTGAGGAATATTTTTTTTTATCTTAATTAAATATTTTTGATTATTGAGACATTTTTTCTTGTCTAATAAACCTAGGAGTTTTGTTACAGTATTATATTTACCTATTCCTTTTGAGAATTTTCCAAAAAATTCTACTTTATGACTTTTATTTTTTATTTTTTCTATACTAATTTCATCATAAAATTTTAAAAAAGAAATTAAACTTTCTATTTTATGATATTCAGAGTCAATTTTTTCTATAACTCCTAAAGATAAATTAATTTTTGCATGAGATTTTATTACTGACGAAATCATTAACTAGATATTTTACACACCTTTAATTATTTTTTTTAAAATATTCTTTTTCATTTCATCTTCTACATCATCTAATTTAAGTGTATTATTCCAATAATATCTTGCTTGTATCTTTCTACCTAACTTCCATAACACATCCCCATAATGATCATTTACTATAGGATCAAAAGGCATTAGTTCTACTGCTCTTTTTAAAAATTTTTCAGCATTTATAAAATCTTCAATCAAATAATAACCCCAGCCAACAGAATCGATAATATATGGATCGTTTTTCCTTTGCTGATATGCTATTTCTAGCATGTTGATCGCTTCATCAATATTATGTTTTCTTTCAAGCCAACTGTATGCAAGATAGTTCATTACATAGGGATTGTTAGGTTTGATTGATAAAGATTTTAATAAATCATCATCAGATTTAGAATCTTCTCCAATTCTTTCAAAACTACCTCCTCTTCTGTACAAAATTTCAGCATAAGAATCTGATTTTTTATCTAGTTGATTCAAAACAATAGAATATATTTCAATTGATTTTTCAAATTTTCCATTATTTTTATAAATGTTACCCATTTCAAAAATAACTTTGACAGAAGGATTTAAAATATCTGTAAATTTTTCTTCTATAAAACTAAGAGCTTGCTCTGAATTTTGTTGTTTTGCAATAATTTGAGATAGTTTTTTTAATTTATACCAATAAAATACATCATTTTCATCATTAAATTTATTGAGTATCTCTTTGGCGTTATCATAATTTTTATTTTCATAATAGTTTTCAACTAAATGAGTTAAGTTAAAATAAAACTTAGGATTTAGATAATTTGAAATATTAAAATAAAAATTAGATTTATCAAATTTTTCTTCTGAAGCTAAAAAAATTTGAAATTAAAAAAAAAATTCACTTAATATATCCTCGTCCTTTTGACATGAAAAAACTTTTTCAAATAATTCTAACTTAGAATTATTAATCCAAGATTTGCTTTGATTAATCAATAAGTTGCTTTCCAATTCATCAATAGTTTGTGCAATTTGTTTTGCAGTTTCAAGATCCTTGTCTTTAATAATAGAACTCAAATAAAAAAATAAATATCTAGAATAGTCACCATCATCAGAATTAATTAAATTCAAAAAATTAGATTTGGCTCTAGGGTTTTCTAAATAACAATTTTGAAAAGCTTCATTAATAAGACTTAATTTTCCAAAATCTTGTTCAACATTGTTAGCAATTTTTTTTGTTTCAAATAAATTTTTATAACTTTTTAAAGTTTCATAAATTACAAATTGGTATGTTCCATCATTTTGAAATTTTTGAAGCTCATTTAGAATTAAATCACTTTTTTCAAATTCTTGTTTTTGTAAACTATCCACTAAAAGCAAAACATATGCCTCGAAAAAATTTGCACTATTTTTATTTTTGCTTGATTTTATTTGCTTAATTGCATCTTTAACCTGTCCATTTAAAACTAAAGAAAACACATACTGTTTTAAAAATTTGTCGTGTTTTTTAATAAGATTTTTTGATGAATCAAAATACTTTATTGCTTCATTATTGTTTTGACTGTCATAAGCTAAAAGTGCTGAAAGATAATTTGATAAATACTTAGGGTTGAAATCTACATCTGCTGTTGTTTTAGAATACAGAGAATTTTGATATAAAAAAAATATAATAATTGAAACTAATTTAAATATTTTTGATAACATAAAGCTATTCTATGATTATAAAATACAAAAATCAAAATGACATTATTAATTCTGAGCTTATAAACTCATATGAAATTGATTATATTTTTGGCAGTAAGCCAATTAATAGATTTAACAATAAACCTACAATAGAAAATATTCAGTCTGCTCTTGAAAATTTAAGAAAAAAATCAAAAACATTAGCAATTGTAATCTTAAAAAAAGTTCAAAACAAATAGTTTTTAGTGACGGTAACCAAAACAGTCATTTAATGATAGTTGGTGAAGGACCTGGCCAAAAAGAAGATGAGATTGGAAAACCTTTTGTTGGAGATGCGGGTATATTATTAGATAGAATGCTTAAAGCTATAAATATAAAAAGAAAAAATATTTATATTACAAATGTGGTTAATTATCGACCACCCAATAATAGAAAACCCGAACCTGCAGAAATCACAAGATACTCAGAATTTTTGAGAGAACATATATCTATCATTAATCCCAAAATATTAATTTTAATGGGTAGTACTGCCATGGAAGCTTTATTTGGAAATAAAATAAAAATTACAAAAGAAAGAGGGCTATGGAAAGAAGTAATCATTAACAACAAAACCTTCCTTTGCATGATTACTTTTCATCCTGCTTATCTATTAAGACAACCTGAAAATAAGAAATATTCATGGACAGATTTAAAAGAAATAAGAAAAAAAATTGATCAATTAAATATAATATTATAAATTATTGAAATGATTGAATGGCATAAAGGAAGAGTAGATTGGTTTAAGAAAAAAACTGGTTTTTCTGATTATGGAGTAGCATGGATATCTTTTATTAAGGGATTAATAATCGGCTTGTTAATTTATCATTTTTTCATACTTTAATGAAAAAGATGATTGCTGGTGTAGATGAAGTTGGTAGAGGAAGTTTAATTGGTCCCGTTTATGCTGCTGCAGTAATTCTTAACAAAAAAATAAATAATAATTTATTAAAAGACTCTAAATCGATATCTAAAAAAAATAGAGAATTACTCAATACTTATATTAAAAGAAATTCAATTTGGGCAATTGGAAAAGCTTCTATAAATGAAATAGAAAATCTTAATATATTAAATGCTAGTTTATTGGCCATGACTAGAGCTATAAAAAAACTTAAAAAAAAACCCAGTCTTGTCTTAGTGGATGGTAATAAGCTACCAGATCTTAAAAACTATAATTTAAAATATATTATAAAAGGCGATCAAAAAATTCCTTCAATTTCAGCAGCTTCAATAATTGCAAAAGTCACAAGGGATAAATTCATAACTAAACTTTCTAAAAAATTTAAAAATTATGGCTGGGAGACAAATTTTGGTTATGGAACAAAAAAACATTTAATAGCTTTAAAAAAATTTGGCATTACAAAACATCATAGGAAAAGCTTTTCACCTATCCACAAGATCTAGTAGTTCTAAAAAATAACCACACAAACGGAATCCAAATAATTCAATCTGAGGTTGACCGTTGAATCCATTTGGAGTCTAATTATTTTTTACAAATGAACAACAATTTTAAAAATAAAATTATAAATGGCGATAGTCTCGAGGAATTAAAAAAAATTCCAAGTGAAACATTTGATCTTATTTTTGCTGATCCTCCGTACAATCTTCAATTAAAAAATGAACTAACTAGACCGGATAGATCTAAAGTTAGTGCTGTCAATGATAAATGGGATCAATTTAAAAGTTTTAAAAAATATGACGAATTCTCAATTACATGGCTATATGAATGTAAAAGAATTCTAAAAAAAAATGGAGCTATCTGGGTAATTGGTAGTTATCATAATATTTTTAGATTAGGAACTGCTATACAAAATTTAGGTTTTTGGATTTTAAACGATGTTATCTGGAATAAAAATAATCCAATGCCTAACTTTAGAGGAACAAGATTTACCAATGCTCACGAAACATTAATTTGGGCATCTAAAAGTGAAAAATCAAAATACACTTTTAATTATCAATCATTAAAATGTTTAAATGATGATCTTCAAATGAGATCAAACTGGAATTTGCCAATTTGTAATGGAACTGAAAGATTAGAAAAAAATGGAAAAAAAGTTCACTCCACTCAAAAACCAGAGTCTTTACTACACAGAGTTTTATTAGCATCTTCAAATAAAGGTGACTTGATACTTGATCCATTTTTAGGATCTGGCACAACAGCTACAGTTGCAAAAAATTAGGTAGAAATTATTATGGGATTGAGAAAGAAAAAAGCTATTTTAAAGCTGCACAACAAAGACTAAAAAATACGAAACCTATTGAAGATAACTTCTTAGATACATTAAAAAATAATAGATCTAAACCAAG
>FUWD012882307.1_pt1 | contig 11367 bp, 7 predicted proteins | sample 1063281 | NCBI WGS metagenome assembly FUWD01 (sample SAMEA79048168, study PRJEB19326) | metagenome | biome: marine
CTTACCGCTATCCTGTTTCCACCGCCTAAGATACTCGAAAGCTTCTTTAGCGGCTTCCTCCGCTGCATGCTCGTAAGTATACAGTTCCACTGTCACGAATCCACCAAACCCGCTATCCTGAATCGTATCCAATACCTTGGGCAAATCTATGGCGCCGTGTCCAGGCATAAGATGCTGGTGCTCACGCGACGGGGCTATATCTTCAAGATGAAAATGATGCGCATAATCTTTCATAATTTCTACGAGTTCCGCAGGGTCCTCGTTCACACAAAAAAGTGTCCAATGTCGAAGTTGAGGCCAAAAACCTCCGGATCCAGTCCGTCAAAAAACCCAGGAATTCGCCGCTGTTTTCTAAAAGAAGACCCGGTTCAGGCTCTATGAGAACACGGACACCCTTTTTCCGGGCCTTGTCTTCGACAGCGCCAAGACCTTCCCTGAAAAGTCTGAGGCCTTCTTCGCGACTCATCTCTTCCAGTGGCCCGCCTGGTTCGGTGGAAATATTTCGAACCCCCAGCATGTCGGCGAGATCAATACATCGAAGGGTGTAATCAACCCGTTTAACTCTCAGGTCACGGTCTTTCTCAATCCATGAAGGGTGATAAGTGTCTCCATCGGCGTGATGCATAAAGGCATTGAGGTTCGATATTTCAAGCCCATTGTCCTCTACAGCTTTTCGAATAATTCTGATATATGAGTCTGTCAGATGAAGAGGGAATGCGTGAGGAACGTCCGCCATTATCTCTATACCCTCATAACCTATGCTTGATATAATCCTGATTGTCTCAAGGAGGTCATATCTCAGGAATGCATTGGAGCTAAACGCGAACTTCATCGACTTGCCTTTCTGACTTTGTCTTCCCGATTCACTTCGTAAGGCTCAATCCTGGCTCCTGCAGATGGAGCGAAGATAACGCAACGATTGCCTTGCAACCTCTTCCGGCTGGTCTGGATACGTGTATAGTTCAACCGTCGCAAAGCCATTGTAACCATTTTCTGTCAGAATTCCCAAGATCTTCCTGAAATCAATGTCTCCCGTCCCAGGGACAAGATGATAGTGTTTCCTTCCTCGTATGTCTTCAATGTGAACATGAAAAATCTGGCGCCCCAATCCACTTATTACCTCCCCTGGGTCTTCTCCCAGCACGTGACTGTGCCCCAGATCAAGGTTGGCGCCTAGGTAGGGTGAATCGATCTGTCCCAGCAATGCCGATAATTCATCAAAACACTCTACAAGCAGGCCCGGTTCGTACTCAACGCCAATACCAATTGATCTCTTGGTGGAGTATTCAACTAGCTTCTCCAATGAATCAATGAGCAGATCCCTGGATTCTTCGGGAGTAATGCCGGGCGCAGGTCTGCCGGATGTTACACTAACAAAAGGGGCGTCCAGGAAATCAGCCAGATCTACACATTTCTTTGTGTAATTGATTCTCCAGTTTCTAAGAACCTTGTCAGGATTCGCCAGAGACGGCTCGAAAAGGGGTTCCCAGAATTGTCTACCGTACCAACCCATTGCTGTGTTGGCGTTTATGTTAACTACTTTCAGTCCCGATCTTTCAATAGCTGATTTTACCTTTTCCAGGTCAGATTTGGACAACCCGTCCGCATACAGGTGAGGCACGTCCGCCAGCAACTCTATGCCTTCGTATCCGATCTTCCCTATCTTTTCTATAGCCTCAATAGTGGAATACCTTATAAACCCGTTTGAACTGAATGAAAATTTCACATGAGATCCAATCACAAATTTTGCTACTGGCTTGCTAAAGATACATAATCCATGAGCATTTCATACTGGCCGGATAAACGGTGTTCAGTGACACCGAGAGGATCTTTGAAGTAAGAAGCAAGGTGCGTCATTAATCCCGCTTCTCCTCTACGATGAGCCAATTCCGCCAGACGCACGAGATCCAGAACCAGCGGCGCGGCCAACAACGAATCATATCCCTGCCAGACAAACTGAAGCGACATTTTGGCTCCCAGGAACCCCTTGAAATGAATGTAATCCCATGCCGTTTTCTGGTCTTCCAAAGAAGGGACATAATTTATATGCACCTGCGAGTGTGGTGAGTATCCTAGAATTCTGGGAAGAACGGAGTCTTTTGTTTGAATCTTGGCCCGTTTGTTGTCCGGATGATCCAGGACCTTGCCGTCCATATTTCCTAAAATGTTGAACCCTTCCCAGCTCAAAACCTCCAGGTTTCTATATTTAAACATTGGGGCCAAGGTGGATTTCACAAGGGTTTCGCCTGTCTTGCCGTCATTCCCCATTACCGGCACACCATTGCGCTCCGCCAGTTCCACCATTGCCGGGAAAAGAGCGCCGGTTGAAGGCGTGAAATTAATATAAGGGCTCCGTGACTGAATTGCCGCATAGGCGTAAATCGTGCTCGGTCGAAAAGACTCAAAGCCATTGCTGTCAATACATCTTTCCAGAGCATCAAGGTCACGGTGAGCATGGCCCATTTCGATAAGAGGTTCTGTAGACGCCAGGTTCACAACTACGAGTTCATCAAGACCTTTTACAGACTTGAATTCATTGATTCCGGATGTGACACGAGCAATTTCTTCTCTGGCGGAACATGAAACAAACGTATTCCATCCAGCTACAAGTTCAATGGCCTCTCCGCAGTTCAGAGCCACACCTGGATAGATGAACGACTCTATCCCCGCCAATTCCCCTTCAATAGATCCAATGAGGAAAGGGTCAATCCCGGAGGGGTTTCTCAGGAATCCGCTAACAACATCTCTCAACCTCCCCGGCCTGATGTCGCATCCACCAAACTCCATGGCGTCGACTGGAACAAGGCCAAGTTCTTTAAACGGTTCTGTGGCGGTTACCATTCCCGTTGAGTCACACAACCCCTTTCTTAACAGGAGCGCCCCAACCATTACCGTGACGGATATAGATCCTAATGCTCCAATAAGCCAAACTCCGATTTTATTCATTCAGGTCTAACGCCTTTCATGAGCCAAACGTAGTCATGTCAGTCAAGCTCTTTTTTAATTCCCCTGGGACGAGATCGTTCGCCGCCTTAAGATCTATCACGGGTCTCCCTCCAAAAAGCTGGTAGGCTCGATTCAGTGTCCTGTCCTCCCATATAGTTTTTATATCATTCTTAATCAAGGTATCAGACTGAAAGGCATCCACAATATTACCGAGCATGCTGACAATCCAGCGGTTTGCCATGTTGACTATGAATTGACTTTTGTCAGGATCATTAAACCATACCAGTTGCCACTTTGGCGTTTGAAGTCTACCGAGTAGCAACCAGGCCAGGGAAACCATGTCGTGAGCCACAACCGACTCCGAGGCTATCACCAGCCCTGTCTCGGGCTCTAAGACATATCCCTTGTCAGGACCATAAGTGGTTAGTATCTTGTTAGCCACGGATATCACCAATCGCTGCTTTGTAATGAGGGATTCCACTGCATTGCCCTCAGCGGTTTTTTCATAAAGTGATTCTGAGGCCTTGTGATATTCCAGACGAGTATCTGTGCGCCAATAGCCCACCACCGCTTTCAACCCCAGAGTGCTCCCCGCTAGAGCGTGACGAGCACAACGCGGCATCAGGACGATGTGGTCCATCTCTTTTAGAATCATCGGCATCATAAGACCCTTCGTCCAGTGAGATCCACTGGGTGGCAAGTCCTCATAAAAAGCGCCCCAGTCTGATTCTTCAAAAAAATGCAATTCAGCGCCCGCCTCCAGTGCAGCTTGGGCCATACCGCATCGTTCCATCAAACTCCGAGTACTTCCAGAGGTACCATCAGGTCTGAACTTGAGATGCTCAACGCCTGACATGTCACCAAGAACTATCCGCCCGGCTCCCCTGTCTCTGAGCAATTCCACGATTGCCCTAATGCCCACCGGGCTGGTGGTGGCCGGATAATTGTTTCCAGAATTTAGAGCCGGTTTGATAAATACCGAATCGCCCCTGGAAAGCCATGAGAAATCCGTTGTGGCTTCCGCCGAGGCGCGGACCGCTTCACGGACAAGTTTTTCGGAAGATCCTTTCCTAACCCCGGCTAGAAAAACCTTTGCCATATAGTTCTCCTTCTGGCATGTAATATAAATTAATGTGTCGCACAAACATCTCCGTTTTGGAACCTGAAAATATTTCAGTAAGGTCTATATCACTATCCAGTTAGCCTGGGCCGGAATTGCGTGTCTATACTGCCTGCAGTCTTTGATTAATGTTATAAGGAGGCGAAATATTCATGAGCAAGGTTACACTGCCGGATCCTTCTTTGAAGGATATCAGTCTTGAACTATACCCTGAACTGGATAAATTTAAGAAGGCCCATTTCAAGGCCGCGCCGGAAATGTGTGTCGAACGTTCAGACCTGATAACCAAATATCACCTGGATAATGATTTATTCAGTCAGGAAAAGATTTCGGTCCTGGATAAGGCCAAGGTGTATCGTTATGTTCTGCGGAATCGACGTCCGGTAATACGTAACACGTCAGCACGGGACAAAAATGATAAGGATTTGAAGAAATTTCGTATAAATTTTATTTCACCTTTTGCGGGTTCAACCACCAGTAAATTCAAGGGAGTACTATTATATCCTGAACTTTTTGGGCTGGTAATGTGGCCGGAACTGAATTCAGTATCTAAACGGCGGCCAAATCCTTTCTACATTTCGAAAAAGGATGCCGACAAACTCAATCTGAAAGTTTACCCGCATTGGATGAAAAAGACCGTGTGGGAAATTGCCCGATATCGACACTACAAAAATCAGTTTCATGAACCAACTGTAACTGACAATCCTGATGAAATGAAGCTGCTCCAGAATGTCGTCTTTTTTCTCACAACCAAGGTAATATGCATTTCCCACTGCATACCTGATTTCTCAGGAGTCCTTGATTTAGGACTCGGCGAAATGATCAACAAGGCTCAAGCAAACATAAGCGGCCATTCCGATCCCCAGAAGGTAGAATTCTACAAAGCGGTAGTGGAAGTGCTCACAGGAATAATAGAATACTCTGAAAACCTGTCTAAGGAAGCCTTGAGACTTTCAGAAACAGCCGACACCACAGAAAGGCGCAAACTTGAGGAAATATCAAGAATTTATGGGACGGTTCCCAAATCCAAACCCAGGAGTTTTAGAGAAGCGCTGACGGCGCTCTGGATCTGCTGGACCGCATTGCACCTCGAAAGCCCCAACATCGGACTCAGCCTCGGACGACTTGACCAACTTCTTTGGCCTTTTTACGAGGCGGAGACCAAAGACTTGCGGGAAAAAGACCGTCTTGACTATGACCAGAAGGCTGTGGAACTTCTCTGTCATTTCTGGCTGAAAATCGGAGATCATGTTCCAACAATGCTGGAAGCAGGAGAGCAGCTCTTTGGTGGAACCGGCTCCAACCAGGCAGTCACAATTGGTGGGGTTGACGCAAACGGTAAGGACGCAGTCAATGACGTGACTTACCTGATACTAAGAGCGGCTCAGTTAATGAAGCTTCGGGACCCCAATCTCGCAGCCAGATATCACCCGGAAGAGAATTCGCAATATTATCTGGAGAGACTGACCGAATCCAATATTGCTACAGGAGCTATTCCGGCCATCCATAACGATAAGGCCGTAATCAAGGCGCTAACAGCCAAAGGTGATCCCGAAGAGTTCGCCAGAGATTATGGCATAGTTGGCTGCGTGGAGCCAACCAGCGCTGGAAGGACTTTTGGGCACAATGCGGCGATAATTCTTAATCTCGCGTCTGCTCTCGAGCTGGCTCTGTTCCAGGGCAAGCACAGACAAACCGATTCCATCCAAGTAGGCCCCAAAACAGACAACCCGGAAAACTTCAAATCTTTTGACGAATTCAAGCATGCTTTTGAACAACAAACGTCCTGGCTGATTGATCGCGCTACCACTTTGAACGATCATCTTGGTCGAATTCATCAGGACTTCTATCCAACCCCAATCCTTTCCTCATTCTTTAAAGGTCCCATGGACAAGGGCATGGATGTTACGCAAGGTGGGGCGGATATTAATTCTTCGGGGGCTGCAATAGTTGGACTGGCGGATGTGGTGGATTCAATCAGCGCCATAAAGAAATGGGTTTTCGATGAAAAGAAAATTACCTTTCGTCAAATGCTGAAAGCGGTCAGGGCCGATTTCAATGGATACGAGGAGATTGAAACTCTATTGGGAAACCGTTTTAAGACCCCAAAGTTTGGAAACGATGATGACTACGCTGATAATATAGCCAAAGACGTAGTAGAGTTTCTGGACAGGGCGTTTGACTCGAAGACCAATTATAGGGGCGCCCGGTATAGGGTAGGGTACTGGACCATGACCTTCCACGCTGGTATGGGAAGATTTACCAGAAGTTTGCCTAGTGGTCGGGGAGCTGAGAAAAGTTTTGCCAGCGGCATCACCCCTGTTTCTTGCGTTTCGGGTTATTTAAGCAAGAATTTGAATTCCGTCTCAAAATTACCTCCCGAGGCCCTTTCGAGTGGGGCGGCCCTTAACATCAAGTGCCTTCCGGAACTGGAGAAAAATGTCATGGCCCGTAATCTGGGCGCAGCGATAAACACTTTCTTTGGCCGGGGCGTTGAAGGAAAATACGGCGGGTTACAGATCCAATTCAACATCGTTTCCAAGGAAACTCTTGAGGAGGCTATCCGAAAACCTGAAGCTCACTATGACCTACTGGTTAGAGTGTCAGGTTATTCGGCCTTTTTCATAGATCTGAACCCGGAAATGCAAAAGGAAATACTTGAAAGAACGGAATATATTGTTTCTCCAGGATATGCGCAAAATTGCGCTGGTGTTGAAATTTGTCAAAAACTTAAACATTGAAATAATCACTCTTTTGACATAGAGGCTGCCAAAGGGCCTCTGACAAGACTCAGGGAGGAAAAAATGGGTGAGTTCGATTCGTTTATGAAATTGCTGAAAGGGAACATAGCGGATTGGTCACTTGAAACATTTCTAAATTTTATGAAATGGTCCATAGAGAATTCTCGTGACGGTCTTTTCAAACTCCCTGCCTTGAAAGGCTATTACAAAAATGTACAGGATTTTAGCGCAATCTACGTTTTTACGACACGAGACAAAACCCTAGAGGCTACAGCCCGTTTCATCGATGGCGCCATGACCGTCGAACCTTTTGCGGCTAAAGAGTGGGACCTAAAGATAGTTTTCAAAGACGCTTCAGCATTCTGGAGATTTTTAATTTCTGGGGGCGACAAGATTGTGGACGCCTTGTTGGACAATGATGTTCAGGTCTACGGTAATCTTAACTACCTTTACAAGTTTGGTTTTCTGGTCAAAGACATTATTTCGCAAAGACTTGGAATTAACTTGGCTCATGTATAAAACAACGTTGTCCCGGTAACGAAAGTGTTGAAATTACCACTGGTTGTTGATATCTCGCGGTTTAGCATGGAGGATGGCCCGGGAATCCGCAGTGTGGTATTTTTCAAAGGTTGCCCACTCAGTTGCGTTTTTTGCCACAATCCTGAGACTCAAAAACCGAGCCCGGAAATTGCCTTTACCAGAAATAGATGCATAGAATGCGGGGCGTGTCTGTTAGCCTGCCCTAGAAAAGCAATAGATCTAAAATATTACGACCGTATTCATAGAGACAAATGCAATGCCTGCGGTAAGTGCGCCGAAGTTTGTCCCTCGGAAGCTCTGAAACTCTTGGGACGATATTATTCCGTAAAGTCTCTCACCAGTTTGCTGATGCGAGATTTGGAATATTACCGTAACTCCGGAGGTGGAGTGACGCTTTCTGGTGGGGAATGCGCATCTTTCCCGAAATATCTGAACAAGCTGCTAAAAAATCTCAAGAAAGTGGGCATCCACATTGTGATCGAGACAGCCGGAGACTTTTACTACGAGGAATTCAAAAGTCTCGTCGTCCCATACGTCGACTTGATCTATTACGATATTAAACTTGCCAATAACGAATTTCACGAAAAATATTGCGGTCGACCCAATACTCGAATTCTACAAAACCTGTTCGACTTGTTTAAAGACGGGCAGGTTAAAGTTCAACCCCGTATACCTTTGATTCCAGGAATAACCGACACCAGGCAGAATCTCTCCAGGATTAGTTCATTACTTCGCGACCACGGGCAAACAGAGGTTTCGATTCTGCCTTACAATCCTGCAGGGCTTGCAAAATACGAGACTTTGGGAAGACCAATTCCTGAACTGCCAAGTAATTTTATGAGACCAAAAGAGATAGATAAGGCACGAGCAATAATCAGTGGGAAAAGCCCTTTGTCTCAAACACGAAGTTAGCTCTTCCTGAACTTCAACTTACAGCAATCGTTCGGTTGAATCGGGAGCGATCTTTCTAATCATTCCAAATAGTCGTCTCACGTCTACCGGTTTCTCCATGATTCCATCCACACCGGACTCAGTTAGTTTCTCCTGCTCAAGAGACTGTCCACCCCACCCTGTTAACAGAATAAATGGAGTCTTGGATATTCCTCTTTCCCTGCAAGAGGAAACTACTCTCATTCCTACTTGCCAACCACTCATTCCCGGCATTCCCAGATCGCAAATGACAACATCCACCTCATTTTTATTGAACAGATCAAGTCCTTCTTCACCTGAACAAGCCCCCAGGACTGTCTGCCGGTATCCTCCTAATATTTCCTGAAGCAGCGTCACAATTTGCCTAGAGTCGTCAATCACGAGAATTTTAAGATTTCTTTCTAACACTGCATCGATTGGTATTTCCGATTCGTCCGAAAGCGATCTGACCGCAGGCATCTCAACCTTAAATCTAGTCCCCTTACCAACTTCGCTCTTTACAGAGATTTCGCCTCCATGGTCACTTATTATCTTCTGGCTGACCACCAATCCCAGGCCCGTACCTGCAGACCCTTTGGTTGTCCAGAATGGTTCAAACATTCGCTTCAGGTCACATTCGGCTATACCATCGCCAGTATCTTCAATTTCGAGTACAATTTTATGTTTATCAATTCTAGTTGAAACCATAATGGTTCCGCCATGTGGCATAGCTTCAACAGCATTTTTTATGAGATTAACCAGTACCTCAAAAATTTCACCTTCTCTCCCTCTTACAAAACAGCCGGGGGCAACATCGAGTTTCATGTCTATGTCGATATCGTCTTTCTCAAGGTTGGCTTTCCAAAGTGGCCGGCTGAAGTTTGAGGCTTGTATCACCAATTCTGATAGGTCGAACGTTTGACTTTCGTGTGTGGAATTGTAGGATCTAATGCCTGCAAAACTCTGTAAACGTTTAACCGTTTTTGAACCGAATCTTGCGGATTCGCCTATTTGCTTAAGAGATTCCCTTGTTCTGCTAATTCTTCCTGAGTCAAGGTCCATTAAGGCCAATTCAACGCCACCTAGCAGTATCTGGAGGAGATTGTTAAAATTGTGCGCCACCCCTGAGGCTAATTCGCCTATAGCTTTAAGCCTCTCTGTCCTAGCGTTTATATCCGATGCCCTTTTAAGATCCGTGACATCAGTGAGAAAATTCAAAGCGCCTGGTTTACCCTCCCATTCCATGTAGACCGAGTTATTCTGGGTCCACAATATTGTCTGGTCTCCCCTTATGATTCTAAAACTTGCCGCATTTGGGCCGGATGTTACACTCAGGCTTTTGGTTTGTTGTTCCAGAAATATACTGATGTCGTCTGGGTGTATTATGTTAGAGATATCCTGTTGAAGTAATTCATCTGAATTATAGCCCATCAATTCAAAAGTTCTAGGGTTACAAAACCTAAACTTACCTTCTTGAGTGATGAAGATAGCCTCTTGAGCGTTTTCAAATAACGATTGATACTTCTTTGCTGATTCTTCCAAATTCTTGTACAGCGTTGCGTTTTCAATCGATGTGGCCGCTTGAGTCGTTAAAACATTTAGCATTTCGACACGGTCAGGGGAGAACACCGCGATCGCCTGATTGTTTTCCAGGTACAGTATTCCTGTCAACTCGCCACCGCGAATTACAGGAAGACAACAAATGGACTTTGGAAGCTTGGTCCTTATGTATGCATCATTAACGAAACCGGGATCATTGGTGGCATCATCAAGTATCAAAGGCTTTTTGCTCCTGGACACATAATTTATTATGGATGAAGACAATTCTGAGCTTTCGGAGACGGATTTCATTTCGAGTTCAACCGCCTGACCGGCCAAGCCACCGGCTTCTGCCCTTATAAATAGTGAACCCTCTCTTTCCATAATGAGAAAGCCTTTTTCAGCTCCTGCAATCTGAATGACAATGGTCATCAGTTTTTCAAGCAACTTCTCCAGCACTATTTCTCCAGAAATGCTTTGTGAAGCTCTAATTACGGCTGTAAGGTCAATGTCTTCATCTCTTAACGAATTTACGGGAGTATCAGATCTTGTTGGCCCCGATGAAGAAATGCTACCAAGAAATTTAGAATAATTGTCATCAAGGTCTTTGACCTTGGTCAAAGCCCCCCACTTCAAATAACAGTTCCGGGCTTCTCCAAAATAAGATCGTGCTCTGACCTTGTTACCCAGTGAAAGCAGGAACATTGCCGCTCTCTCGTTCGCCAGCGCTTCTTCGTTCAGATACCCGTTTTCTCGGGCGAGTTCTATTACCACGTCATATTTATCTAAAGCCATTTGGATGCGACCCAAACATCTAAATCGCTCGGCCTCAACGAAGTTAAATTCATTCATGAAATTCATGGGGGCTTTTGAGGCCCATCTATGAAGATTTTTCTGCGCTTCCGAGACATGTTTTAGGGTAGCTCTACGCTGTTTCCGGTCCAATTCATCAAAGACCGCCAATCGAGCAAGGGAACCATAGAATAGTATTGGTGGAACCAGCATTGTACCCTTAGCCCCTACCAGGTGTCGTTCAGCAAGAAGGAGGTTCTGGACTGCCGTCCTGTAATCCCGAAACATGTAACACAATCTAAGTTTCTGAATGTACATGGCGCAGATGATCGAATTCTCTTCAGCCTCGAACAATAGAGGCGCCATCTTTTCTTCATCATAGGCTCGACCACGCAGAAGACACGGGGTCTCAGAAGGCTCCATAAGGTTAAGAATCTCCTGATGGTAAACTTCTACGAGGTGTCTGGTCGTTTCCTGTCTCATCTTTCCTATGGAACTTGCAAGGGTTGAAACTTCCTTTTCAAGATCAGGCAAATATTTTCCGATGCCAAAAGAATGAGTGCAGTAAAAGGCAGCGCTTGCGGACGCAAACTCAAAATCTCCTAACTCACGACCAAGATGATAGTTGTCAAGCAATGGTTTGAGTCCATCACGAAGTGAACTGACACGTATCTTCAGGAAGGAACAAACGACAAACTTCACTCTTGCCTGATCCTGTCTGCAATTGTCAGTTTGGGTCAGATTGAGCGCCATGTCCCCAAATTTGATACCTGAGTCAAG
>FUWD013231165.1_pt1 | contig 11367 bp, 17 predicted proteins | sample 1063281 | NCBI WGS metagenome assembly FUWD01 (sample SAMEA79048168, study PRJEB19326) | metagenome | biome: marine
AAAGCAAATGCTCTGATATGATCAATGGATGCTTAAAAAAGCTACAGACAAACCTCTAATATATAACGAAAGTATGCAATTTTCTGCAGGTGTAAACTTAAGTTATACAATGGATTTTGCTAATAAAAGTGATTTTAAATCTATAGAAAAATTCATTAGGTATTTTCAAGAAACTTGCAAACATCTAAAATATTCAGACCATCCAGTTATTTCAGCGCCATCGGGGCTAACACTTGGGGGAGGATTTGAAGTTATGGTACATAGTAATTTTGTAGCCTCACATACAAATATTGTAGTTGGCTTGGTAGAAACGATAGTTGGATTAATACCAGCTGGAGGAGGATGTAAGGAAATGCTGGCAAGATGGCTTGACACAGATGAAGCTAGAAAAGACCCTCATTATGCCCCCTTAAAAGTATTTGATATTATTGGTTATGGCAGAACTGCAACCTCACCAGTTGAGGCGGAGCCTATGAAATATTTGAAACCCGAAGATAAAAAGATAATGAATAGAAATAGTCTATTAGAAGTTTCAAAAAAAATCTTAGATAACAATAAAGAATTTAAATCTCCATCAGAGACAAAATTTAAACTACCAGGAAAAGAAGCCTTAATAGTAATGAACAAAATTATAGAAAAGCTTTACAATGAAAAAATAATTCGTGATCATGGTGTAATTGTTGCAAAAGAATTGGCTCATGTTCTAAGTGGGGGAGATACCACAGTTGATAAAACTTTATCAGAAGATGATTTATTTAAATTAGAATTAGACGCTTTTATGAGACTAATTGAAACAAAAGAAACTCAAGATAGAATTAAACATACTTTAGCAACAGGAAAACCTTTAATTAATTAATATTTTTCGTTTTCCTCTTTTTTTACTTCCCCTTCAGCTATTTCTTTCATCTCTTCTGTCGGTTCTACTTTTTTAAATTCAATTATTTTTTCGCTGTCTTCTTTTTCTTTAGTTAATTGGTCATTAAATTTTTTTATTAACTCTTCTTCTTTTCTTACTTGTTCCTTATCAAATTTTCTTTCCCAATCTTTTATTCTTTCATCTTCATCTTTAATTCTTTTCTCTTCGATAATTCTTGCTTTCACTATTTTTTGTTCTTCTAAATTTTTTAATCTTACTTCTTCCGCCTTTAATTGTAACTCTTCTTCTTGTTTTCTATGATTAGCATCTTTTAATCTTAAGTCCTTAAGCTCTTCAATTTCCATCTGTTCTTTTAACTTAAATTCTTTTTCTTTTTCCCTTAATTCTTCTGCTTCATTTAATATTTGTATTTCTTTTTCCCTTAATCTTTGGGTCTCAATTTTTTTAATATGTTGTTCTAGTTCTTCAAGTTTTAGCTCTTGATATTTTAATTTATGTACTTCCTCATTTAACTTTTGCTCATCTTTTTTTTGTTTATCAATTTCAATATCTTTAATTCTTTGTTGCTCATCTTTTATTCTTTGTTTTTCTTCGCGAACATTTTGTCTTTCAAGTGCCATTTGTTTATCACTTTCAACCTTGGCTCTTTGTTGTTCTTGTCTTATTCTTTGTTTCTCAAAAAAATTTAATCTTAATTTTTCTTCTTTTATTTTTAAATCATCATTTCTTGCTTTTTCTTCTTCTTCATCCCTTAGTTTTAGTTCTTCAGCTTTTACCCTTTGTGCTTCAAGTTTAATTTTTTTTCGTTCTATTTGCTGTTGTTGTTTTGTGATTTTTATCTTTAGTTTTTCTTGTCTTTCAATTCTTTGTTTTTCTTCATTTAATATGTTTAATTCATTTTGTTTTATTAATCTTATCTCTTCTATTTTTTGCTTTTCTTGTTCTAATTTTTCTTTATTTAATTCTTTAAGTTTTTCTTTTTTTAATAACTCAATCCTATTTTGTTCTTTTTGTTTAATTTTTTCTTTGAAGTTTTTATATTTTTCTGCCAAAGATAAAGACGTAATTTTCTTTAAATTTTCAATACTAATTTTTTTAAAAATTTTTAATGGTTGTTTAATTAATTTTATTTTATTTAAATTGAATTTTTTCTTAATTGTATTTTTTAGGCTATTTTTCACAAAGTGAGTTCATCAATTATAAATCAATAAGCATAGCGTTATACTGACTAAAATGGGTTCAACTTGAGGTTTTACTTCTTATTAATTGTACATTTTAAATGAATTAATGAAGTCTGGTCTTAATATATATTCTGAATTTCTTTGATTTTTTATCTTTTTCAAAACTTCTATGCCATAAAGAACTTTACCGACCGGTGTATACTCACCTTCAAATAATGGCTCATCTTGTAGAATTATAAAAAATTGACTGTCTTCCGTATCGTTTTTAAATGTTCTGGCTAATCCAACACTACCCTTAGTATAATTAAAATTGTTACTTATTTCCGATTTAATTGTTCCTAAACCTGATTTTCCAGTACCAATCTTCCCATAGTCTAAGTTTCCTTTTTTCCCAAATTCTAAGTCTCCTGCTTGAATAAGTTTATTTTCAATTACGCGATGAAAAGCAATATTTTCATAAGCATTTGATCTTATCAAAGTCTCAAACCTTTGAACTGCATTAGGAGAAATATTTGGGTAAAGTTCTATAATTACATTTCCACAAGGTGCATTTAAAATTGCAATATTATTTGGTTTCTTAAAATCAATATTTTTTGGATCAAAATTTTTGACAAATAAACATTTATTTTTAACCACAAAGTATGTACCAAAAGTAGTAATACCTAATAATATTAGAAAAATTAAAATAAATTTTTCTGCTGAGGATGCGTCAATTTTTTTTATCATCTAAAAGATAAAAGAATTATCTATTTGTTTTATCTTATTTTCAATATATGAAATTTTATTATTTAAAATTGGGTCTAATTTACGAATTTGATCTATATCGTTTTTTTTTAAAAAAATCATATGTGAATAAACTTCAGCCATATCTTCTGATGCTGTGGACCTAGAGTATTCTGTAAAAAAACCTTCTGTTTTCTCATATTTATATAACTCTATATTTTTTGTGCACGTAGAACATTCAGCATATTTAAATTTAGAATTATTAAATTTAATCCATTCTTCTTCATTAAAAACCTCTTTATGCTGAAGATATATTATATGAAAAACCTCATGATGAATTACTCTTTCAAAGTAATCTTCATTAAATTTAATATCTAGTATTAATGTTTTCATTATATTATCGGGGATGCCTGCAGTATATAATTCTGAGATTGATAAATTTTCACACATCACAATGTATTTAAGGTTAATTTTCTTTAAATAATCATAAGAATATCTATTAAGATTTTTATAAATAATTTTATATTTTATTTCTAAATCTTCCTTACTTGGATTTGAACACACAATATTTTTTTGAGTGCCCAACCTAAAAGGCCTTACTGCATAAAAATACTTAAGTTTATTTTGCGTGTTAATCTCGTAAATCTCTAAGTTAGGTATCTTAATTAAATTATAGATAGTATTTGCCTTCAGGGGTGTAATAAAAAAAATTAGTAGTAAAATAGCTCTTATTAAGTTCATAATTTTTAAAGATTGAAGATATTCCATTCTTGTAGAATGTGGTACATTTTATTTATAAATGAAAAAAGAAAGAAATAAAAATCCAGTTCAACCTGTCAGTGGAACTAAAGTTCCTAGATTTGCTGGACCATCTACTTTTGCAAGATTACCAGAATTAAGAGATGTTGAAAGTTGTGACGTAGCAATTGTTGGAATACCATTTGATGCAGGCACTAGCTATAGACCGGGTGCAAGATTTGGACCCATGAGTATCAGACAGGCATCAAGACATTTAAGAACTAATTATCATCCAAGTTATGATGTTGAACCATTTAAAGTTCAACAAGTAGCTGACGCTGGAGACATTACTTGTAACCCTTTTAATATTAATGAGGCAATTAAACAAATAGAAGAAGGAGCAACAGAACTTCTAAATAAAGTTGGAGGTATTATTAGTTTAGGCGGAGATCACACAATTGCACTTCCACTTCTTAGAGCCATTAATAAAATGAATAATGGACCAGTTGCTTTAGTGCACTTTGATGCACATTTAGATACTTGGGATACTTATTTTGGAGCACCCTATACGCATGGGACACCATTTAGAAGAGCAAGAGAAGAAAATTTGTTTTTAGATGATGCTTCAATGCATGTTGGGATTAGAGGTCCTCTTTATAGTAGGGACGACATTAAAAATGATGAAGAATTTGGGTTTAAAATTATTCATTGTGATGAATTTCAAACTCAAGGAACGGATAAAATTGCAGAAAGAATTCGAAATAGAGTTGGTAATAATCCACTTTATTTATCAATCGACATAGATGTTTTGGACCCAGCATTCGCTCCGGGAACTGGTACACCCGAAATTGCAGGCATGACAACAAGAGAAATGGTTAATGTCTTAAGAGGTTTATCAGGATTGAATTTAATTTCAGCAGATGTAGTGGAAGTTTCACCAGCATACGATCATGCTGAAGTTACATCGTTAGCTGCAGCAACAATTGTTTATGAATTAACTAATTTATTTGCAAAAGTTAAAAGATAATATATTTTTTTAAAATGTTAGATAAGAAAAATTTTTATATCAATGGTGCTTGGGTTTCCCCAAAACAACCAAATGATTTTAAGGTAATTGATCCTTCAACAGAAGAGGAATGTGCGGTCATATCTTTAGCGGGCATTGAAGATGTAAATGATGCAGTAAGTGCTGCAACTAAGGCTTTTGAAACTTGGGCATTTTCTTCTAAAGAAGAAAGAATAAAATATCTAGAAGACCTATATGATGTTTATAAAAAAAGATGGTCTGATATGGCTGAAGCAATCTCTCTTGAAATGGGTTCTCCTATTGATTTTTCAACACAGTTACAAGCTGGCACTGGAGCAAGTCATATAAAATCTTATATAAAAGTTCTAAAAGAATATACGTTTGAAGCGAAATTGGGTGAGCATGCTCTTAATAATAATATTTTGCATGAGCCAAAAGGAGTTTGTGCGTTAATAACACCCTGGAATTGGCCAATGAATCAGGTTTGTTTAAAAGTAATTCCAGCTATTGCTGCAGGTTGCACAATGGTTCTTAAGCCTTCTGAAATAGCACCGTTATCTTCTATAATTCTAGCTGAAATGATTGATGAGATTAAATTACCAAAAGGTGTGTTTAATTTAGTGAATGGAGATGGTGCCGTTGCTGGTAACACATTAACAAGTCACCCCGATATAAATATGATTTCATTTACAGGGTCAACTAGAGCGGGTGCTTTAATTTCTCAAAATGCAGCAAGTGATTTTAAGAGAGTTAGTCTTGAACTTGGTGGAAAAGGAGCAAACATTATATTTAAAGATGCAGACTCTGAAGCTGTGAAAGAGGTGCGTAAGATGTTTTAGAAATACAGGACAATCTTGTAATGCCCCAACTAGAATGTTAGTTGAAAAATCAATGTATAACGAAGCTGTAGAACGAGTAAAAAATTTTGCAAATTCAATGAAGGTTGATGTTGCAACAAAAGCAGGGGATCATATTGGGCCGGTAGTTTCAAAAACTCAGTTTGATAAAATCAAAAATTAATCCAAGTTGGAATAGATGAGGGTGCTAAATTAGTTGCTGGCGGAATAGGTAAGCCCGATGGCTTAGACAAGGGTTATTTTGTAAAACCTACTGCATTTGCTGATGTTAATAACCAAATGCAAATTGCAAGAACAGAAATATTTGGACCAGTTTTGTGCATAATCCCTTTTGAAACTGAAGAAGAAGCAATCGCAATTGCAAATGACACACCTTATGGATTGTTAAATTTTATTCAAACTCAAGATCAAGAAAAAGCTAACAGAGTTGCTAGAAAATTAAGATCTGGAATGGTTGATATTAATGGTGCAGGTCTAGCCCCTGATGCTCCGTTTGGAGGTTATAAGCATTCTGGCATTGGCCGTGAAGCTGGTAAATTAGGTTTAGAAGAATACTTAGAAGTTAAAGTGGTTAGTGGTTGGAACGATTAGTTCACCCTAAATTTAAATAGTCCAAAATAGGTTTTTGGTATTAATATTTCTATTATAATTAGCTGTTAATTTTAAACACTATAAGTTGCACTAAATTCTTATTTACATAGCTTTAAAAATACATAATGTCGCACCTATAGTTACCGTAACATCTTAATAGTTACATTTAAGGTACTAAAAAAAAAAGAGAAATAATATGGGTAGATCATCAAAACTCTACAATTCAGATTTAGCTCCAACCCCAAGCAGTAAGAAAAATTGGGGATGGTTTGAAATCTTTAACGTGTGGGCTAATGATGTTCAAAGTTTATTTGGTTATACTTTGGCAGCATCATTATTTTTAGCATCAGGACTGAATGGTTGGGCTGTATTTGCTGCATTAATTCTTGCAGGATTTTTTATAATGTGGCTTGTTAACCTTTCAGGTAGACCAAGTGTAAAACATGGAATTCCATATCCGGTATTTGCCCGTGTAAGTATGGGTGTATTTGGAGCTAACTTTCCAGCAATGGCTAGAGGCCTTGTTGCAATGTTTTGGTATGGAGCACAAACTTACGCTGCATCAACTGCTGTAGCACTTTTAATTACAGGGGTTACTGGAATGGAAGGTGAAGTTATGCTTCTTGGTATGACGGGTGTAATGTGGGTTTCTTTCATATTTGTATCAGCATTTCAAGTTTACTTATTCTGGCAAGGTGTAGACCTTATCAAAAAGTTCTTAAACTTTGCAGGACCAGCAGTTTATGTAGTAATGATTTTCTTAATGATTGTTATTTGGGTTAAAGCCGGTGGAGGACTTTTTTCAGAAGTAGGATCTATATTTTCTGGTGGAGAAAGAACTGGTGGTTTGAAGGCTTAGGAACATTAGGAGCCTTCATAGCTGTATTTTCAATTATGGTTGGATATTTTGCTGCAGTAGTAATTAACTTCGGTGACTTTGCTAGATTTGTTAAAAATGAAGATGAAATGAAAAAAGGAAACCTATGGGGATTAGTAGGAAATGTAATTTTATTCTCTTTCATAACTTTAATGATTACTGGTGGAACAATAGCTATTTTTGGTGAGTACGTAGCAAGTCCAACAGAGATGGTAGCTAAAGTAGATAACTTGGGTTTAACAATTATTGCTGCATTTGCATTTTTGCAGCGACAGTTGGAATTAATATGGTAGCAAACTTTATACCTCTGCGTATGACTTAGCCAATTTAATGCCAAGTAAAATTAACTTTAAAACTGGTGGATTAATCACAGCTGGTTTTGGTTTTATTATTGGTGGTATGTGGGTTGCTGTTATTACGCAAATGGGTTTATTTCCATTTGTTAATACCTTAGGAGCAATTCTTGCACCAGTATTTGGTATTATGATGGTTGATTACTACATTATAAAAAAAGAAATAATCGATGTAGATGCATTGTTTGATGATAGTCCTAATGGAAAGTATCATTACAATGGTGGCTTTAACTACAAGGGAATGTTAGCTTGGATATTATCAGGTTACATTGCCGTAGGTACTGTATGGCCAAACATTTTGATTTTAGGTTTAGACGATTTCTTTGCTAACTTAGGTGGTGGTGGAGGATATGCTTGGATAATTGGAGCATCACTAGGTGCTGTAGTTCATTTAGCTATATCTAAAAGATAGAACAAATACTCTATATTTAAAAAAAGACCCGTCGCATTAGTGCGGCGGGTTTTAATATTTCTTATGGAAGGCATGGTTAGCCCCGCTACTAATATTAACCTTTAGGTTGTGTTAATTATACAGATTAGATTAAAAAGTGTTTTTTTCAATATCATGGAGATTTTTATATAAGAATCAAATAGATTAAACTTAACTTAACTTAAAGGAGATCAAATGTTAGATAAATACTTTGATTACAAAAAACATAAGACGGACTTTAAAACAGAAGTTATAGCCGGCGTAACAACATTTTTGACAATGGCTTATATTATGTTTTTAAATCCAGTAATACTGCAGACGGAGGCTTTGATTTTGGTGGAGTCTTTACAGCAACAGCTTTAGCTGCCGCAATAGCATGCTTTATAGCAGCCTTCTACGCTAAAACATGGCCAGTAGGTTTGGCGCCTGGAATGGGAATAAATGCTTTTATAGCTTACGGAGTTTGTCTGGGAATGAAATATACACCAGCAGAAGCTCTTGGTGCTGTATTGGTCGCAGGTGTAGTATTCTTAATAATTTCACTTACACCTCTTAGAGCATGGTTGATAAACTCTATTCCAAAAAGTTTAAAACTTGGAATTGGTGCAGGTATTGGATTATTCTTGGCTATAATTGGATTTCAATTAATGGGACTTACTTCTGATAATCCTGTTGTACTTGTACAGCTTGGTGATCTAAGCAATCCTCTAACTTTATTAGGTGCTGCTGCTTTCATTTCAATGATTGTAATGGAAAAAATGAAAATTAAAGGTAACATTATTATTGGTATTGTTGCTTTTAGTATTATTGCATGGCTTGGTGGTTGGGCTAATTTTAATGGTGTTGTTTCTTCACCACCGCCTATGACTCATTTAATGACTTTTGATTTAGGTGCTGCACTCAGTGCTTCAATGGTTACTGTAATCTTTACACTATTCTTCATAGATTTTTTTGATACCGCAGGAACATTAACTAGTGTTGCGAATGTAGCAGGAAAAGTTGGAAGTGATGGTAAGATTAAAGATATTGATAAAGCAATGTTGTCAGACAGTGTATCTACAGTGCGGTGCGATGCTGGTACTCACAGTACACTTATGTTGAAAGTGCAGCAGGTGTAAAAGCTGGTGAAGAACAGGAATGACTTCACTTGTAATAGGTTTATTATCTTATATGCTTGTTCTTTAGTCCATTAGCAACATCGCTACCAAAAGAAATTGATGCTGCTGCATTAATTTATATCTCAACTTTATTTCTTCGTAATATAACAGATATAGAATGGGATGATGCTGCTGAAGCAGGACATGCTGTACTTGCAATGATTGCAATGCCTTTTACTTATTCGATTTCGAATGGGATAGCGCTAGCATTTGTTTCTTATGCTGCTATTAGAATTTTCACTGGAAAATTTGGTAGCACTAGTCCGGCTATTTGGGTTATAGCAATACTAAGTTTAATTAGTTTTTACGTATCTTAAGTAATTAAAATACTTTATTTGGGGCGATCTTTGGATCGCCCATTTTATTTAGGGCACTTTTTCTTAATACCCTCAGTTCAGATTCCTTCATAAATTTGAATAGCTAGACTTCCAACGGTTTTATTATAATCATATTGATTAATAGGAGTTAATTATTTGGTCCTAATAACTTGTTGTCCAATTATGGTTTAAGAATAAAAATTAAAAATGCCAAAAGTATTAACGCTAAAATAGATATGATTAATATAGAGTTATTAATTATTTTTTTACCTCTTAAATTAAAATAATGTCGAGCAGTGGCCGATATTAATGCAATCGAGCATAAAATTAGCCAGTTATACTTGTGGTAGACTATGAAGCTATAATGGCCTGAAAGCATAATAAATATAACTAAAAAAGTAGAATAGTTGTTATGAATTGACCTCTGCTTAGCTGCTAAAGATAAACTATTATTAAATTTTTTATTTTTTAAGCTGCTTTTAATTATATTCATTTGATTTGGAATAATTACTGTAAAAACATTAGCAAACATATTTGTTCCTAATATTAACCCAATACTTAAAAATGCAAATTTGGGACTAAATATTTTTGTTAAGCCAAAAGATGTTAACAATAATAAAGAAAAAGAAATAAATATAAAAAGTTTATTATTTTTAATAATCGAAGATTTGCACAAAAAATCATAGACAAGCCAAGAAAAGTATAAAGATAAAACTGAAATTAAAATTGCATTAATTGGCGTTATTTCTAAAACTTTTTTACTAACCATCAGAATTCCAGAATTATAATAATAAGTTACAAATAAAAGCAAAATTCCAGTTACAAATGTTAAATAACTTTGCCATTTAAAAATTATTAAGCTTCTAAGATAATTTAATGGAGGGGATTTTTTTAATCTTGTTAATTTATAAAAATATCCAGAGTGCATTAAGTAGCCTTCTCCATCTATGCTGCTACTTGAAATACTTTTATTAAGATTATTGTCTAAATAGTTAAATAAAAAGCTATTACCAACCCAAAGAATTGCAAATAAAACATGTCCCCACCTTAAAGTAAGCTCTAACCATTTTAATAAGTAAGGTAAAAAATCCATATCTAGTATTTTATCTTATCTTTTTTGGTACTCCAAAATTTCAAAAACCTTTAAGGCTTTTTCTCTTAACATTTGTTTTATTGGGATTTGTCTATCCTCATTTTTTTTAGAAATTTCTGAATAAATTAAGGAATCATCAAAATCAATATTTTTGGCATCATCTCTCGTATTTGCATAAAATATATTATCTACATGTGACCAATATATTGCAGCTAAACACATAGGGCATGGCTCACAACTTGTATATAATTCACAACCAGAAAGATTAAATGTATTTAATTTTACACAAGCCTCTCTAATTGCAACCACTTCTGCATGTGCGGTGGGGTCATTTGATAAAGTTACTTTATTTGAACCCTCTGCAATAATTTTATTTTCTTTTGTGATCACACATCCAAATGGACCACCATCATTGTTGGCACTATTTAATGAAAGTTCTATAGCTCTCAACATGAAGTCATTTTTTGTTTTCATCTTTATTCTCCTATCTAGCTTGTTTAACTCTATTTTTTAATTCTTTTAAACTCATTAAAATTTTTTCTGATGTTGCAGGAGCATCAAGAATTGGTATTTTTTTATAATTACTGGTTGATGCTATCGCATCTTTAATTGCAAAAAAAACACTCATTGCAAGCATTAAGGGAGGTTCACCTGTTGTTTTAGATTTATTAACGACGTTCTCTCTATTTTTTCCTTGTTTAAATATTTCTACATTAAATTTTTTTGGCATATCGCTTACAGCGGGTATCTTATAAGTCGAGGGTGAAACTGTTGTGATTTGGCCATTTGGTTTCCAAATTATTTCTTCCATTGTTAACCAACCTTGTCCCTGGACAAAACCGCCTTCGATTTGACCTAACTCTAAAGCGGGATTAATAGCTTTTCCAGCATCCTGCAAAATATCAACCTGATCTATTATACTTTCACCTGTTAATGTATCAATTGTGACTTCAGTTACAGAGGCACCATAACAAAAATATAAAAAAGGTCTTCCTGTAAATGTTTTCTTATTAAAGTTAATTTTAGGAGTGAGTAAAAACCAGTAGAAGATAAAGAAATTCTATTTAAATAAGCTTCTTTAATTATAGAATCAAATTTAAATGATTTTTTATTAAATTTAATTAATCCTTTTTTATAAATTACATT
>FUWD013429897.1_pt3 | contig 11364 bp, 13 predicted proteins | sample 1063281 | NCBI WGS metagenome assembly FUWD01 (sample SAMEA79048168, study PRJEB19326) | metagenome | biome: marine
CTATGAGATTTGAAGTGAAAACATTTTATACTAGTACAGACACACAAAGCATATTTCAAGCTTGTTCCTATTTAATGACAAGAATAAAGGATGGTATTTTCGAGTATGAAACAGATGGACTTATATTTACACCTATGCTTACTGGGGTTGGAAGTAATAAGATTGGCGAAACTACACCTCCTCGTAAAATAACGTGGGACTTGTCGTTTAAATGGAAACCACCAGAGTTTAATACAATTGATTTCATGGTAACGTTTCAACGTGGAACCGATGGACAGGAAAATATTAAAAATTTATTTCAAACTGGTACAGGTCTTACCACCTCCACGCAGCTGACACAATACAAAACTGCGGTGTTAAGAGTAGGCTTTGATGAAGCAGTTCACGGTTATACAAACCCGTGTTTAAATGTTATTGAAGACAATCTTCCTATAGTAGGCGACAAAGATAATGAAGAGGGATATAGACCAGTACAATTCTTTCCTACAAACCCTAACGATGATGATGCAGGCATATGTAATCTTCTAATGATGTCTGCTCCAGGCGGAACGAATGAAGTGTTTACAGAGAACAAAGAAGTTATTGAAGACAACACTATTGTAGAGTTTCGATACAACGATACAAAAGAAAAAAAATGGAGATGGGAACCTTTACGTGTAAGATATGATAAAACAGCGGACCTCCGTAGTGGTGGTAAAAATTTTGGGAATGCCTATCATGTTGCGAATAGCAACTGGCATTCTATACATAATCCTGTGACAGAAGAGATGATTTCAACCGGACAAAATATCCCTGATATGGTAAGCGACGATGACGTATATTACAATAGAGTATCCAAATCAACAGTTACCAGGGCTTTGAGGGATTTTCACAATCTGTATGTTAAAAAAAAATTGATTTTATCGGTTTCAAAACCAGGAAATACACTTATAGATTATGCGGTTGGTATGGGTGGCGATTTTACAAAATGGATATCCGCAAAATTAGGATTTGTGTTCGGTATTGATATTTCAAGAGACAATATTGAAAATAGAATGAAAGGAGCGTGTGCTAGATATCTTAATTATAAAAAACAATTCAAACAAATGCCTAGTGCGCTATTTGTTGCAGGAAACAGTTCGGCGAATATTCGCGACATGAGTGCTATATTTACTGAAAAAGGAAAACAAATAACAAATGCAGTATTTGGAAAAGGTGCTAAAAATGCAACAGAGTTAGGAAAAGGAGTATATAAACATTATGGTATTGCAGAACAAGGTTTTGACGTATCATCTATTCAATTTGCAATTCATTATATGTTTGAAAATTTAACAACGTTGAATAATTTTGCAAGAAATGTAAGCGAAACGACTAAAGTAGGTGGGTATTTTATTGGGACTTGTTATGACGGTAAACGCGTGTTCAATATGCTTAATGGTACAAAACAGAATGAGAGTATCCAACTGAAAGATCGAGATATTAAAATGTGGGAAGTAATAAAACGTTATGATAGAGATGAATTCGTAGCAGACTCCACTTCTGTTGGATTCGCAATAGATGTATATATGGAGTCAATTGGTAAAATGTTTAGAGAATATTTAGTAAATCTCGACTATCTAGATACTTTAATGATTAATTATGGATTTACGTTAATAACATCTGAAGAAGCAAATGTATTGGGATTACCTGGAGGCAGAGGGACATTTCGCGATTTATATGCAGGAATGGAAGATGAAATAAAGCGCAATCCTAAAATGAAATCCGATTACGGAACAGCTTTTGATATGACAGATAACGAGAAAACAGTATCCTTTTTGAATAATTATTTTGTCTATAAAAAGAATTATAATGTAGATGCAAAAAATGTATCCATGAATTTAATGGGACAAACCATTCAAGAAGAATTAAATGAACGAGAAGAAAGTGATAAAGCTAGTAAAATTGTAGAATCAGTAATGAAAGAACAAGCTCAAAAAAAACCTACTAAAACAAAAAAGAAACTTACATTAGTTGACCCTCAAGAAAAAAAACCACCCAAACCAAAAAAGAAACTTAATGTAGTAGCTGAAAGTATCTAAATAATATATTATATGATAATTTATGGGTTATTATTCTCTACCAGCATTACCATTATACGATGATATATCAAATATAATTGAAATACAAAAAAAACCTTTAGAAGAAATACTACCGATTATCAATAAAACATTAGCTAAATATATTAACGGTGCTAAATGTGAAATAGATGATAGACAAAGTGAATGGAGAAAATTTAAAAAATATACAAACTCTTACGAATATATTCATTCCAATATTCCAAACACGAAAATATCAGTTTGTAAACTGAAACCTATCTCTCGTTCGTTTTATAAAATGATAGAAACTTGTGATATATTGGATTTGTTTCAAGAGTTACCGAAAGAAAAATGTAAAAGTTTTCATTTTGCGGAAGGTCCTGGAGGTTTTATTGAAGCTATTGCGTATCATAGAAATAATAAAAAAGATAAATATTTTGGTATGACGTTGACAGATGAAAATAATACAACTACAATACCTGGTTGGAAAAAAAGTCAGGATTTTTTGATGAAAAATAATAATGTAACCATTTGGTCTGGATATACGAAAGACGGGGACTTGTTGAAGCCTGTAAATTTAAAGCAGTGTTTTTTACAACATAGTCAAAGTTGTGACATAGTAACAGGAGACGGTGGGTTTGATTTTACGATAGACTATAATCATCAAGAACAAATGAGTCTATCACTTACATTCGCTCAGTGTGCGTATGCTATAGCGTGTCAAAAGAAGGGTGGTAACTTTATGATTAAAATGTTTGATACATATACCCAGCCATCCATCGACATTTTATACATACTTGCAACTATATATCAAAACGTATACATTTATAAGCCACGCTCTAGTAGAAGTGCTAATTCCGAGAAATATATTATATGTAAAAATTTTAAATTATCTGACAGTAAACGATTAGTTAATACGATGTTTAATGTGATAAATAATTTTTCAGAAGGACGATATCCTTATAGATTTTTAAATATTGATATTCCATATAATTTTATATGCTCTATACAAGAATTTAATGCAATTCTCGGACAACGACAGTTAGAATGTATTTCATCCACTTTATCTCTAATGGATAATAATGATAAGGAACGTTTAGAAAATCTAAAAAAAATACATATTAACAAATGTATTAACTGGTGTCAAAAATATAAATTACCTTATAACAAATACATACATACAACGAATACCTTTTTTCCTTCGTCCAATAACATAGATTAACATTTGTATGTTCTATCTTTTAGTATATTCAACGGATTGCATACATTATTTTTGTTTTTAGACCTTTTAACATTTTAAATTCTGATTATTCTATTTTAAAATGAATGATTCTACCTGTTTCTAATTTAATTGACAACTCAATGGTAAATTGATTTACTTTAACCATATTAAGTATTTCTTTGACTGTTCCTCTCGCGTCCTTGCTTTGAAATGACATACAAATATCATCGCACCATTTATAACCTTTTTCGCCATTTTCCTTTGTTAATTTGAAATTAAATGTAGTAGTTTGTAATATTTTTTGGGTTGGCATAGATTTCCATATATCAACTAAAACAGACCGATAACTCGTATTGGTTGATATATTTTCTTCTTCTTTTTTGATTATACATCCTTCAATCGTTGAGTGTTTAATCTGAGTCATATTAAGTTCATTTTCTGTCATATATTGTTTTTTTGGTGTAAGTATAAGTTCTTCATTAATAATTTCATGAGTATAGTTTTCAATATTTGGAATACGGATTAGTTCGGTCATTTTTCTAGTTATTGAATTATAAGTATTATTTCATTTTTTTATAAGTATTATTTCAATTTTTTATAATATCGGCATTTTAAATGTTAAAAGCTTAAGACAACAATTCTTTGTAAATGATAAACAATATTTAAAACGTATGATTACTCAACACAGCTCACTAGTAGTTATAAAATTTTGGACTCAACAAATTAGCCTAAAAAATTAAGTAAAACAATCATTAAAATATATAATGAATAAACATGAAAAGTATAAATTTTATTTTTAAAGATCATCTATATCATATCCAAGGTGAAGACATTTTTTGATTCTGGACGGATGAAATGCCTTCTTAACCAATTCCTATTTTCATTTGGATATAATAGTACAGTTTCCTATGTAAGATTTGGATTTTCGCCTAATGTATAGAAACGCCATGGTTTATGTGGATTATTATTTACTATATCCATTGTTATATTTTTCTCAACAAAATCCCAAGTAGTATGTTTATTTATACTTATTGTTTCCCAGTCCCATGGTTGGTCTAAATTATCTGAGATTGTATCTAGGTTCATATTTATACTTAAACATTTCCAATTCCATGGTTTATCTTTATTGGATTGAACGATATCCCCAAGTTATATTTGGATTAACACTTATATAGTACCAATCATCTAGATTATTAGAGGTGATTATGTCCCATGATATATTTGAATTTTTGTATACAAATGGAAAATCCCACGGCATATCTGGGTATGATTGTACCAAGTTCCATGTTACAATAGGATTTTCACTTACAATATCCCAATCTGGAATTCCATTTTGTCTCAAAATAAATTTAAACCATTCTATGGGCCAATCTTTATTCATAATTATTTCTTTATTCATAATTATTTAGTCTCTAAATAGTGTAAATATACCGTATAAAATGTAAAGGAAACACATTGTTATAGGAATTAAAATAGTTATAACAATAAAAATATCTACAAATATATCATTTTCATGATATATCTTCAAACTTTGATTTGAAATATTCATTTAATGAACAATATCATGTATCAATAAATCAATTTTTTAATGTAATTGTTTTAAGGTGTAAAAAAATCCATTAACCAAATAATGAATTAAAATATAATTCATATATATATAATGGAACGTCCATTGATGATGGTTATACACTCGGTAGTGATTGCTTTAGTTTTATATGTATTTATGATATTTGTATTAAAACAAACGTCGATGATCGCTGAAACACGAAGTATATTTTTAGGAGGTTTAGTATTGTTATATATGATTATGTTTGGACATTCTTTACCAGGAAAAATTAATAAGTTATTATATATATGAACAAAAGTAAAAGACGGAAAAAGACTATGCGTAAATTAAAACATAAAAAAAGAACTCTTAGAAGGGGGGTAGTATGAATACAAATCAAATAACAAAGAAAGCAAATGCTTTGCGTTCAACCGCTAGTAGTATGATACCTTCTACAAAAAAAATAAGAAATCAAGCGAATGCTTTGCGTTCAACCGCTAGTAGTATGATACCTTCTACAAAAAAAATAAGAAATCAAGCGAATGCTTTGTGTTCAACCGCTATAGAAAAATTAAATCCATTTATAGATGCCATAACAAAATTAAATAGAGATACCAAAATGAAACTGAAAAATACATAGAAAATATGGATATTAAACCAGACATTTTACACTTGGAATAAAATGATAAAGCATTATTCTATGTTTTTTATCTAAATAAGGGTCTCATAGTTAAAACTATTAATGAAAATCCTGGTTTAATAAATATTTTAATAAAAGAAGACGAAAATAAAATAACCACTAAAATGGTTGAAATTATACGCAAAAAACCGTTAATTATAACACAGATTACTGACATGGAACACATAATAAAACCACTTAAATAAACAAGAAATATAAAATGTATTATTAAAATATAATGTTGATTGGTATAATAGGGGGTGGTATAAGTGGATTATATTGTGCCTTAGAGTTATCTAAACACAATGAAGTGGTTTTATTGGATTGCATACATTATTTTTGTTTTTAATAAAATAAGGACCGTTCCCATTTTCAGAATATTTTCCTGCACTTGCTGCGCTTGCACCCCATGCAGTTGTAAAAGAATTTGCATTCGATGTAATAGTATTATATTTCAGTCTGTTTAATCTAGAAGATGACGAAACCCCTCCTTGTTGAAAGTATTTTTGGTTATTTGGTTTCACAATAACATCCGCACACGTATTCGTACTACAATTAGCATCTGTAACGATCATAGACGAACGCACCTGAGGGCCATTATTATCGTTTGTATAAGGTAATGGAACCGCACAACATCCGTTTGGTGATATAGATGAATAGACGATATCGTCTTTCATGTTGCCATTTATGTTGGAATTAAAATTTTTATTTCTAGAACGCAGATAAGATTTTGTATCAAAATTATATCTTTGAGTAGGCGGGATACCGTTTACGATAGAAGGATTTTGTGAATTAATCGGTACAGTATTTAATCCTGCAGTTGGTTTAATTCTATTATTGCATGATATGCAAATTCTACTATAATTAGGTCCTAGTAAGGTTTCTGTATGGGGAGTTGTGGATGATTGTATTGGAGAGATGTCAATTTGTAATACGTTCCCTGGTTCAGTTTCAGAGCAGCAATTGCCCTCCATTACATTATTACTTCCAGGCTGGTCTTGGATTGATATTGCAGACCTGCTGTATCCTGAAGTATTTTCAGGCTGTAAATGTTTACGCCAGTGTTTTATCGGTCTAGTTCTCGTCCAAGAGCCACGGTTTGTAGATCTAGATGCTTGTCCTCCTTTCATATTGGCTATTGCTGCACCGGGTTCTGTGATAATGGTACTGTTCGTAAGCGGTCTTGACCAACTTGTTGTAGATGCAGTTGTCGCGTGACCTTTCCAAGATATATATGGTTGTCTTATATCACTCATATATATAATGCCACTATTAAAATAATTAGTATTAAAATAATTAGTATTAAAATAATTAGTATTCATTATATATAATGGAAACCATCCTGATATATATAATGATTGTATTATTAACCGCGTTAATATTGTATAATGTAAACAAATGGTGTTCCTGTAAATTAATAGAAGGAGCTACAGGAGAACAAACTACTACGTATCAAGACCCTGACTTGGACGAAGATCCTCTCTATCTAGCCAAAATAAATGCAGCTAATATAGCGTATCTTAAGGGTCAAATAGATACAATTACTGACCTTAAAACACAATTAGATGCTATGAATGAACAATTAGAATCAAATTCTTCTGCTATTCAATCTTTAAACACCAGTATACAAAATACCGGAACAGATTCCATCCCAGATCAGCAAACTACACAAGATTTAACTAATACGGGAAATGCAGATGCAACGGTATCATCATAAAAAAATATCATTACATAGTAAAATGAGTGATTTTTTTAGTAGTGCTTTAACTGACCTTTCTAAATTAGAAGAAGATATTTTAGGTCCAGATTACCCATACTACAAATATATCAAATCCCCTAGCGATATGGGTATGGGTTCAGACGGCGATAAAATCGCGACAAATATTGGAGGTCTGTTAGCATATACAGAATTGCTTGTTAGTGGTGGCGGAAATGCATCGGCTACAGGTAATCCTTTAGGTAACAAATATTTTATTCAAACTGGAGCACAATGTAAAGATGTTGCTACAGGAGAAGCGGTAACGCGGTCACTTTATATAAATAATGTACCAGATGGTACTATACCCATAATATCTAGCATGACTGGAGAATCATTTTCAGCTTTTAAAGGGTTAGTTCCAGGCGTGTTGAGCGACATGGAAGACTTGAACCCGCTCCAAATTTTTCAAGCATTTATGCTTGGGAGTGAACCGGATTGTCAACAACAAACGATGGAAGTTATAGATACAAATAACGTTAGTTCTACAGATACACAATATTTAGCAACTGCCGATATCCAGAATATGAACCCTTGTTGGTTTAAGAATGGAAAAAACCCTATTACAAATGCAACTTGTACAGAAGCATTTTCTAAAATTGAAAAAAAAGGAAAAATGCCTTCAGATATAGTAGTACAACTGTATTACAGTTCCCTCGGTCTTTTAGGGTTATATTTATTAATGAAAATAATGATAGTAAAATGATTGTATAAGAACAAAAAGAAATACATTATTCCTCTTCTACCGCTATATAACTGACATTTTCATTTACATGCTTTGTTTCAGCATCTCTGGATGTTTCTTCTTGAATGCGTACATTAAAAGATAAAGATAACGTTTGTTCAATTCTGGTATTTGCTGGGTCCGACCCGTTGTAGGTAGAACATCTTGTTAATAAATTAGGTTGTTTTGTAAAAAAATCTTTTGTAAAAGAAACCGTTTTAGAATTATGATTCACATTCTTTACTATACCACATTCAAACTTTTTACCATTAAACCTATATGTACCCGATGAAAAAGCACACCAATCTATTCTTTCTTTCGTATGTAAATTATCTAATATTTCTGCTTCTTGCATAGAACATTGAAAACTGGTTTGATTAATATTTTTTGTTCTTGTTAAAACAAAATCTCTCCCTTTGAAACTAGCGACTTGTGAAATAACAATAGGCATAGATTGAAAAGGTTTAGTAAATGTATTTTTAACAAACCCGTTTCTTGTAGTTTTATTAGAATTATAATTATCAAAAACAACCTGCTTTTCATTATCTATCATCCATGTACCTCTCTCACCTACAATCCAAGATACCTTTTCATACGTGTGTTTCCCATCCCGTTCTGGAGATTCTTGTAAAAACATAGTAAATGCATTAGAGAATATATTAGTAATTCTAACAGTACACGGGTCCCTACCGAATAAAGTTGGGTCACCGCAACACACTACAGGGTTAATAAAATGGCTCTTTAAAGTAATGGTAATTGGTGTATTATTTAATTGAGTAGACCCCATTTCAATTATATCATTTGCAATTAGTATCTCTTTATCAGAGAATATAATTTTTTCTATATTTACCAAATGTATTTTATCAAGAGTATTATTATTTGTAATACGAATAACCCCTGTATCAGAGTTCAGTTGAAACGTAATATCTGAATAACGCATATTTGTTAAAATTACTGTGTCCATGCCATATTTTCCGTCTACCGTATCATTTCCGCTTCCTGATAAATCAAATTCATTATTATCATTATTTCCTATTATAATATCATCATATGCACTACCTATCACATTTTCAATAGTACCACTAGATTTGGTGATGGTTATCCCTCCAAAATTATTATAAGAAAATTTAACACCAGCATAATTTGTATTATTTTGTAAAGTACTATTTTGAATGTCTATAATTGTGTTAGAATCAGATTGAGACGCATCTATAGTATCTATACCACCAGTATCATATATACTAGACCAATATTTATTCCCTGTATTATTGGATAAAGTATATGTGGTATTTCCGTTATTAAAATTAGGATTTACCCCATACATATATTGTAATGCTTGAATATCTAAAGGTCCAAATGTCCCCATATATCCTGTAGTGAGTCCATTAATAGTTTCTTGTAAAATTGGACTTTGTGTATCATTGTACGACATACAAGTGATTGGTTGCAGATTAGCAGTATAATCCCCAAATGCACTTGCAACGCCAGCCATAATAATAGAATTTCCACCTATATCGTGAGGGTGTGCTAATCCTAACGAATGCCCTAATTCATGTAACATAACATCATACCAGAATCCACCCTTCGCATAAGAAGCTTCTGTGGATGATTTATATGACATATATGTATTCCCTGAAGCCCAAAATGAGTCAGTTAAATTTGTATATAATGATTCTATTGGATAATACACGTCATTTTTATTCACAGGCGGCATTGCTATACCGAGGAAATTAAATGTATTAGTATCTGCATCTAAAAAATTTATAGAAATAAAAGCATTCTCTACATTAGAACCCACATTCTGAACTTGTAAATTGGTAAATGTTGTAAGGTCATTCATCATTATATTTACCGAATCTATTATTGTTTGACTCACCCGAACTAACCCAACACTACCGATACCAGGTATAAATACATCTGTTGCACCACCAAGGTTTATAGTATAGGTCAACTTATTAGACGGTAAATTCGTCCATTTAGTTCCCCATAATATAGCATTTTCAAAATCATTATCGGTGTACGTAATTTCCTGCCAATAACTACTAACCATTTTATTATCTGGATATAGTTGCGTATTTTTGTATACGGATGTGGTTGTTTGCAAGGTAGTATCTGTTATAGTAGATTCTTTTAACGTATGTTTACACTTAGAACAACCACATAAATGAAATGATTTTTCAGTATTCATTATGTATATTATATAATATATTATTAACATAGATATTCATCTAGTAAACAATATAAATGAAACATGAACCATCATATCAAGTATGTTATCAACCTTGATTAAATGCGGATGTCAATATAGAAGCGTTGCAAAATTGAATTATGATTATACTGAAAAAATTATTGAATCGTGGTTCAAATACATACCTTATATTAAACCGTATTATGCAGTTAAATCGTTTCCAAATAAACAATTTCTCACATTTCTATCCAACTATGGCAACAATATAGGATTTGATTGTGCTAGTAAATATGAAATAGAAATGGTGAAAGATATATCCAACCAATCCGATATTATTTTTGCAAATCCAACCAAAAGCACGGAGGATATTCTTTTTGCAAAGAACAACAATGTAAATATCTATGTAATTGATAGTCTGGAAGAACTATTGAAAATCAATTCGATTAATAAGTACGCACAATATATTATTCGTGTCCGTTCAGAAGAAGCATATTCTGTAATGAAATTTAACCGTAAATTTGGCGCGTGGCGTCCTGAGGTATTACACCTTTTCTCATTTAAAACGCCCATTTTATAGACCAATGAAATTCATTATCTAAATATACTGAACAATTAGTTGTTGCGGTTATAATTTAATTTTTCTATATATATATTAAATAATGAGCAACATTTTAGATTATGGAACAGAAGATGTATTAAAGTTAATACAATCTACAATAAAAAACAATAATAATGTTAAACACGATATACTAGACAAAATAAAATACGTTTTAGGTGAAGTAATTGAAGGTGACGTTATAGAAGATTATTCATCACAGGGTTTTTATTATGAACGTTTATGGGACTTATGTATTAAGTTTGGTGCAACTAATTTAACATTACCTACTATGAAAAGCAAATTACAAACGTCCCATATTATTAATGAAAATCCAAATAAGATGGGTATAGATTTTCAGTCAAATTGTTGGGATGGAAATAAATTAGATAAAAACCCTGGTGGGTATCTGTTACAACCAGTTAGGAGTGGAAATTCTGGCGGATATTCGGATATAACATTTTTAAATCAAAATTATGATGATAAAGGTAATAAAAATGGAGGAGAAGAATTATATTTTATTTCTGTAAAATATTTCAGAGAAGAAAAGGAAATTAGTGAATATGATATTGGTAAATTATGTAGTTGATAAGAGAACAC